>Ga0209712_10004530_pt1 | contig 11028 bp, 14 predicted proteins | sample ArcOceMetagenome_FD_187443 | JGI IMG/M metagenome (GOLD analysis project Ga0209712, IMG submission 187443) | Marine eukaryotic phytoplankton communities from Arctic Ocean - Arctic Ocean - Greenland ARC118M Metagenome (SPAdes) (version 2) | ecosystem: Environmental > Aquatic > Marine > Oceanic...
ACTGCTAAAGCTAGCAGGAAAGACAACTGTGAGTAATATCCTCATTGATTTTATCTTATGAATATAATGCACTTTTGATTCAAATACTAATTAATGATCATTAAAGAATGCCTTCTTTGATCGCATGAGCAAGACCGATACTTACGCAACGAAGGATACGAAGGGCAAGATTGAGAGAAGTGCACCAAAGAAGGTCGACACTGGCAAGAAGACCACGGTAAGAATGGAAGATCTTTTTTTGTAATTGGAAAACGAGGTTGCCAAAGCTCGTTTTTAACACTTATTCTCCTCTTGGCAGAATGATTTTTTTGATCGTATGAGCAAGACAGATACTTACGCATCTAATGATATGAAGGGCAAGATTGATAGGACCAGCCCGAAGGTAGACACCGGCAAGAAGACTACAGTAAGTTCTGTTTAGCGCACAATGTTAGAATGCACTGGGGAAGCTTAATGACACTAACTTTCCTGTCCAAAAGAACGACTTTTTCGATCGCATGTCAAAGTCTGATACTTACGCATCGAAAGATATGAAGGGGCAAGTCGAACGTGTGCCAAAGGTATCAGCTGAAGATACGAAAAAGAAAACATCTGTTGCACCACGTAAAAAAAATACTACGGTAAGATTTCATATTACCTTCTGCATTAATTTTACTCATTTGTTTGTATTGCTGTTGCTCACTTTTGGCTGCATATATTTTTCTAGAATGAATTCTTCGACCGCATGTCAAAAGCGGATACATTTGCATCAGCAAATATGAAAGGAAATAAATACACAACGGCAACCACAGTTTAAAAATGTGTTTTTGAACATTTAGAAAATTGTTTCTGTTAGAATGTTTCATGACAGGGTGAGAAGAATCCCACATTAACACCAAAGCGTTTATGCAATGTAACATAAATTGATTATACAATGTAACATAAATTGAAACTAACGAGCTTTCAGCGCCTCGACTCAAACCCCGCTTTGAAGTATCGTAAAAGCGAGGTAAAATAATTGCTGTTATGATTCAATCACGTGTGATTATTGAAGACATAGAACGCCAAACACAAAGCCCCACCAATGCAGAAGCAGCAGTCCACTGATTATATGCCAGGTGATTACTTTGAAGTAAATGTTGGTCCCCTAAATTCGGCTCTTCATGAGATCACAAAATCTATTCGACACCACGCATCCGTGTTAAGCAAGGTGGAAGGCCTGGAAAATGAGCATCGTCAGATAAAGAAAGACTTACATTTGATTCGATTGGATCTCTCATCTCAAGAATCGCTCCTAATCCTCAACAATGGGAATGCATCCAGTTCAAGAGAGTTGCCAAATCCAGGAATTCGCAGCGAGAATGGTGATGCTGTAAGAGAAACGAGCGACAGCGGCAATTCGAGCATCGATCATCTCGACGGTGTAGATATCAATTCCAAGCAAGGGCGGAGAGAATTATTTAAAGTTGCAAAGAATGAAGCGCATTCGGGGTCAACCATGACCGAATCAAAACTGTCAGAACTAAAAAAAGATGCGATCGCACTGAAAGGCATGGTGCGACAGCTTCAGGAGGACCTGAACTATGAGATTGTCCAGAATACAGATATGGAAAGTAGGTTAGAGAACCTCAACAAAACCTTGATAACTCTTGAATGCGACCATGGTATCGGTGGGTCTGTTTACTCTGCGTTGCAAGGCCAACTGGAGCTCGCACAGAAGAAAGTAGATGGTTTGCACCAAACAATAAAGGACGTCGAATCGTCCATCAAAGCGGAGGTCGATAGGAAGCAAAACCAAAACCTACAGGAAATGAAGAAATGGTTTAACGACCTCGACACAATGGTTCGTAATAGGCAGTCACAGTTCAACAGTAAAATCGCAACTTTTGCAAAAAGTTCTGAAGTTGTTTCGCTTGAAGAGAATGTCAACAGCGAATTGCATGATCACATCCATCGTATTCATCTCTTAGAAAATACCTTCATAAGACATGAAGATATGGTGTTACGTTTTCAGCAACAGTCTGCAATGCAATGTTTTCGTAAGATTCATCAACTTTGGAAAATTAGGGCAATGAAAAGGATGTGGAGTAAATGGTATGGCTACAATAACAAGATAATCCACGAAAATGGTAGAGTTGCACATAGGATGAAGACAGTGAGGAAGCTTCTTGTCAGGACATGGTTTGCACAGAAAGCTCGCGCGTGGAGCAAGTGGCAAGGCTTTATTGAGCGACAGCGTCGAATCGAAGCCAAAAGGTTGTTGGCAATAAAACTTATAAGCAACAAGGTAGAATTGGCAGTGGTTGAACCAACCCGAATCTCGTTTAATCGATGGAGAAGAAATACCGTTGCGCTCAAAATACACGACGCAAACACGAAATCAATCACTGCTTACGATCATAATACTGTATCCCTGCCAAGGAATCAAGTCTCCGAATCAATTATTTCTGCGGATCACCAATCGGATCAGTATAATCTGTCAGTTCTGTTAGAGTCATTCAATAGCGACAAAGACGGTGCCATTCTAACCCTAGCCCAAGAAATCAACAACATTAGAAATTTTGACATCAAAAAGGTGTACAGAGAAATGGATTCACACATCGAGCAGGTGAAAATGTATACGGAGGAGACGTCTTCATTGGGATTATCGCGGCTTGAGTCAGATATGCTAACAATTGAGAGGAAATCAAAAGAGTCGTTAAATAAAATTTCTATGCAGCTGCCTGATATCAAATCCGATATTGCAGAAATGAGAAACTCGCTACACGGCGCAATAAATAGAGTGAAAGTGATTGAGCAGACTCACAGAGATAGGATAGAATTACTATTTGAAGGAAAGGAAGCCACGGAAGAAGAAATCTCAACGCTGAGAACCAAGTTGAATCACTCCCACAAATCCATTCAATCCCTTCAATACGATAGTAATAGATGTCAAAGCACTGTTAATACACTCCTTCAAAAGATGAACGATGTTGAATCATACCTGACAAGCCATACAGAATCTATTGAGAATGATATTAATCAAATGAAAGATCAAATTGGAGAAATCGATACACATCTGAGATGCTGTAACGCACAAACTAGCAAGCTCAACGATTCTTTGATTGAGACGAAGCACGATGTGATACAAGGAAAAATAGCTTCATCTTCGGGGCTGAAAGATGTGCACGAGATTTTGAATTCCCACGGAGTTCACAAGCCACAATGGCGGACCATAATTGAACACGGTGGTTTTTATGAAAGTCATGCAAAAGAAAAGAATTATGTCACCCCTATCAACGTAATCAGCGACGGAGAGAGAGACATTGATATTCCGTCAACTCTTGCATCTTTTGCACATGACTATGCAGCTTGGATAGCGTTTAAAGCAGATCACGATGCCTTAAAACTTGTTGTCGTTGGAAAGAACCCTGATACATGTAACTCGATGGAAGCTGAAACAGAAGATAGGAGGAGAATCTTGGTCGAAAGGTGAGAGGATCCTCACAGCTGACTCAAACTGTCACTTCCATTCTATTATTAAATGCTTATCTTTATTTCTTTATGACTATTAGGTTCAAAACGAATCTTCAAGATGCTCTTAATGATACTTTCCCTAACGCCGGTGCTATACGTCTAGAAGCTAGGAATATTTTCGTTGCTAGAGTCATTGATGTGATAAACGCTGCACTATCAAAACACGACCAAGTGTTCATCCCTGCTACCACCAGATTAGGCAGGGTTCGAGCTTCTATTCCAACATGCATGGCGTGCGACAGACCACTGTCGACAAAGTGGCGTAAACCGACCAGTGTGGACGCGGAGAAAAAAACTGCAGTTGGAATTCCAGGTAAGTTCTTTGGCAACAAAGAACTTGAACATTGTCTTTCATACTCATTTCTTTTCCCGCATATTAAGAGACTAAAGTATGTCGACAGCCCAAGGAATCAAATACTTTCAACAATGGGAATAAGGCATATGTTATGAGAGGCGGATTTAAGATGCCTGCTACTTGAATGCGCGATGTTGGATCAACCTTTTCTTATTGGAACAGGAATCATAAAAAAGGCACACAGTTGGAAAGTTGGAAGATCGACGTCTGAAAGATGCCCCACGAGAAGCTGAGGAGTCGCAACAAAAAGTACATAGATCAGAACAAAGTAAATAATTTAACCACAACGTACTATTATGTGCATAAATATGAACTTAATTCAGAGTTTTATACACAGACCTTAGGCAACGCTTCGACGACCTATTCTGTTTCTCGCATGTAATTGGAGAATGCGTCCATAGCTATGAGCATTCCTGCATATGGAATGTTTTGTCTCATCGCGGGTTTCGCAACCATGGCTCCCATGCTTAAGGCTCCCGCACCAGCCATTTCCCACACCACCCCGGGATCGGCAGCAACCCGTATTCCATATTTCAGCACATGGAAACCACCAAAGAAAATTCCAAAGGTTGCACCAGCTCTTGAAGTTCCCTGCATTAAATACTTCCCCTTGGCCATATTGGAGGCATTTTTCAATATTGGCGATTCGCCAGCAGTGCGCATACCATCCATGAAACCAAACACTGCGCCTGTAATGGAGCCGATACAAGCACCAAATGCCACAGAACGAAACAAGTCAGGGGTATTGTAATCAACTCCTTTCAACAATCCCTTCTTTTTGTTTAGGACCTCAGGTGGGACGAATTCATCTGCTCCTCCATTGATTTTCTGAGTACTTGCTTCCTTTTCTTTGCTAGCTTCTCGGTTGAGTGAACGGTAGACATGTTCTTTGGATGACTCGTATTCAGGCGCTGATACATTATTCAAGTGTGTCCATGGTATAAACCTGCTGCGTTCCCATGATGTCATTGATTTAGATTTATTTGTGCAAAGAAAGGAGAAATTATCTTTTTTTTTGTGATAGGATGAAGAACGAACAAATAGGCCGCACGAATTGAAGAAATGAGTGGGTTGCTTGTGTTTTGCCTGTTGTTGCGTTGTTGTTTGTTGTTGTGCGTGTGTTTGTTTGCTCTTGTTAGGTTTGTTGTTGTTTAGGTATTTTTGATTGGTCGAAGAGGAGCAAGAGAAAGAAAGAGGAAGGGGAGACTAAAAACAACCTCCTCACTCCTCACCGCATACTTCAAACTATTAGTCGACTACTCGTATCTCACAGCCAGTTACAATTTTACACTACACTACATTGAACATACCCTCCTTACTTCACCCTTCATCTTCAATCTCACAAACCCGTCTACAGTAAATACACTTTCTGTATTACGATTCCGAATCATGTGTTTACCAAATGCAACACCCAAAGATGGCACAAGCGACCTTGTATGGCTATTTGAAGCTCCTACTTCCAGGAACAACACTTCGTCCTTGTCAGATGATGGCGTCGAATTCATCGCTCGTCACAAATACAAACCGGGGCACTACACCTTCCTTGATAATTTCTTCAATCCCTTCTGGTCTCAGCTTACCGAATATCTTCCCATGACACTCGCGCCTAATATGGTCACATTCATTGGGGCACTGCATTGCTGGCTTGCATACTGCGTACTTTGGTACCACGCTCCACATTATGATAACCCAGTACCTAACTGGACCATTTTCCTAGCCGGCTATTGTACCATTGCGTATTACACGTTCGACTGCATGGATGGGAAACAGGCAAGGAGAACTGGGGCCTCTGTAAGTTTAACTCCATCGACCATTCTCATCTGCAATGGGTGCAAAAAAGCACCCCGAGATTCACCTTGATTCTTTGCTGATGAATACTATTATATTAGTACTGTATGGGAGAAAACATTGCCTATGTAATATTGTTGGCCTAATATTGTCCATCTGACGCTTTGCTTCTTTTTTCCAGAGTCCACTTGGACAGCTTTGACAGCTTTTCGATCATGGTTTTGACTGTATCTGCAATCTCGCACACATCTCTACCAATAGTGCCTATCTCATGATTGGGGGAACGCCATATTTTGTATTATTGCAGGGGTCATTGTTCTTTGCCTTTTTCATGGCTCAATGGGAAGAATACTATACTGGTGAACTTCCTCATGCCATGGGAAACTTTGGTGTGACCGAGATGAATTACGGATTGGGGCTGTTTACGATCGCAAATTCCTTAATCGATCGTGAAACATTCTGGTCGACTTTGATGAAAGATATTGTTCCAGAGAGTGTTGCTAAGATCATCACTATTCCGCAGTATATCATGGACATGGAGTTGAAGCACGTCGGACTGACAGGCTGGTTTAGTATTGAACTCTTACTCATTGTTGGATGTGCCTATAGAGTTCTGACCAATGCAAATGTCGCGAAAAATGGGACTCATCTCAGTGCTCTTTCCAAGCTTTTGACTCCTGTTCTCATTGTCTTTGCTCCATTCTTGTTACCCCAAGAAATCATGCAAAATGAGACAAGATATATGTCGATTTGCACTGGATTGTTATTTTCTTTTCTTACAAAAAAGATGATTTGTTTCAGTATGGCGAAAATGGCCTACGCTTCTATTCAAATTGATGCAATTCCCTACTGGGCAGTTTTCTTATGGATCAAGTACGATAATAATATCACCGAAGAAGGCGCAACTGTCTTGTTAGGTGCATTGTGCATTTGGTATGCGTGCAGGATGTCCAATTGGGCGAGGATTGCTATTGATCAAATTTGCAAAAGACTAGATATTCACTGTTTCACCATCAAAGAAAAGTCTGTTTTAGATCCAAATGCATGGAAGAAAGTACAGTAAGCTAAAGTTCTACCTATAGTAATGGAAATGAACCTTTCATGCACATATTGATATGGGTATTATTGCTGCATCGGCGCGAGTCGCTTAAATTCAAATTGAAAGTGGGCAAAAATCTGACCAGAGTACACACCCTCATCAATAAACATAAATGCATCCTCACTGCACTTACCAACATAGTTCACCAAGTCTCACTCATCCTCACAACAATAACCACCCCTGACCACCATACCGGTACCCACCCCACCAATCTTACCATGATCAAAACACATATAAAACAATCTCCACCTGATTCAAAGCCTCTGTCAGTCGACACTTTGACCCAACACCACATCCTCAACCAGCTGCAAACACACGCAATACAGTCTACCATACACCGCACCAAGCTCCCACTCTCACCCTAGCCCATGAACCTGCTGAATGTGTCCTTGCCACCCAATACACCCAACAACAGCAATGGACCTTCCAACAGGGAAAGCAATTCACTTTGCAGGCCTCACTCATGATGCTATTGGTATTGGTGCCAACGGTATCCACTGCCACCTCAATCATAGTGTCACTCACCACGACCTTACCCAATACCACCCTGCTGCAGCCACAATGCCCGCCGCCGCCAAACAGACCATAATTGACGCCCACCACCACACAGTCACAGTCCACACCCACACACTCATTCAACCACACAGAATATGCATGTCCATTCTATCACACAACTACACCAACTACTCACACTCTTGCCTTCAAAGGAATCATCACCAACCTCATGAACGTCATCCAACCATCCCTCTCCATGTTTGGAAGCTCCTTTGGCTACTCTAATCTAAATGTTGTTTGGCGTTCTTCCAGATTGTGTGTTAATTTAATATATGTATTATTGGAACCAGAAGCCTACGCTTCTTCTTCTTCCTCATATTGAGAAGAATATAATTCCACTGAGAAGGCATTCCTTCTCTCCAATGAGGCATAGAGAAGATCCATCTTCTCATTCTCGCGTGACCAATGCAATTCCACTATGACCATTGATCCCTCACAAATGCTGTTAAATTACAGCAATGACCGCGGAGACAAAACTCCGCTTCCCGGAAGTTATCGGAACTTCCCGCCATTCGATATAACGCTCACATAACGCTCGAATAGGCAACACAAGAATGTCACCAAAATGACATTCCAACACTCCAAAGCCTGCCTCAATATTTTTAATCTCACTATACTCGCTCACCTCCACCCCATATGGATAGACCTCCTTCAATCTCTCACACTCATCATCCTTGCCACCCATAACCTCCCAAGTCAACTCAAAGCATGTGGACGAGTTCTTACAGACAAACCCAACTCTCTAGGCAAACACCCCGTCTCCATCCCCCATGCATACGACTCCTCCTATCTTGACACCATTGTCAACAAACACCTCTTCTCTGTAGTGGAATGTCTTCATATCCTTGATCACACCATTGCAGCATACCGTAAATGTAAATCTGTCAGCACTGACTTCACTCTCGCTCACATTCTTGCAGTCCAAGATGCCCTCCGTCACAACTCCACCTTCCTTGCACAAGATAAACTGAACGGTTATTTGACGAAGAGGACGCATGCTCGCATGCAAGGTGGAGAGTGGAAAGAGAAGGAAGAAGAAGGAGAGCCTCTCTTCTTGCCTATCAATACCGGTACATATTCAATATTGAATGAAACACATTTTGATAGATTGATTGATAACCTGTGACAAAATCGAAGATTTCTTTGGCTTCCTATTTCTTTTTGATCCTCCCCCCCCCCGAAGCCCGAAGATTGAAGATTTGTTCGAAACATCTAAAACATCTACTGGGTACAGTAAAACATCAATCATTCCTCTGAACTGCTGTAAACCGAGCTGAAACCTGCAACACACTACCGGTAGATCCGAAACAATCAATAAATCAATATGAACGCTAGGGGATTAGACGATACAGGAGGCCCGGAGAGTTGGTACAGTTCCATCCCATTTGTGACCAAGCATTGGTTAACTGCTGTTGTAGTTACAACTGTATCTGCCAACCTAGGCGTACTACCAATTGGGAAGATGGTTTGTGACTACGATTCCATTTGGAGGAACTTTGAAATCTGGCGCTTGTTCACTCCTTTCCTCTGGATGGGAGCTTTTAATAAACAAGAAGGTTTCCAGACCATGATTGCCTTCTTCCTTCTCTACCAATACAGCAAGCAATACGAAGGCGGGACTACATTCAATACAGGCGGAGGTGGAGGTACATCAGACTACATTTTTATGCTCCTGTTTGGGATGATCGGGATTCTTTTCACAAATTTCTTCTACACAGTTGGTTTTGTTTTCGCAAAAACACTTGTGTATTTTGTATTATACATATGGTCCAAGAGAAATCCTACCGCTCCCGCAAACATTTGGGGAGTTCCCATGCCAGGAATGTATTTACCTTTCGCAATCCTAGGTCTGAATTTCTGCCTTGGGAATTCCTATATTGAATATGTTCATGGGTATGCAATTGGGCATCTATATTATTTCCTTGTGGATGTTGTTCCAAAAGTCTACGGAAAGACATACCTTCAGACACCTCTTTTTATTCTTACACAATTTGGAGTTGGAGATTATGTCATTCCTGTACAAAGGAATGGCATGGGAGCTACTGGCAGTAATGTAAGGAATGGTATTGCTGCACCTGGAAGAGTCGATGCACCGAACGATCCTGCAGCCGCTTCAGGAAGTCACAGCTGGGGAACTGGAGGACAGAGGTTGGGCCGTGATTGAAACAGTACGCGTGTATTATATACATGTTGTGACACACGAGTACTAGATGCTCGAAACAGCGGATGGTACTAATTAAGAACAATATCTTCTTTCAACTTCTTTTCAATTACTTCTATCGGAATTACATTACACCCTTTTCAAACACATGCGTTAACGTTGTTGTTTCACTATTCTAAATGCTTCAAAATTGATGCACGATTGGAATCAGCTTCGTCAATCAATTGTTCCAACTCCGAAAGATCCTCCTCACATATGTGTTTACGCTCCTCAATTATACTATGCTGGATGCATTGATCGAGCCAAAACATGGCATCCTCTACATTCGGCTTCTCATTCGGTCGACCCCATCCTTTTAGTGCGAATTTGCCTAGATAATGCATAGATGGCGCATGCTTCCAGAAAGTTGCCTGCCGAAACAAATCTACTGCTCTAGCATAATTCAAGGGGACTCCTCTTCCGTATGTATGCATGAGCGCAAGGTTATAGAGAGATTCTATCGATCCCATTCGAGATGCTTTTCGATACAGTTCTGCTGCCTTTTCAAAGTTCCGAGAGGAAAAGCTACTCAAACCATTACCGACAATTGTATTCTCGCTTCCCGGTATGTCCATGCGTGGAAAATCCTTGGGCAGCAGTCCATATTCAAACATAATTGCAAGGTAGTGAATGGCTTGGTGAACATTTTCAGCTTTCTGAAACAAATGCGCAGCAAGAATGAACGCCGAAGGAGGATCTTGGGCCCCTTCAAACTGTCCAGATAATATCTTCAATACGGACATGGCATCTTTTGTTTTAACACCAATATCTTCAAATGTCAGACCTTCGTACAATGCTCTACCAAGGAGCCAATGACCGTGGAAACTCTCGGATTCAGATGAAGCACATTGGTAAAACCACCTCATTGCTGTCTTTCTATCCTTTCCAACAGCTCCAATTCCATCGTAAAGTAGCAGACCTAGAGCGCATTGAGCTTCACTATGACCTTGTTCTGCCGCATCTTTGAACCACCTCGAAGCTTTCATAGCATTCGATTCTGAAAAATGCAAACCATAAAGGTAAATCAAACCAAGAAAATACGACGAATCTACAGAACCGTCTTGGGCTTGATTATGCAATCGTGCGATTGTTGCTCGGTCGATAACAGTTTTCTGATTGATGCCGTGTGTATTGGAGAAAGGGTGAAATACGTCAAGCTGACGATGTCTCGACTTCTGCACAGGAGGTTGATAATTTGAATGCTTCTGAGATAACTTTCGCGATGCGGGGCCTCGGCTCATTTCCTTCACTTTATTCATTGATTTCCATACCCGTTCTCCCGACATAATATTCTCTTCTATGCGAGGATCTCGATAAGGTAATCTCTTTTGCGGCTCATCAGTACTTTGCTCGCTTGCATTTCCTATTAAGAAATACGTCATTTGCAAAAGAAAGAACAACGGCAGCCTGACCATCATTGAATATCAGCGGCAGGACAATATACTCAATGAGGTTACAAGAATACGATGCTGGAGGAACACATTTTTTGAAAAACAATAATTTTGAGGGCTCCGGAATGATTTCAAAAAATAGTTT
>Ga0209712_10004532_pt1 | contig 11024 bp, 9 predicted proteins | sample ArcOceMetagenome_FD_187443 | JGI IMG/M metagenome (GOLD analysis project Ga0209712, IMG submission 187443) | Marine eukaryotic phytoplankton communities from Arctic Ocean - Arctic Ocean - Greenland ARC118M Metagenome (SPAdes) (version 2) | ecosystem: Environmental > Aquatic > Marine > Oceanic...
AACACACGTTTGATGTTTCGAGAAACAACAAAGACAAACTTGAAACTTCAACACTTCCCCCATTATTTACGAAGTGCGCGGTCACTGCCAATTTTTGCTGAAATGGCATCAGAATGGTAGTAAGTATACTGTTTTCGCGTACCTGAAGGAGAAGGGTGACTGCACAGAAAAATAGATTCAGCCCAGTGTTGGTTGAATTTCCTTCCAATTTTCTAGAGACCAGATCCAAAAAAAGGCATTACCATCACAAAATCATGTTGTTCAGTAGTACTAGTACTACTAGTACTAGAGCAGCCCACCATATACTCATATTTTGTGCAGCCCTCTTCTTGAGTACACGTAGTGTCAGTTCCACAAATGTGTTTCTTCACGATGAAGGTCTAGCACCTCCAAATGCGCAGGAGGACGATAATCACAATGAGAAAGATCTACCAAATGTTCTAATTATCATGACAGACGAACACAACCTTAGAACTCTTGGCTGCTACAGAGATCTCATGGTCCAATCCGAAGCAGAAGTATGGGGAGAAGGGATTAAAGTAGAAACTCCCCATCTTGATTCCATTGCAAAGAATGGGGCTCTCTTTTCAAATTTTATGACGGTTTCACCTGTCTGTACTCCCAGTCGTGCTTCGTTTCTGACAGGGACATATGCTTCCACCCATGGAGCAGTGGCTAATGCTGTTCCAATGAATAAAGATGCTGTTACATTTGCAGAGATTTTGAAAAGTAAATTGGGATATTCTACATCTTACATGGGGAAAGTGAGTACTACGTGTAGTGTGCTGTAGTGTATGATACAGTATTGTTATCAGCATCGTCGACTGCAAGGAGTACAACAAGCAAAAAGAATACATTGCATTACATGATTTACTTCATGCTTCTCTCCTAGTCTTGCCAATACGGTATATTTTGATTTCTGACGTACTGCCTTTGTTGTTTCTTGATCCTACTACTAGTGGCACCTCAACGGCGAATTGAAGGAAGTTCAAGAATTTGGAGCACCAAAAGGTAGATCGTTTGGATTCCAAGATACAAGGTATCAATGGAATCGTGGACATTGGAAATTCATTCGAGAAAGAACTGACGGGTCAATCCAGGGATTCACTTATGCCGAAGGAAAGGCCAACTTTGAGAGCTCAAAGAGGCAGAGACAAGCCTATTCGACAGACTTTCTCACAAGTCAGGCAATTGAATACATTAATAATCAAGCAAGCAGATCGAGAACTACTCCATTTACTCTAATGGTGAGCTTTCCCGATCCGCATGGGCCACAGGATGTCAGATACCCATATAACAGCATGTTCGACCATTTTAACTTTGAGATACCCAAGAGTGCAGTTGCCTCTTTGAATAAGCAGCCTGGTCCGCCAAAGTGGGCGTGGGCTCCTGATCCAATTGTTGACGGCAAGGATATTCCACTCGACAAAATGAAAAAAGCAATTCAATTGCATGAAAAATCTCAAGAATATCAAACTTTACAGCGCGAAACGTTTGGAATGGTCAAACTCATCGACGATAGCATTGGTAAAATCTTGCAGGCGCTGGAGAATAATGATATCAAGACAAATACAATAGTCATCTTCACTAGCGACCATGGTGGATTAATGGGGGAGCACAATAGTGCTGGCAAAGGGGTACCATACAAAACCTCTGTCGGTGTACCTTTCTTGATCCAGTGGCCTGGTAAGATACCATCAGGAAAGCTCATCAAAACAGCATACTCGTCTATTGATTTCGTTCCCAGTCTGTTGAATTTGTTGGGACTCGATCCTTCTCAATTCGGACTCGGTGGTCTTGATTTCTCTCACGATGTCATGAATGAGGAAATGATTGTTTCAGATGAAAATCAAGTTAGGTTCCTCGATATGGTAAGAGGTGATTGGGCGGCCGCAGTAAGCCAGAGGTATAAGTTGGTGCTCAGCACATCTAGAGTGGCACCGTGGCTCCTTGATGCCGTTGCAGATCCAAATGAAGGGAAGAACTATTTTAATGAAAATGAAAATCAATACCAAAAAATATCAAGAAAGATGAAAAAAGCCCTAGCCAATGCAATGGAAGAAAATGAATTTTCGCTCTGGAATCAAGATGAACCTGTGTACCTGTCGAACCCGGCCTGTCGGGAAACGAGGGATCAACTTGATGGAGATGAAATCTTTACCGTTTGTGCCGACTACAAAAAAGATAGGCCACTGCAAGACAAGTGCCAAACGCCTGCTCTACAAACAAAATGCCCAGTAACTTGTAATTCTTGTTTTAAGGATACTCATAAGTGGGGTACAATCATTTGGAAACAAAAGTACGTGACCTGTAAATCTGCTGTGGCAGTAAAATCTTCAAAAAGCAAATACCGACGGTGTAAAATCAAGTCTATTGGGACCTTTTGCAGCGAAACTTGTGCCGAATTTCTGTAGCTTTTAATTTGGGCTTGGGCTTGCTTGAGAACGCGCGTGTAATATAGGAACAAAGTAATATAAAGGGAGGATAGATAATGTTCTCCTTCTCTCTCATCTCGATTAGTATCCTAAATGTAAACATCCATGTTGCATGTGACGAGAGTGCTACGCCCATTGTAATTGCAGTCATCGAGAATAAGATCACAATTTATTAAATCAAATTTTCAAAAAGATACACTCAAATCCACTAGTTCCTGATCCACATTCAGCGAGCAGTGATGTCAATAAGTCGAATATTGGTAGTTACGATGCTTCCAGAAGAGATTGGCGATTGGGGTTCGAATCGTCTGTGCCGTCAAGGCAACACACGTACTACAATTCTTCAAGAAATAGGTGATAGTGATGCAAATCGTGAATATACTAATTTTCCTACACACACAAAATGCAGCAGGCTAATAGACGCAAACATAAACCACTCATAGATTCCTTCCACTGAAAGCGAGTAAAAGAATGGACAGGAAATGAGTTGACGAGAGGATATCACCTTCTGATAATCAGAAAATCATTCCACCGCTGTATTGCTTTAACACTGTAGGATTGAAAATTGTAGGCGGTTTCGGATCAACAGCCTCATAAGGTCTTTTCAACTCTTCTTTGATTGTGTTTGCTTGCTCTCTCTCTCTCTCTCTCTCTCCTTTCAGTCTGTCATTGGGAGGGCGTGCGAGTAGTATTTTTCCAAAGAAAGCTAATCTCTTCCCGACGATCTATTCTCTCTTGAGAGAGGCTGGTGGCTGTTTTCATTCCTTTTCGGATGTTATTATAAGCAGCTCTCGTGGTACTACACCAACATCCTAATGATGGATTCTTTTTCTATTGAGCAGGAACATGAAATTGTCCAAACTCCTCTTTGAATGATATGAGGTCAAGTCAATGCTTCTCGAATATATTAGTGCTGCGATCCACTCTTGCGAGAGGCTGTGGTGGCTCGCTGGCTCGCTGGCTCGCTGGCTGTTTTCATTCCTTTTTGAACTTTAATAAGCAAATCTCATGGTTCTACACCAAAATCCGAATGATTCTTGTGATATGGAGCAGGAACACGACAGTGCCCAAACTCATCTCTGAATGATACGAGGTCGCGACAATGCATCTCGGACGCCCTACCGTAGTTGGAGACATCCCATTGGAAGCCTATCTCTTTTGGTCACTCTCTGACTTGTTAGAGATTGTGATCTGTTTTCATTCCCCTATGGATTCGATTGTAGTATGTTTGAATGTTCCCGCACCACCGTCCCAATGACGGATTAACCGGATACTGATAAGGAATATGCCACTGACGAAACTGCTCTTTGATCACTATGAGCTCGCGACAGCGCTCAGAATGTTGTTATTGAAAGCCAATTTATTCCAATCGTTCTCTCTCCCGCGATAAAAGGCATTTTGTTTTCAATCCCTTTTGGATTCTATGGTATGTTTCTTTCATTTTCCTCTCCAAGTTCCAAACGATGGGTTGCCTCGGTAATTTCTAGGGACGTTGCAGTGTCCGAACTCCTCTTCGAATAGAAGCGGTTGATTGCAACGTTTATCATAACTAGTCTTTTTCTGGCGTCACAATTATTGAATTGAAGAATAATCCACGTCAGGTCTTACTTGTTTCTTTCGAATGCCACCTAACCCGCCCTATTATTCAGAATGATTTAGACAACCCACGTTCTTGACGAGGCAAATAGTGTTTATTTTAAAAGCAGGGCTTTCACTTGTTCATGAATTCATTTCGTCTGGGACAGTGCCACGACCTCTCCTGATCCTGCCCCCCATCAATATTGGTCCTATATAAAATAAATTAACGACGCACTGTTTTGTTTGTTCTTAGAGGAGAGATATAATCTCGGAAGACCCAGCGCAAGGAGGCAATTACTATCACTTCTCGTCAACTGATTCGTGGTGATTTACTGCTTGGATTTCTCTGTACTAATATAATGAGTCAACCTGTTCAATGAGATCATCTGCGTCTGCATATAATTCTCGAAGTTTGTGTAGCGTCTCACTATCAGAATCCCACATTCCTCTTCCATTTGCTTCCAGGAGCCTTCGCACGACATTCTTAAATGCTTGGGGATTTGCCTTTTGAAGTTTACTAGCAACGTCTTCATCCAGAGCATAGCGTTCTGCGGCCTGATCGAAAACAAATTGGTCGATATGTGACGTTGCTCCCCATCCTATCAATGCTGTCATTCTTTGCGAGACCTCATACGCTCCACCAGACCCCTGTTCGATCATTGCGTCACGCCATTTGGGATTTAAAAGTTTGGAACGATACTCTAGACGCAAAACATCCTCCACATTTCTTACAGGCACAGTTGTATTTGTCTCAGTTGGAGAGCCAAATGCCTCAACAATAGAGACAACAACTTTTTTGCCACTATTGGCAGGTTTGCGATTTTGAGCAGCCACTTTCAGGGCCCCTGTGTTCGAGTAGTATTCTTGAATATCTGTCAGTCCGTATTCAACGCTGTCAATTTCTTGCAACACTCGTTCAGTAGTTGCAAGTAACTTGTCCAAGACTTCCGGACGAGCTGTGCCACTTTTTACTTTACCAGTTCCTTCATTTCTCCCATATGAAAAAACATTCCTACCTTTCCAGATTTCGCCTAGTTTCTTAGATTCCTCCCATTCCCCTGTGCCGACCACTTCGTTCACCATACTACCGTAGTCACCTATCAATTACATGAATTTGTTGAAGATTTATATCTACAAAGCAAAGGAACAGGTTTCTCGTGTCGCCTAAACTTACCTGGAGGGTTTGAAAATAATCTTGCGGCTGATCTTTCTACTCCATCATTTTCTAAATCAATTGAATGCTTCTTGATGAAATTCATTTCAATTGGTTCATCGGCCTTAGCTAGACGTTCAAACATATCGTCAAGTAAGTCCACAACATTTGCAAAAGAATCCCTGAATATACCACTCAATGATGCAAGGACATCTATTCTAGGTCTTTGCAGTTCTTCCAATGGTATCAACTCATATCTGACTACTCTTCCAGTTCCTTCTTTGACCGGGCGCGCCCCGACTAAAGCAAGAACGATCGCAATTGATTCACCTGCAAGGCAATTTGTGAGCTATGATATAAAAGTGCTTAAAAGATAGTCGCAAATGAACGTAGTCTTACCTCTAGTCTTAATCGTGTCTAAGCCCCACAGTGTACACGCGATAGTCTCAGGATACATACCATCATTCTGTTTTAAATGTTGAGAAAGAGTTTCTTCTGCAATTTGTTGGCCTCTGATCCAAGCACCTTCTGCTGGCATTCTATACGGATCGAGCGCATGAATGTTTCTACCTGTAGGAAGCACTGACGTTCCATCTCTATCCGAAGACGAGAGTGAGTAAATGATGAGTTTGGCAAGTATAGGTATTACCAGAAGTCGGCTAAGCACCATCACACCAGCCAGCCAAACTGCCAAGATTCTTCCTAGTCTTATAAACAGATATCTCACCTAAGTAGATCTCCTCCTGGCTTCGGTGGAATGTAACCTCCATCTAAACCAGTCAAAACGGAGTCGATTTCTTCAGTTGTCCTCGATAGCAGTGAAACGATTGTCTTCGCTTCGTCGATTTTAAGTTCCTTCTCAGTCATCGATTCCTTCTCTTTCTTCAGTCCAATGCCCATAGCGTGTGCTATGCCACCAATGAGTTTTGGAAGATGCCACTTTCTTTGTTTTCCACTCTCTTGCTGCTGTGAGAACTTCAAGACAATCTCTAAATCTTCTTCAGATAAGGAATCACCAAAGAACGCCGAAAGATAACCCTTTAAGTCATCCTCACTAGGTTTACTTCCCAAGATATGAAGACCGCTTGAAAATAGTCGCTCTTGGAGTAGCTCTAAATAGTTGGACACTGAGGTTACCCATTCGTCGAACACATCAGACGAAATGTTATCCGGTAATTCAGTCCCATCAAAGGCACTATTCTCGATCAAAAGTAAAGGCATTTCACTGTCGATTCCGCATCGTTGACAAGTGGAAAAAATGGGCTGCCTCAAGTCCCTAGATCTTGAAGTCCGATATTCAGTAAGCAAATCTTTCAAGTTTGCCAGTTCCAGGTACAGCCCGGCTCTTCCATACGGCGGAACATTGTATGAAACTAACGTTCCGTAGGCTCTTCTTTTAGCAAGTATGCTTTCGCTTGGATTATTTGCAGCGTACACGTAGATGTTCGGAAGCCCACCGATCAACTCGTCACTCCAAGATTGTCTGTCATTACCGAGCGATTTCCCCGGTAACCATTCAAGTGTCCCATGCATTCCAAGATGAATCACACTCTGAGCTCCTATGCCGCCTTGATCTTCTGCGAGTTTCATGTATTCGTAGCCTGCGCAGTATTGTGGATGCGGTGTTAAGTCTCGCTGAAACAAAAGTCTCATTGGATCTCCCTCCACACCCAACAACGGCTGGACTGTAATCCAAACATTTCCCACTTGTAGCCCGCTTACAACCATATCTCCATTTGACGCAATCCCTGGCCCTCGTTCCTTTTCCGGCCATGCGCGTCGAACTTTTTTCCACATGTATTTTCCCATGACTGATTCCAAGTCATCATTGCTCACACTCAATGCCCGAATTTGGGCTCCTCCAAGCCCAGCATTTGGCTTCGCAAGGGTCTCAGGTGTTGGCCTAATCCCCTGTACCGCTCTTTGAATTCTGGTATCAAGAGCTTCGTTCATTTTCTCCGTACCGGCCGAAATCACAGCGTCTTCGTTCAGTATACTTAGTGCTGCCACTAAGCTTTCACCACAGGCATCCGGATCAGTGGCAAAATCTCCAACATTATAACCTTCTTCATGCATTCGCTTCAGCAGATTGTCTAGTGAACGAGGCACGTCTAATAGAGCTGCTGTCCCAACGGCACCAACATTGGGAGGAAACCCATACACCACAATTGCAATTTTTCTGTCTTCCTTTGGCGTCTTCCTCAAGTCAACCCAACCTTTGATCCTACTCACTAGCTTTCGAACGCGCTCCGGTATCAACGCAATTTTATCTCCAACAAGTCCTCCCAGAACCACGGTGTCGATGGCTCCATCCAATTCGGGCAGGGAGTAAAGAACAACAGATTGAAGTCCGAGAACTCCATCTTTTTTCCACTGGGGTATACTCTGCAGTAACAATGGAGAAGCGATGATGTATGGTACATCCATATCACGGAGCAGCTTTTCAGCAACCGCAACATTCCTTCCAGCTTCCATAGATCCAGCTGGACCACCTACCAATGGAAAGCCAATTGTAGATACAATACAATCAATGGCTACAGCACTATCTTTGCGAAAAGAATCTGATCTAACGATTGTGCCATCTCGAACCCCTTTGATTTCGTGTTCTGATGTTAACAAATCGCGCACGATGGTGTGACCTTCCACGCCATTTATAAAGACCGGTATAGGACAAACTCCATTAGCTTCCATTTGAGTCAAGAGATCCATCACATACCTTTGTTCTGTGATGACGTGTTTCCTATATAGAAGTATAGCACATCGAGGGGCATCCTCAGGAGCTAAGGAAAAACCTTTCAATGCAGCTCTCTCAGCGCACGAGCTTGAACCTCTCCAGGATAAGTACTCTTTCGGGCTGGCGAAATAGCCTTTATGCAAAGGGTGAAGCAGTCCAACATCTGGGGTTACTAGCACTTCAGGCGCGTTCCTTAAATCTTCATGAGTATACCATTTTCGGAGTAGGTCAACCATGGACTGGACATTTTGTGCCCCTCCTTGATTCCAATATCTATAGGCAGTCAACCAGGTCTTGAGATCGCTTGCCTTTTCACCCGGAACGAAGTTTAACAATGTTGGACCGACCTTTAGCATCTTCATGTAGCCAGCAATCCGGTCTTCCTCTTTCCCCGATGTAAATTTTGAGAGAAGAGCTTTTATGGGTTTAGGTGGACCGGCCTCTTCTCCATCTTTGGGTTTCATAGAAAAGGAACCAATCTCGTTGTGCACCATGAGTTCTGACGAACACTCAAATAAGAGTTTTGGACCCTTTACGTGATGCAAAAGAGATTCCACTGCACTCGCATCATCGTAATCAAAGATCAAAGATCCAACAAAAATATCAGCATTTTCCATTGCTGTTTTGAATATTGGATTGATCTGCGTTGGGGAAGTATGAATTTCGTTATCGGCAAATACCTTCATATTCACACTGTGCAAATTTTGTGCAGCCGTGGCGTATAGTTCCTTGTTGAAAGATTCAAACCCTGCGACAAGAACTAGATTGGGTTTAGTCTGGCTTGTATCTACAGTAACTGCATCTACTGTGTCAGTCTTTGTTAAAGCATTTAGGATCGGTGCAACATGGCCCGTTCTCGTCGCGATGCGAACCTTTACTTTTGGTGCGGTTCTGGAAACGACGAAAGCCGAACAGGGCTGTTTCGTTGCAGAAATCAATGCGGCAATTATTACCCGGAAAAGAATCATTATTTGATGCCTCAAGAATTATATTCAGTGTGCGTTATAGTTGTGTTTTTTGTTCTACAAGTAGTTCTAATACAGTAGTGTAGTATTCTTTGATGTTTCTTGTGAAAATATGGATCTTGATCGAGTTCGCATTTTCCTTGATCGAAAAAAGGCTTCTGATTTTTTTACAGACGTCGTCGTCAGAGGCATAAAAACTACAGTACTGTTCATTCTTCAAGAGAGAAGAGAGAATGAGTTGATCTTTCATGCAGTGACACATTGTAGCTGGAACGTGATAATAGACTTTGCTATTGATATGAAAATGATTAAAGACACACGTACTAACGATATCGTCCTTTCAACATTCATTTCTACGATGAGAAGCGAAATTTTGATAAAGTCTCCTGGTACCAGGTACCTGGTACCCATGATGTACAGTTTCAAGTTAGCATCATTACTGATTGACCTTTATTTGTGCGCATCATGTTAATAATAAAAGCCGCTGTATGTAACTCTTATCCTACCAGGCATCATGCATGCGTACATGGTGGTTTCTTGAAAACGCACCAGACATTCAATAAACCACACACACACACACACATTCATTTCACAGCCGACAGCATTTGAGAACCACGACGAACCCGGTACCTACGCGTACAGCAATGCCAATGGATCTGTTCATTAGGGTCGGTATTATTTTGCATGTAATGCTTCAAGGTAATCTAAACTGCACTGACAGAAGAGTACATTTATTAATTCTCTAAATCATTCCTAAAACGAAATAAACATTCAGAAAAGCAAAAAGGACCAGGGCCGACTTGGCAGAAGAATAACTTTCTTAAAATTTCCAAAAGCAACAATAACGAGGATTAGGAATTTATACAAACCAGACAACTCTCTGGTGAAGTCTAACAATATCCAAGAGTATTCATCGTCTTTTTCTTGCCAAGGATATAAATTTGCCTTCTTTCACCATTCACTACCACCATGCCATGCCATTTCCTACCCTACCGGACCCTACCATCTCATTAATTCAAACCAATATCAACTCCATGACACTATCCACTATCCACTAGCCTCTTCCTCAAGTTTATTTATTATGAGCATTCAACATTGCATATTCCTGATCCCTAGCCTTGATCTTCAAAACATCATCATAAATCTCCTTCTTCCAAGTATCCTGTTCAACATCAGCAGCATAATCCATAAAGTTCTTTCTCTTGAAGCTCAAATCGATGGCACGCTTGAGACGGCGGGTGCGAGCGGTGACGGTATAAGGATCCGCGAGTGAGAGGGCCTCCTCTACTTCTTTTTCGTTTTCATTCACGATATCCTCATATCGCAGTCCTGTTTGTTTCAATGTATCGAATCGATTCAAATGAATGAATAACAATGGATAATAAATGAGTTGAGTTAGCTACTGTTGTAGAAACAAACGGAAACACCAGCAAACGTAGTAGAGGAAAATTATTATTTTTGAAATCGACTCACCAGTTTGAGTCAACTGAGAAGCGACGGATCTTTGGTACATTCTGGAAACGATTCCCATCGATTTATCAATTGCCATACGGAGAGCCATTTTGATTTGCTTGTTTGAAGTGATAACAGCGCTAGAGCTAGTCAGTTGGTTGGTTAGTTACTTGCTCTGTTTCGAGACATTCGAGCGTTGCGTTGGGAGGAGATGATCGGCGAATTGGTGATGACGAAGGCCAGACGTGAGGATTGCTAGTGGCCTATTAGAGTGGCCTATTGAGTGGCCTATTAAGAGCAGCCTTTTCGTTCTGGAAGTTTGGACTCAAAAGGCCTGTAATCAACCTAAAAATAACAATGACCCGTCACAAAGTGATAGATTGAAGATGACCTGTTTCTGCAGCATGCTCAGCGCTCAGCTCTCAGCTCGTTCCTAAGTTATGCGATGACGCCTCACTCACTCATGCACTCACTCTAATACCACGCACAAAAGACACGCCAACCAAACTGATTGTGCCAACTATGTAATGCGATGACTCACTCACTCACTCACTCATGAATACATACCAAAGCAATCAATAAGATCTGTTCATAATTTAACAAATCATCACCACCACACCCAATTACCAAACCATGAAGCTCGTTCTTATCTCCAGCATCGTTGCATCAGCAAGCGCCTATACTAGTAGTGTCCAATTGAAGGTCAA
>Ga0209712_10004535_pt1 | contig 11020 bp, 13 predicted proteins | sample ArcOceMetagenome_FD_187443 | JGI IMG/M metagenome (GOLD analysis project Ga0209712, IMG submission 187443) | Marine eukaryotic phytoplankton communities from Arctic Ocean - Arctic Ocean - Greenland ARC118M Metagenome (SPAdes) (version 2) | ecosystem: Environmental > Aquatic > Marine > Oceanic...
AAATAATAAACCATTAGGTGATCTTGTGTCAAAAAACATTTGTGTTAATCGACTTACATCATTTACAGCCTTAATAGGAGCCATCAAACCACCACGTAATAGTGAATCTGGTCCTCCTGTATTAAATACATTAGAAGGATCAGAGCTATCTGATGGTATGTCCTTTATGATGTAGGGTTGGTTGCTGTAACCACCTCCAGGTCTGTCAGAGGCTGTACCCATACCAAATTTAAGGGACTTTAAATCGGTTTTTAGGTTTATTAAAGGCATGTTTTAAAATGAAGTTCCTTCTGGTGCGTTGTCTCTATAATTGTAGTCTGGTACAGCACCATTTAAATCTAATTGTGAAGGTGCAGGCATTGTAGGCATAATTGGAATATTATTGATAGAGTAAGTATCATGTAATGTTGAGCCTGCAAAGTTTGGAATAGATGGAGTTGCTCCGTTACCTACTGACAGGGGAGAGCCTCCTACTTCTAATTTGTTTATTAATGACATAGTTTTAAAATTTAATTGTTTATTATAAATATTAACCCATTCTGGAAGTTGATAATTGCATTGTTTTTCCTATTTTATTACCATCTAAATATACATCTCCTCCGGCTTCTACTATTGATATTAGTTTTTCTAGGTTAGCGTTTACTCTAGACATACCACCCCCATCACTTCCTCCCCCTTCACCACCCCCACCACCTTCACTGCCAAATATGGATGATAATGGGGAAGCAACTGCTCCTAAAGCTGTTAAAGCCATTAAGGTAGGTAATGCAAGTAATCCAGCAAACCCCATGGCACCTAAACCTCCTGCTATAGAATATAAACCTAAGGATACTGCAAATAATGTTGGAGCAATACCTACTAAAGATGTTAAACTACCTACTATCGTAACAAACCCACCAGCCATCGTAACAAACCCATTAGCTACTGCTGATATAATAGGTGGAATTTGTTCTAAAACAAGTGAAAATGCGTATATTAAAGGAGATGCCAGCAATAAAGCAGCTCCAATTGCTAAAATAAGGGGAATTGCAGGGGCTGCAGATACTCCAAATGCCCCTAATCCTACTCCCGCAGTAGCCATCCCTCCACCTGCTACTGTAGCTGTAGCACCTACAGTGGTATTTGAGGCTGCTAGAGCTACATTTGAGGCTGTTAAAGCTACTTGGGCTGCTGTTTGAGCTGCTATTGCACCTGTTTGGGCTAAAGTTCTTACAGTATTTATAGCTTTTATTACACCTAAAGTAACATAAGCTGCTGTTAAAGTTATCACTACACCATAAAGAACAGCAGTATTTGATAGCAAAGAAGTCATAAAACCTATAGCAGGTGCTAATGCTTGAGCCATTTTATCAATTGATTTTGTTATCTGGTCTTGGGTTTTTAAACGTGTAGCTTCTTCTATAGAAATATTCGCTGCTTTAGCTGCTTGCTCTGCTGATAAACCACTACTCATTTTTTGCAAAGCAATCATAGAGGCCATATCATTACGAGACATACCTAAGGCTTTAGCTAATGCTTCTTGTTCAATCCTATTACCTGATGCAAATGCTTGGTTTATCTGTTGGTTATTACCAATTTCTTCTTGTAAACCAAGTATATCATTATTTAAAGCTGCTTCTCTTGCCTTTTCTAAATTTATTTGAGTGCCTGTTAGAAGCTCAGCTTCCATTTCAGCTTCAATTGAGGATTGAAAGTTAAGTAATGATGATGCTATATCATCAACCTGTTGGAGGGATAAGCCTAATTTTTGGGCATTCATAGCAGCTTCGGCTATTGCAGGTGGGTTATTACCCAATGATATAGCAATAGAGTCTGAGATGTTTGCTGTGTCACTTAATATATCGCCAAAATTAAGTGCAACTCCATTGGTTTGGACAAATGATTTAAAACTGTCTTCAACATTTGATAGATTGTTTTTTAAACTAGTACCACTTAACTTTGAAAATTTGGCTAATGAGGCAGCTTCACCAGCAGCCATACCCATATTTTCAGTTAATTCCGCAACTGTAGTAACTGTTTCAGATGAGAATGCAACGTTAGCATTTACCCCTAATTCTTTAGAAAGGGTAACCATACCTTTTAAATACTCAGATGTAGTTGTTAGACTATCATTTAAACCTCTATAGGCGTCAGCATTTTGACCCGTTATTCTTCTAAAATTTTGCTGTTGTTCTTCTACTTTACTAAATCCCTTAAATATAGCTGTTAGAACTACAGTAGGGTCTGTTAGGGTTGACATTAAACCTTTTCCGGCACTTTTTAAACCTGCCCCTAGGACTTTCATCCTTCCTCCTAATACCCCTGCACTTTTTTCCCCTCTAGCAATTTCATCTGCTACACCTTCCATGTCGGCTTGGACTTGGTCTAATTTAAAGGCTGATGCAAATCCTCCTGCTAGGGCATTTAATCCTTTTAATAAACCACCCCCAACACCCATCAAATCATTAGATTTTTGGCGGATAGTGACTTCTTCTTCAATTTTACCTACAATACCCTCTTCTAACTTAAATCCATCTTTTTTAGCTCTAACTAAGGCAGATTCTTCTTCGGATAATTTACCCTGGGCAACTAAACTTTTAAGGGTTGTTTCAAACGCTGCACCATTTAACTCATATATAGATTTACCAGTTGATGCAATCTGTTTTTCGAGTGATAACCCATCAGCCCTATATTTAATTTCTTTAATAGCTGCTGCTGCTTTTTCATTATAACTTTTTAACTGTTTATCTGAATATCGGGTTATATCTTCTTCTTGGAGAGCTAATTTAGTGAGGGTTGAAGATAAACTAGAGTAGGATTTTCTTGCTTCTTTTAAGTTATCAGTTTTTTTACCTAATTCACCATTAATCTCTTCTAAAAGGGATCTCATATCTCTATAACTATCGTTATCTTGGTTTAAACTCATTAGGTGGTTTTGTTATAAATATAGGAAGGCATCATTTCTTTGATGCCTTCGCTGTGTAAGTAGGAGATTTTTTAGAATTTTTAAGATGTTGGGGGGCTTGAATCTTTCCATCTGAATTTATAACAGTAGTTCCTGAGGAAGATTTACCTTGGGCTTTTTTCATTTGCTCATTTTCATTATCAATATGCTCCTTTATCTTATTAAAGGTAAAGTTTCTTAACCAAATGGGCATATTATATACAGTATGCCAATCATAACCCCCATTACCATGAAATACAATTTCATGTATTCGACTAAACAGTGAAATTCTATACTGCTGCGTCAGGCCAAAAAAAGTTTACGGTGATAGGCACCTCTACGTCCTCCACTCCGTCGTTCAACTCTACTTGAGTTCTTAAGTTTACATCTGGTTGAATTAATTGAATATGCTTCCGAAGTGCTCTTGCATCTGATGCTAAGAAATAAACGTCTACAAATTCACGAATTGTTTTTTTATCGTCGTCGCCGTTAACCGATAAGATCATGTATTTCATACGGGTTGAGACGTCATAAGATGCATTTTTATTTACCTTCTTTAAACCCTTAAGCTCAGCATCAATAGCCATTTCATCTTTATGAGTTAGAAGTTTATAAGTTAACATTGCACCTGAACTTGGGAGTGTATAAGAGAATTCATTTAGTCCTCTTGTAATTAAACTTTCATCAAATTCTTTATTATCAAGGATTGATAAATCTATTTTTACGCTTTCACCTTTTAGTTGAAATTCATAATCTTTACCATATCCTAAGACACGAGCTGCAATCATGATTGCATTTTTGTCTCCTACAATTAAATCATTATAGTTAACTTTAGATACAATAAGAGCCTTTAATAATTTGTCTAATACAGTACCATTTGATATATAAGATTGGTTTGAAAGAATATCTTCTTCCTTAGCCGTCATATATTTCATTTCTACCTTACCACTTGATAGAGGGTTATCTTCAGGGTAAATTAAACCCTTTGAAGGTAATTCAATAGTTTCAGTTGGAAACTTATGTTTATTTTCTTCCATAGTTTTTATTTAGTTATAACTTTATTACTCGTATACATATGTAACATACAAAGGAGAGCTCGGTTTCCCAAGCTCTCCTTTAAAATATTTGACAGTTTTATTATTAGAAATTTAACACACAATAATCTATAGCTAATGTTAAGCTTATGTTCTGTGCCGTTCCATCATCATCCCAACTATACCCATCGAATGTAGCATCTACAATAAATGCGCCTTTAAGGATCCACTCTGAAACTACGTCTCCTACAGGACCTAATACATTAATTGTTACATCTTTTTTATAGAAATCAGAGTAACCATCTCTACCTGTAACTGACTCATGGTGTAATCTTACCCACTCCATAGTAGCTTGTGCTCCTGAAGGTGTTATTGGGTCATAGAGTTTCATTGATACATTATCCCATGTTGATTTTCCTTTAACTTTACGTTGGACGTTAATGTGGTTTAAGGTAACTTCTTTTTGGGCGATTTTTATATCACCTACTTCTTTTATCATATATGATGGAATTCCATCTACATACATGATAAACCTATTCTTTTGTTTAGGCTCAAATGCGGTGAAAAATATTTCGTTTGGATCTAATACTGCCATTTTATTTTATTTTATTTTTTATTCTATTTATAAATATTATAGGTTTTAACTCTTACGATGGGAATGTAGCTCCAGTTGGTAAGATGTTGAAATCTAGGTAAATATACTCAGCTGTTTTTGTTGGTTGTAAATAAATAGCACCTATTAATTGATTTCTATCAATTACATCTGCTGTATTATTAGTAGAATCCATTACTACTTTAAACGAATATAAACCTTGTCTTTGCTGTACTGACTCTAGATATGGGTTTACTTGGCTTAAGAATGTGTTTCTTGTAGCTGCTGAATTTTGTTCAAATACTAAATTATCGGAGATTTGGGAGATATACCCTTTAAGTGTGATTAATAATCTTCTAACATTTACTCTGTCTAAAGCTGATGCTTGAGTTTGTAATGTTTTCTGACCAAATACTACAATTCCTTTTCCAGGGAATGATGCTATTGGGTTTACTTTATTAATATATAAACTATCTCTATTAGCTTGTGTTAATTTACGTTCAGCTTGTCTTACTGTTCCTAAACCACCCCTATTGATACCTGCTGGTGCAAACCATGATTCTGACACACTGTCTGTGTAAGCATAAACACCTGGAATTACTGTTGAAGCTGGAACCCATACTAATTGTCCTGAGTTTGAGTCTGTAATCTGCAACCAAGGCCAATATGACGCTGCATATGAAGTATCTAAGGATGCAGCTGTAGTTCCTGCTAATGTTACTGTTGAAGCATAATTTACAAGATCCATTACTACTATAGCATCTCCTCTATTTTCAGTGTTAGATATTAAAGTATCTAATTGGGTTTTGTGAGTAGCATTAGCATAAATTAAACCTGGTGTAGAGATTATATTATACTGATAATCATCTTTATTTGCTAATAGGTTAATTGTTTGAGTATAATTTAAACCTACTAAACCTTGTGTGTCTGTATCATTTATGTTTTCGTTGAAATTTTGACCAGCTTTTACAATATCACCTACAGCACCTGCAAACGAACCACTCTGAGCAACTGGGATTGAAGATGTGTAGGCATTATTTGCAACCCCATTATTATCAAAGTAATTTGGTGTTTTTAAGGTTACGGATTTTACTCTTACATACCTTGAGGCATTTGGGAATGATCCTGATTCTTGTAAATATGGGGTTGTATCACCGCCTAATATGTTTGTTGTTGTATCACCAACTACTCTAGCAATGTAATTACTTGCTTTAGGATCAAGGGAAACATTAGTAAATGACTCTAATACTGATTTTGAATTTGTAGTATCATTACCTTGTCTAATAATTAATGAAAATACACCTCTTGATAGGTTTGGACTTGAAATTTCCCATCTTATATTATTACTTGAGCCTGATGGTAAAACACCTCCTACTGTTTCAGCAGGTGAAGTATTATTCATAACAATACCTTCTCCAAGTGTTTCTAATGTGAATGCATTTGGAAGTGAACCGGTTTGGGAAGCTACTGCAGATGAAGAAGCAGGTGAGAATGAACCTGAAGTAACTCTAGTTACTAGAAGTGATGTTCCGGCATTTTGAAAGTAATTAAATGCTGCATCTGAAGTTAAAAAGCTATAGTCATCTGAGCCACTTAAAAAAGTACTACCAAAGGTAGCTAAATACTCACTATAAGTTGTTACTAATGTTGGAATTCCTGGTTTACCTAATACGGTTGGACCTATTAAAGCAGCACCTGCCTGTATAGGTTGAGCTGTTATTTGAGATTGGTCGTTTTCTCGTGATAATACTCCGGGGGAGATTAATGTTTCTGCCATTGTGGGTTGTTTTGATGATAAATATACTAAATTTACTTAAAAGTCTACTTATTAGGCAAGAATTCTCCAGATTCTAAAGAAATGGATCCTTCACCATACTTATCTTCTAGTTTTTTTGCTAAAGTTGCTTCCTCTTGTTGTATTTGTTGGAAGTTAATTTTTAATTGTTCTTTTCTAAATTTTAAGTTCATAATTTGAACTTCTGTTTCTCCTATGATTTCAGTAAGCTTTTTAAATTGCTCTTTTAAGGCTTTTATGTTACTAATTTCATCTTCTGTTAAAACTTTTTTTTCCATTTTTTAATCTAAATTTGATGTTGTTTCTATGTTAAATATGATTTGTGATTTTGTGTTAAATTTCTTGAGAGCCGTTAATTCTTTTTGGATTGTGTCAGGTACTATATACCCATATAACTTTAAACTAAAGGTTGCTGTTACTATTCTTTCACCACCACTAACCAATGTTACAGGTGTAGCAAAAGTGTTAATAGTTGCCTTAAATTGATAACGTTCGGGATTACCCCAATAACTGTCAGATGCATAGTTAATAGCTTCTATAATTTTGTTTAGTTGCTCAACATAATAAGTTGAAACAATAAAGTCATACGTAATGTTAACATAATCCGGCATTACTACAGCATAATTTTGCTTTACTGGGATTCTATTATTTAGTATGCTAAAATTATCATAAGTATTTTGGGGAGAGTATGATTTTTGAAACATTTGAAGGTTATTAGGGTTGTTAGCATCTAATTTATTAGCTAAACTTCTAACCTTTTCAATATTATTACGTTTAAAAGTAATAAGAGGCATCATTATTTTACCCTTTAAATCTCTATAAAATCCATCTCTTTGAACTTGCTTCCACCTTTCAGGGGAGCCATAAATAAATGGGACCTTTTGTACTACACCATTTTGTTTAACAGTAGGTTTAATTACGTTATCCATATAATACATGATGGCTTCATCTATTTCTTTAAACCCTAAAGAAAATGGTTTGGTAGTATCACCTCTAAATGATGTCTGCTCACCTCTATTAAAAGTTGATGGGGGGTTGGGGTTTGACGTTTGAGAAAAACCTTCAGCACCCTCTGGTGGGTTGTAGGGTGTTATCTGTGAATTAAGTATCTCCCTTTGGGTTTTAGGGATTGGGGTTTTTCCTGTCTTAGCCATTAGATTAATCTTTCTTGTGTGATGCCTACTCTATCTGCAGGAACATAATGTGTTTCACAGATAACTGAAATATTACTACCAAAATCTTCCAAATCTGGATTCCAGTTTCCGGGTTGGTTAGGATAATCTGGGTTTTTACCCATGAAATACTGATTAGCTGTTATATTATCTACTTCATAATAGCCATCTTGGTATAATATAATATCTCCAACTTCCGGAACTAAACTTGCCCCATAATTGTGGTCTGTTGGTGCAAAGTTTTTATTGAAATCTTCTCCAGCTGTTAGCAAGTCATCTCTAAGGAACTTAAATGTAGCACCCCAATTGAAGTCTGTACCTAAATCTGTTTCAGGATATTCTTGATCTTTTCTATCAATTAAACAGTTTAAGAGAACAGGGCCCATATAATATTTTTCTTCTGCGGCTTCACCATATAGGTTAACTTTAGTTTCTTCAATTTTATATTTGTAGAAGGCACACTGTTGGGTGATAATATTACCCATCAATTCTCGATTGACGTGTCTAAATAAACTTATATCTCTCTGTCCTCCAAATAATGCCATATCTTATCCTATATAAATAGCCCTTGGGACTTTGTTTAATTCTTGCTCAACAAAATTACTTTCAGCATTCCTCCGTTCTAATAATTTTTCTCTTGATGTTTCTCCTAAATAAGCTCTTAACCTATCAATTAATCTTTCCTTTTCACTGGTAGCGGCTGTAATTAGGTCTCCTTGGTTTAATGTAACGGTATCTCCAGGAATTGGGACTGTTTGGTATTTTCCACGAACATATCCTAACATTTCCTTACATAATGCCAAAGCATACTCAAATATCCAGCTTCTACCTACAGAATTAATTCTGTTGTAATTGGGATTTCTATAAGGAACATCATATATGTTAGATATGGTACTACTCCCACCCACTACAAATGAAGCATCTGATCTCTCAGAATTAAGAATATATTCAAAATACATTTTTGTTACTGAGCCGTTTGGGATTGGGAATATTCTTAAATGGTTATTATGCATTTCAAATGAAAAATTAGATCTTCTAATCATGTCATTCATTTCAATAGCTTGTATAACTTGCAAATCATAATTAAGTGGCATTAATGTAAAGTTAACTGCAGGTGAGTATGAACCCCAACCAAAGCTATCCATCATACCCCCATCTTGCATTCCTGTTCCTGCAGAAGGGTCAAAAAATCTTACAATTGCTGGAGGTGCTTCATAAAACACCCTCATTATTTCAATATCATTATGTTTATAATGAGGTATATTTGTCTCAGCCCATGCTTCTAAATTATAATCCTGAACACCTGATGTTAAATCTATTGAACCTTTATGCCAATCTACATTTCCACCAGTACCTGCTTCTACACCATACTGTTCTGATATTTTGATTATTCTTCCTAAAGATGGGACTACAGTGGTATTTTCAATATCCATATGAGCTGAATCTGCTCCTTCTAAAGTTAGGTAATTATCTCTAGTTTGATAAGCATATAATTCATTTGCATAAATTGTAACTGCTTCTTCTAAGGCTGCATAGAAATTTAAATTTTGTAATTCAACATCTACAATAGGGTATCCTAATCTTCGGGCCGCAAATACCGAAAATTTATCTGCATCTATTTGAAATTCTACGTCATTATCATAAAAACCAAAAGGTGTATCTCCTGGTGCGAAAGAACTAGATCCGGGCCATATTGCTATATTTGCCATTTTTTATTTTATTTTTTATGCGTTAACTACTACATACTCAACATCTATACTTGAACTCAAAGAGTAGACTGTTATAAATTCTATATCTTGACCAAAAGTCCCATCAAATGCACTTCCAGTTACATTGGGACTTGAAAATATAAGTGAAGATGTAGGGGTACATTCCATACTCCAATAACTCGCCCCACTACCATTGTCAGAGGAAGTGAAATTGACCGCAAGTGAAGTTGCATTGTCTAAATTGCTAATTCGAATGTATTTTATACTACTTGAAGGGAAGGTTCCAGGGCCGGGGTTTATACCATTTACATTAATTAAACCAATGGCTCCTGATGATGAAGCTGGTATAGTTACGATTCTTCTATCTACATTAGTAACATTACCTATAGTTTGGAAGGTTTCATTAAGGGTTCTAATTCCCTTAACTACGTGTTCTTCTTTAATTTTTATTTGAAATGAAGTTGGTTCTATTGTAGATGACATTTTATATTTTATTATAAATATTGGGGGGTATGGTTATAATTTAAAAACTACCAAAGCCCCTCAATATTATGTTTAATTATTATTAATTTCTCTTACCTGATGAGCCTAGGGTTGCACCTCTTTCAAATGCTTCCTCATAAACCGCAATTAAGTCGTCAACAATCGGGTCTCTGTGGTTTTTCTGTAGGGTAATTGAACACATATTTTTTATTTTATTTGCTGCTGAGTATAGAAATCTAAATCCTGATTCTCTTCTGGATTTTAAATCTACTTGGTAATCATCACCACATACTATCATTTTTGATCTTAAACCAATACGAGTAGCAATCATTTCCATTTGTTCATGAGTAACATTTTGAGCCTCATCAACAATAATGCATGAATTTAAAAATGTTCTACCTCGCATAAATGCTAAGGGAACTATTTCTATTTTATCATCTTCAATAAGTTTTTCTACTTTTTCCTTATCAAATAAAGCATACATATTTTGGTAAATAGGTTGAATCCAAGGATCCATTTTTTCTCTTAAGTCTCCAGGTAAAAAACCAATTTCTTCTTTAGATACTGTAGGTCTAGTTATGACTATTTTATCATAATGTCTCCTTAATAAACCATCTAACGCAACTTGACATGCTAGTAAGGTTTTACCTGATCCTGCTTTACCTGCTAATACAGTTAGTGTATTATTTAATATCTCATCTTTAGCTAACTTTTGTTCTTCATTTAGAGATAATTTAAACTTAATAGGGTTTTTAACTATTCTTTTCTGCTTGAAAACTTCATCTTCGTGATGGTTTGAGGCCATGTTATTTGTTTTTATTAGTTAATAATTAATATAATACTACCGTAGAATACGCAGATTAATAGTTACAACGTGTAATTGTATTAAGTGTGGGTAGGAGTGAGGGTTTAACGGTGGGTAATGGGAATAAAACCACTAACTACTAATAATAACTTACCACTTTTACCTAACAGCGAAACTACATTGAATGGTTTGAGTATAAATATTAAATTTAAACTTAATTTCAATGTTTTTAGTATAAAATCTTTGTTACATATAAAAAAGGGACGCAAAATGCGTCCCTCTTTATTATTTAACCTTATTATAATAGAAAATACTATAAAGTGTTTAATCCACTTACAAGAATTTTACCATAAAATTCGGGCCTAACAACTTTCTTAGCATAACGAGTTAATAAACCTTTTCTTGGAGTGAAGGTTTCTGGATCGTATACTAATGGAGTCATAATTAACGGAATGTATGGAGCGAATACTGCACCTGCTTCCAAGAACTGACCACCTCTGAATCCCA
>Ga0209712_10004536_pt1 | contig 11020 bp, 10 predicted proteins | sample ArcOceMetagenome_FD_187443 | JGI IMG/M metagenome (GOLD analysis project Ga0209712, IMG submission 187443) | Marine eukaryotic phytoplankton communities from Arctic Ocean - Arctic Ocean - Greenland ARC118M Metagenome (SPAdes) (version 2) | ecosystem: Environmental > Aquatic > Marine > Oceanic...
AATCAACTCAAAGCAGAACATCGCCCTGAGTGGGAATTCCATCGCGAAGTGTTTAGACCTTGGGGCAGTTATGACTCTATTGATAACGGAGAGCGTTTTCAAGTCAAACGCATCACGGTAAAGCCTGGTGAAAAGCTCTCAGTGCAAATGCATCACCATAGAGCTGAGCATTGGGTAGTGGTCTCAGGTACGGCAAAAGTCACCAATGGTGAGCAGACTTTGTTGTTATCAGAGAATCAATCAACATATATTCCAATAGGTGTAATACATGCGCTTGAGAATCCCGGGAAAATTCCTTTGGAGTTGATAGAAGTGCAATCAGGTACCTATTTAGGTGAAGATGATATTGTGCGTTTTTCCGATCGTTACGGGCGTATTGAAGCCAAATAGCCGTAACTGTTCTTGACTTATAAATAAGAGGATTTATGAAAATCACATGTTTTAAGGCGTATGACATACGCGGTAAATTAATTGAACAGCTTGACGAGCACGTTGCCTATCGAATCGGTAAAGCGTTCGCAGAGCATATGCTAGCAAAAACTGTGGTGGTGGGTGGAGACATTAGATTAACCTCAGAGCCCCTTAAATTGGCGCTAGCAGCTGGTTTAATCGACGGTGGTGCAACTGTGACCGATTTAGGTATGACAGGCACTGAAGAAATTTATTTTGCCACTAAACATCTGGGCTTTGATGGCGGTGTTGAAGTGACCGCTAGTCATAATCCTATTGATTATAACGGTATGAAGTTAGTCAAAACTGACTCTAAACCCGTCAGTGGTGACAGCGGTTTGTTTGCTATTCGTGATCTGGCCGAAACTTATGCTGTTGACGAAGTGCAATCACGACTCGAGTTTTATTCGAATGGTTTGGTCAGCGAGGAAGCCTTTATCCAAGGGCAAGCGTCGGTTGATGTGACTAAACTCGCTGCCACAGGGCAATATAGTGAGTTGGACAATATGCCGGCTTATGTCGCTCATATGCTGTCTTACATTGATGCTGCAAATATAACGCCCCTAAAACTGGTCGTAAACGCAGGTAACGGTGCTGCAGGTGACGCCTTAGACGCTATCCAAAGCGCCCTTGAAGCAGCCAATGTCCCCATTGAGTTTATAAAAGTACATCATCGACCCGATGGTACTTTCCCCAATGGTATTCCTAACCCGTTATTACCAGAGAGTAGGGCAGATACCGCCAATGCTGTGATTGCACATTCAGCGAATATGGGCATTGCGTGGGATGGCGATTTCGATCGTTGTTTTTTGTTTGACGAAAAAGGGGATTTTGTAGAAGGTTATTATATTGTGGGCTTGTTAGCCAAAGCCTTTTTGGATAAAAAACCTGGCTCAAAAATAATTTATGACCCAAGGGTGTATTGGAATACCGAAGATATTGTTCTAAAAGCAGGTGGCATACCCATCAAAAGTAAAACCGGCCATGCCTTTATTAAAGAACGTATGCGCGCTGATGATGCGGTATATGGCGGTGAAATGAGTGCCCATCATTATTTTCGTGATTTTGCCTATTGTGATTCAGGCATGATCCCATGGTTGTTAATAGCTGAGTTGTTGTGTACCACCCAACAGCCGTTGTCGCAGCTAGTTGAAGAGCGTATTGCTGCTTTTCCCTCTTCTGGTGAAATTAACCGAACACTGGCCGGTCCTGATGCCTCTATTAAAGCTGTGCTGGACAAGTATGAAGCCATTGCAAAGGTTGTGGATTACACTGATGGTATTGGTTTGGAATTTGAAAATTGGCGCTTCAATTTACGCAAATCGAACACCGAGCCCGTGGTGAGATTAAATGTTGAGTCCAGAGCCGATATTGCATTGATGCAAGAAAAAACAGCAGAGTTGTTGGAGTTGCTAATGTAAATTGTTATGTAAATAAAAGCCCAGCAAAATCGCTAGGCTTCTTTTTTATTTAACTTTTAGCCCTATAAACCGAAGTTTATTTTACTTCTTCACCAGCAGCTTGTTTATCCGCATGGTAGCTAGAACGTACCATAGGACCACTTGCGGCATGACTAAAGCCTAATTCTTTGGCAATTTCACCTAGTTCGTCAAATTCATCTGGGTGCACGTAGCGCTTTAATGGGAAGTGATGTTTACTGGGTTGTAAATACTGGCCCAAGGTCAGCATCTCTACATTGTGGGTGCGTAAATCTTTTAATACTTCTGTGATTTCGTGTTTGTCTTCGCCCATACCCATCATTAGACCTGATTTGGTAGGAATGTCAGGGTGCTGCTGTTTGAATTTTTTCAGTAAGTCTAACGACCATTGATAGTTGGCACCTGGGCGACATTCCCGGTACAAACGAGGAATAGTCTCAAGGTTGTGGTTAAATACGTCAGGCGGACTTTGCTTGAGTATTTCAAGCGCTTTGTCCATACGCCCTCTGAAATCTGGCACTAACACTTCTATCTTGGTAGCAGGACTGTGTTCGCGAATAGCGCTAATACAATCAACAAAGTGTTGCGCACCACCATCGCGTAAGTCATCTCTGTCTACAGATGTTATCACTACATACTTTAACTTCATCTCAGCGATGGTCTTAGCTAACTTAAAGGGCTCTTCTGCACTAGGTGGCAAAGGCTTACCGTGTCCTACATCACAAAATGGGCATCTGCGAGTACAGATATCACCCAAGATCATAAAGGTGGCAGTGCCGTGATTAAAACACTCAGCTAGGTTAGGGCAACTGGCTTCTTCACATACCGAATGTAAATTATTCTTACGTAAGGTTTTTTTGATGTGATCAATCTTGTCAGTATTACGGGGTAGCTTAATTTTTATCCACGCGGGTTTACGCAACATCTCTGCTTTTTCTGTGGGCATGATAGTGATAGGGATATGTTTAACTTTTTCGTCATCCCGAAGTTTAACTCCGGCTTGCGGGCGTGCGTTAGTCATTAAAGCCTTCTCTGTATTCTTTGTTTTTTATACCTAATAAGGCAGATAAATGATCAGTCAATTTTATGCCTGCTTCAGCAAGCGTATTCGGACCATCAAGTTGTGCGCAATCTATCATTTCCAGACCTGCATAACCACATGGGTTTATTCTTTGAAACGGGCTTAAGTCCATGTTGACGTTCAAGGCCAAACCATGAAATGAGCAACCTTTGCGTATTCTTAGGCCTATAGAACATATTTTTTTAGCATCAACATATACGCCAGGAGCATCGACTTTTGGATAGGCATTAATTGCATATTCTTGTAGTGTATTGACCACACATTGTTCCAATGCAGTCACTAGGGTTCTTACACCTAATTTATTACGTTTTAAATTAAGTAGTACATACATCATTTGTTGGCCGGGTCCATGGTACGTGACTTGACCACTCCTATCGACTTTAACCACAGGTATATCCTGTGGCATGAGTATATGTTCTTCTTTACCCGCTTGGCCCTGGGTGAACACTGCATGGTGCTCTACCAGCCATATTTCATCTGCTGTTTGAGCGTCCCTGTTATTGGTGAAATCTTGCATGGCTTGCCAAATAGGCAAGTAGTTTTGCAAACCCAACTGTCTGACAATTAATTTAGTTGACATTATTCACACAAGCACTCTTTACAATACCACTCACTAAAGAACAACTTTCACTAACTCTAGTTTAGCAAGTTCAATATAAAGAATTTCCATATGTGCTTTGCTGGTAACCGTTATGCTAAGTGATATGGAATGGTAAGTCCCTTTTGAACTGGGCTTTACCTTGGGTACATAATCACCTGGCGCATGAACCTGCAAACACGAAATAACATCTTGGGGCAAACGCTCATGGGCAATACCCATGATTTTAAACGTTTGCTGACAAGGGAATTCCAGAAGTTGATCAAAATTAGTGTCCATCTTTCTCTCGAATATGTAATAAAAGTGAAGGTGCTAACCTTCAAAACCAAGGCGTAATTTGACAAAATCAACCATGCGGTCAATAAGCCCTCCTTCTTTGACTTCTTGTAAAGCCACTAATGGATATTCAGCAATATCTTCACCTTCTATTTGAAGGTATAACTTGCCTACTACTTCGCCTTTGGCAATCGGGGCTTGTAAATGTTTGTCTAACTTAAAGTTTGCTTGTAAATTTTTACTTTGACCGCGAGGTATATTAATGGGGGTATCTTGTAATATACCTAGGTCGACGGTTTCTTTGTCACCCATAAATATACGGTGGGATACAAAGCTGTCACCCGCTTTATAGGGGGTAATCGTTTCATAAAAACGGAAACCGTATTTAAGTAGTTTTTTGTTTTCTACTTTACGCGCTCGCTCGCTGTCGGTGCCCATCACAACCGAGATTAGACGCATATCCCCTTGGTAAGCCGAAGTAATCAAGCTATAACCTGCATCTGAAGTGTGGCCCGTTTTTATGCCATCAATATTCAAACTCTTATCCCATAATAAACCATTTCGGTTGTATTGTTTAATATCGTTAAAAGTAAATTCTTTTTCTGCATAGATAGCATATTCTTCTGGCACGTCACGAATCAACGCCACTGATAAAATCGCCATATCCCTAGGCGTAGTGAAGTGCTGGGCATCATGTAAACCATGACTGTTTACAAAATAAGTGGAGGTCATACCTAGTTTTTCTGCATGCATATTCATCATGCTGGCAAAGGCACCTTCACTACCGGCAATATGTTCTGCCATGGCGACACAAGCATCATTACCAGACTGCACGATAATGCCTCGATTCAAATCTGCTACGGATACTTTTTTACCTACTTCGATAAACATTTTCGACGAATCTGGAAAGTTTTTAGCCCAAGCATTTTCAGAAATAGTCACCAAATCAGTCTCTTTGATATTACCGTTTAGGAGTTCTATGCCAATCACATAGCTTGTCATCATCTTGGTTAAGCTAGCGGGCGGTATCTGAATGTCAGCATTTTGCTCTGCAATAACGTTACCCGTTTGGAAATCCATAAGTATGAAACCTTTAGCAGCAATACTAGGTGCAGGAGGGATAACCACAGCAGCAGAGGCTGAAAAGATAAATGAACACAGAACTATACTGTTTATAAGAGAGCTGTTTATAAGAGAGCTGAAATACGTTTTGGTTTTAAGCATTAAACTACCGTTTTTTGAAAATGTTGTAAGAATAGAAGCATTAGAGACGTCTTATTAGACATAAAATAGAGACCTCAATTTATGCTATGTAATATAGCACTTTGAGGGTTAAATTGTTGCTCAACTAACGACTAATCCAAAATAATATAGGGGTTTTTGTTAACTCTAACGATGTGGGACTCACATTATTATAAAAAGTTTAATACTGTCCGTAAGTTTGTAGGTAAGTCTTAGCACATAAGGTGATGCTAATCAGAGTAAATTTTATAAGCGCCAGGATAGTCATTACTTTTAAGTTCATTAAGTAAGTTATCTGTCTCATGTTCGTTTTTTATTGGGCCAAGATGTAATTTGTAAAAACCGTGTTCGAATCTTGTTTTGATGGGGCGTTGATATAATATTTTTAAGCCACTGGCTAATTTGTCTATTTGAGTTTTGTTTTGCAATGCTGCCACTTGAATATAGAACTGTTGGTTGTTGATATTGAGGTCTTTATTACTGATAGTAGGGAAGCGTCCTACTGTGACTTTACCCGCTTGATCCACATGGATAACATCCAACTGTACATCGGTAACCCCCATTTTAAGTACACCTAGTTTTAATGCTGCTGCATAAGATAGGTCTATCACTCGACCACTATGAAACGGCCCTCTATCATTCACCCTAACGACTACCTGTTTGTCATTTTTTAAATTAGTCACGCGTATAAAAGAGGGCAATGGCAAGGTTTTGTGTGCGGCCGTCATTTCGTACATATCGTATATTTCACCATTAGCCGTTGAGTGACCGTGAAACTTTTGCCCATACCAACTTGCTTGGCCTTTATCGCTGAAACCTTTACCTGTTTTGAGGGGCTGATATCTGATCCCTCTGATGGTGTAAGGACGCATATTAGCTGGCGCGTAGGACTCATATTTAGCCACGGCATCTGTTGTCGTCACATTATGCGGAATGATTTTGGGCGCCGAGTCTTGATACTGGTAGTAGCGTCCTTTAGGAGCACAACCTAGGATCAGAAATACTAAAAATGTTATGCCTAAGCAACGATAATAATTTTTCATAGCAGGTTTAGTAAACTTCTTTTGGTGTGGTTGGAGCGTTGAAACCTTGTTTGAGTTGTTGGCTGAATTGAAATACTGCCATGGCATATAACGGACTGTGGTTATAGCGAGTGATGACGTAAAAGTTGGGTAAGCCAACCCAATATTCTTTGTTATCTGGTTGCTTAAATTCAAATAGTTTGACGCTCATACCTTTGCTTAGGTTAGGCTCGGTCACAGTCACTCCTGCAGCTTGTAACTGTGACCACTGATGAGTATATTTAAGAGGTTTTGACAACAATGCTGAGTATTGAGTACCACTCACTTGTGCCTTAAATGCAATGTCAGCATCGACCTGCCAGTGATGTTTTTTAAAGTAGTTTGCGACACTACCTATAGCGTCTTTAGGATTATTTAATAAGTCCCTGACACCGTCACCGTCAAAATCCACTGCGTAATGGCGGTAGCTGGATGAGATAAACTGACCCCAGCCCATTGCGCCTGCATAGGAGCCTTTGAGCTGGGTGATATCAAAGTTTTCTTCTTTAGCTAATAAAAATAATTGAGCTAATTCGCTTCGAAAAAACGTCGCCCGAGGGGGATAGTGAAAACCTAAAGTAACCAGCGCATCGAGTACTGAATATTTACCTAGGTACGCGCCATAAAAAGTCTCAACACCCATTATGGCAACGATGATTTCAGCGGGTACACCGGTTTCTTGTTCTGCACGAGTAAGGGTGTTTTTATGGGTTTTCCAGAAAGCCAAACCTTTTATTAGGCGCTTTTCAGTGAGGAATATGGGGTAATACTGATGCCAAGGTTTAGCTTCCCATGGCTTGGCAATCGATTGTAAAATAGCTTCATTTTTAGTGGCTTTCTGCAACGTCAACTCAACCACTTTTCGGTCAAACTGATGTTTGTCTACCATCAAGTCAACAAATTGCTTTTGCAGTTCTAGAGGGGAGGCTTGGATATTCAAGCTTGAGAAACACAGGCCTAATGCTAAAAACGATTTAAACAACTTCATGATTTTTCCTTGAAAGTTTAGCTTTTTCACTTAACCAAATTCTTGGGATCAATGGATCCCACTATTCTCGAGACATGATTCTTTTTTGAGTACTAATCGCCATCAAAATACCAAAACCTGCTAGGAGTGTCACCATGGAGGTACCACCATAACTCACTAAAGGTAAAGGTACGCCCACTACAGGCAAAATACCCGAGACCATGCCCATATTTACAAACACATACACAAAGAAGGTGAGGGTAATACTACCTGCTAAAATTTTACTAAAGGCATCTTGCGCCTTCACTGCTATCAACATGCCCCGTATAACAATAAAGGCGTAGATAGCTAAGAGTCCTACTACGCCCCAAAATCCAAACTCTTCACTGAACACCGCAAAGATAAAGTCGGTGTGACGTTCGGGTAAAAATTCCAACTGAGATTGGGTACCTTGTAACCAGCCTTTACCTTGCGCACCACCTGAACCAATAGCAATTTTGGATTGAATAATATGATAACCCGACCCTAGGGGATCACTTTCAGGATTAAGAAATGTCAGTACTCTTTGTTTTTGATAACCTTGCATCAAAAATATCCACATAATAGGGGTGAAAGCAGAAGCTGCAACAGCAACAAAGGATATAAAGCGCCAGCTCATGCCAGCTAAAAATAATGCAAAGACACCAGAACTAGCTATCAGAAGTGAGGTACCTAAATCTGGCTGGCGAGCAATCAATAAGGTGGGTATGGCCACTAAAACAAAACCAACCAGTATATGCCAAGTTTTTGGTGGCAAGTTAAATCGGCTAATATACCAAGCCACCATCATAGGCACCGCTAGTTTCATGATTTCAGAGGGTTGAAAGCGAAAGAACCCTAAATCTAACCAGCGCTGAGCCCCTTTACTGGATACACCTACGACCCAAACGGCGATTAACATGGCAATACCAATTACGTAAAAATAAACAGATAATTTTTGATAAGCCTTGGGGGGTATTTGCGCCACGACCAACATCACACCTAAAGCCAGTGCAAGACGTGTTAATTGTCTTTGGATCAGACCTATTTCTTGTCCTCCGGCTGAATAAATGGTGACTAAACCTACAACCATTAACACGATTAACCCGAACAATAGCGTTCCATCACAATGTATTTTGTTCCAAAAAGAACGTCTATTAGAGTCTAGTTTAGTCCTAAGCATCAGGGTTGTGCCAAGACTGGTTTAAGTTCGGTTTGTGTCAGTGTCATTCCCTCTAGTTCTTGTCCTAAATACTCAATCACTTTGTGTTCAGGAAATGTTTGATCTTTAAAATGGTTATCCATAATTTTACGGGCGATAGGTGCTGCTTCAGCACCGCCATGTCCTGCATTTTCTAACACAACAGAGAGTGCTATTTGTGGTTTGTCGTAGGGGGCATAGCCAACATACATAGCGTTATCGTGGTTTTTCTTGGATAACTTTGTTGCATCATAATCTTCGTCTTGAGCAATAGAGACTAATTGCGCGGTGCCTGTTTTACCTGCAGATATGTAATGAGCCCCTTCAAATGCCTTTCTTGCCGAACCTTTACGATTCACGGTACCGTACATGGCATCCAATACTATATCCCAGTTGTGTTCGTCTTTTATAGCAATGGGACGTCTCTCTTTAATGGCCTGCATCACAACTGTATTTTTTTGCATATTACCACGTATAATTTGCGGAATAATGCGCCTACCTTTGTTGACTAAGGTTGTTATTGATTGGGTTAGTTGTAGTGGTGTTGCTGTCCAGTAGCTTTGCCCTATACCTATGTTGATGGTATCACCGATATACCAAGGGCGGTTAAATAATGCTTTTACAATGCCCCTACTTGGCATAATACCATCGGCTTCTTCATGAAGATCGATACCGGTGTAATCACCAAACCCAAATTCATACATGCTTTCACTGATACGGTCTATACCTAATTTATAGGCCATATCGTAAAAGAAAATATCACAGGACACTTCTATTGCTTTAGTGACATCCACCCATCCATGACCCCATGGTGTATGGTCTCGCCATACACGTTCAACATTTTTTAATTGATATTTACCCTCATCATAAATCCGGCTTTCATACGTTATCACTTTCTCTTCGAGCCCTGCCAATGCCAACAGAGGTTTGACTGTTGATGCTGGTGGATATTGCCCTTGTGACGCGCGATTAAACAAAGGCCGGTCTGAGGTCAGTAATTTCTTATAATTTTTACTACTGATACCATGAACAAACAGGTTGGGGTCGTAACCTGGGCTACTATATAACGCAAGCACCCCTCCATCTCGAGGGTCGATGGCGACTAGCGAACCTTTTTTACCAGCAAAAGCTTTTTCTGCTTCCAGTTGTAAATTTATATCGATATTTAAAACGATATCTTGACCGGGAACAGGTGGATTAAAGTCCAATATACGGATGATTCGACCCTGATTATTGACTTCAACTTCTTGAAATCCCACTTTTCCGTGGAGCATTTCTTCGTGGTATTTTTCGATACCTCTTTTACCAATGTCATAGCTTGCTGCATAGTTTGCTTCAAACCCTGCCTCGTTAAGTTTTTGTAGATCTTTTTTATTAATTTTTGCAACATAACCTATTACATGGGTGAGGGCACTACCATAGGGATAATATCGAGCAAGCCTAGCTTCGACAGATACGCCAGGATACTTATGTTGTTGTACAGAAAAAAGTGCTACTTCTTTGGGTTTTAAACGATTGATCAGATTGACCGGTTTGAAACGCCTAGTGCCTTTTAAGTCTCGATAAAAGTCACTGACATCTTCTTTGTCAATATCTAATAGTATGCTTAATTTATTGATAGTTAATTCTAAACTTTCAATTTCCTCTGGTATCACTTGAAGGCTAAATACGGGACGGTTTTCTGCTAGTAATATACCGCTGCGGTCATAAATTAATCCACGGTTGGGTGCTACAGGTAATAATTTTATACGGTTGCCATCTGCACGTGTTTGGAAATCTTCGAATCGACTTATTTGTAAATAATACAAATTAGACAACACCATGCCTATCATTACAAATACCACCAGTAATCCAATAAAAGTGCGTCTCGCAAAAAGGTTGGTTTCCGCTGAATGGTCTTTAATAAGGATACGCGGTGAAGACACAGTTATTCTCTATGATAAGGGTGGTTATTATTAATTGACCAAGCTCGGTACAAGCTCTCAGCTACAATTATACGCACCAAAGGGTGTGGTAAGGTTAGACTCGACAACGACCATTTTTGTTCCGAAATTTTTATACATTCTGGTGCTAAACCTTCTGGCCCACCAATTAATAAACTGACATCTCGGCCATCCATTTGCCAACTTTCCATAGTTTTAGCCAATTTGTGAGTGTCCCAAGGTGCACCTGTTACTTCTAAGGTGACGACTCTATTACCTTTGGGAATAGACGCTAGGGTTAATTCACCTTCTTTTTGCAAGATACGTTTGATATCAGCATTTTTGCCACGCTTACCGGCAACAATTTCGGTGATCTGCAAAGGCATATCTGCAGGAAAACGTCTGCAATATTCAGAAAAACCTTGCTCAACCCAAGCGGGCATTTTCATGCCCACTGCAATCATTTGAATCCGCACTGGTTAATTTAGGCCCAGAGTTTTTCTAACTGATAGAAATCCCGGGCTTCGTCTTGCATTACATGCAAGACCACGTCACCTAGGTCTACTAAAACCCAATCACCGGTTTCACGACCTTCTATACTTAAAGGTGCTGTGCCAGCCTGTTTAGCTTCAACTACCACGTTCTCGGCAATTGAAATAACATGACGTTTAGAATTACCTGAGCAAATTAACATGGTTTCGGTAATGGAAGATTTTTCTGCAACATCTAAATCAATAATGTCACGACCTTTTAAGTCTTCGACTT
>Ga0209712_10004539_pt1 | contig 11014 bp, 12 predicted proteins | sample ArcOceMetagenome_FD_187443 | JGI IMG/M metagenome (GOLD analysis project Ga0209712, IMG submission 187443) | Marine eukaryotic phytoplankton communities from Arctic Ocean - Arctic Ocean - Greenland ARC118M Metagenome (SPAdes) (version 2) | ecosystem: Environmental > Aquatic > Marine > Oceanic...
CTGGTGATTATATCATAAGAACATTAGAAAAGGAATTGAAAATTAACACGGGATTGATTGAAGAAAAATCTCTTGAGGAATTTAATGAAATATTGAAAAAATTGAATTTACCTGAGGGGAAAAATGCCATTTGCTAACACCGTATATAATTTATTGCTAGTTCTAGCCAACTTACGAAAGTCCTCACGGATTTTCTTGGTCAGTAATTATTTACTTAAACAACGCAACAAACCATTCACAAACCGCTGTGTACAATAAAAAAAAACGATAATGATTCCTGAATTTTTAAAGAAATTTGAGCTAGATTTAAAGAAATACGAACGGGAATTTGTCCGAATAAAAGCAAAACCTCTAAAAGAAAAACTTCTTGTTGATAACTTGAATTTAAAAGAAAGTAAATTTCTTGGAAAACCATTCTTTCCTTTAGATAAAGAATACCCAAAAGATGAAAATGGAAAACCAATGATAATGGTTGCCCAACTAAATTTTGAACAAATTCCTGAATTGGATTCATTTCCGAAAAATGGAATTCTTCAACTCTTTTTATCAGTAACAGATTGGTATCAGGAAGATTTTGCTATAATTTATCATACAGTTGAGGAATTAAGCAAAGAACCAATAAATGACTTTTCTTTCATAACAGAAAAAGATTATGAAGAAATGCCTGTATTTAAACTTCATCAACTCTCATTTGAAAAAGGAATTGATAGAGGAGGTTCGGAAGATTCACAATTTGACTATCTATTTAATGGAAATGACTATTGGGATTTTACGGAAAAATTAACCGAACAACAAGAGGAATTATTCGGAAAATACTTTGACGCTGTAGGACATAAAATTGGTGGATATGCCGAATTCACGCAATCTGACCCAAGAGACTATAAGGCTGACCAAAGAGATGACATTCAAGTATTACAAATAGATGTAGATAACCAAATAATGTTTGGAGATAGCGGACTTGGACACATTTTTATCAGCAAGGAAAATCTAATTAAAAAGGATTTCACTAAAGCATATTTTTATTGGGATTGCTATTAAAAATGCTAGCTTAAGCCGTATAAAATTTATGCTAGATTTAAATAAAAATTGTAAAACCAAAACAACCAATTAAGATTTGTACTTGACTACAACCCTGCGGTTTTTAAACTGCACAAATCTTATACAAACCGTTGTGTGTAAGCTGGGAAGTCAGTTAAACTAAAGCAAAATAGTTGAATACAAACTATTTGCCTACTGAAACCGGATAATAAAAAAGCAATCGAATAAAAAAAACTGAATGGAAGCAACTCCAGTGAGCAATAAAAAAACAACAAACTTTAGAAATTGGGCTTTCCGATTTTTAATATATCTTTTCTTATTAAATGTAGTAGTTGCATACATAATTGGAACGAATACAACGTTGAAAATTGAATTAGAAGGTTATGAAAAACCAACAAATAATACTGATATTATTTTATCAATATTAGGCATTTTAACCAATATTCTTATGATTTCTGGAATAATACTTACAGCTTTAAGTGTCATTAAAATGGAAAAAAAGGATTATAAATATGTTATTTCGATTATCAGTTATTCGATATTTTTACTAATTGGAATCCTATCATTGTTTTGAGTATTAATTGCAAAAGAATAAAGCCTACACAACACGGTGTATAATTATTGGCTACGGTTTACCGTAATCAAAGTCGATACAGTTTAATTATTTTTGAAAATTGTGACAAGCTCTTAACAAAGCAGATCGCCACTAATCATACACAAACACGTTGGTAATAATAAAAAACTTTAATTATATTTTTAAATGATGGATTTTTTAATAAAAAACTGGGATAAAATATTGACTTTAATAATCGCATCGAAAAATTGTTGCTTTCTTTTTGTCATTAATTCATTAAAATTTAAACGGGTCTTGGTTTAACAAAAAACAGGTATAAATACGTGTAGCTGGGATTACTTTTTTCTTTAAATTTGTATTTATACATTGTGTATATCAGCAATGATGATATACAATTGTTAGAAACAATTAAATAGAACCTAAATGAAAATACTGTTATACTTACCCCTACTTCTTTTCGCAAATTTATTATTTGCAAATGAATCTATAGTTGACTCAATGAAGTAGAAAAGCATAAAATCTAATAAAGAAATAAGTATTGATACTTCAGACCAAAATAAAAATTATTTTGAAGACGCTTCAAATAATCAATCTAATAGAAGTAAAAGTGATACTGGTAAAAAAGATAAGAATAAAACAGAGAAAGAAACTGACTGGAATTCAATTTTTGAAACCATTGCAGGTGCATTACTTGGCAGATTAATAGGTTGGGGACGAGAAATATATTATTTTTTTAAAGGTTCAAGAATTACAGGTAAAATATTAAGTCAATATGAAAAATATAGCTGGTGCAGATTTAATTCTGCTACAAAAAGTATCTATTTTCTCACAAAATATTAATTTCTACCTAAAGGATATTAAAATATTTATAAAGTATGATGGGGATGAAGAGATTGAATGCACAAATATGGTCTGGAGAGATTTAAAATTCACAATAGTTATGAATGGACAATCATCTTTAAAAACATTAGATAAAAGTCAGGTTAAATATATAAAACACCAAAGTGTATTTCCTAAAAACACTTCAATTGTTGGTTTCATTTCATTTAAAGTTAATCCTTATAAAGGTGAAAGTTTTGAATATGTGAAATATATTTTTGAAGACTTTAAAGAAAATAAAAAAGAATTAATAATAAGGCGTAACGATATCAATGATGAAACTCTGCATTTTGATGATAATTTATGGGTGTAAAACTGTTTCTAACAATAGCTATACGTAATGCGAGTTTCCTGCTAAACGAAAAGTTAGTGCAATTAATGAAGTCCGCCAATACTTTAATTTGGTGTTTAAAGTGAATAAATTAAAAACAAAATATAAACTCTTGGCTACGTGCAAATTTGAAAACTCCGCTTTTCAAATCCCGCACTACTCATAGCCAAGCGTTACACATAATTAAAAAAAAAACTATATGAGATTCTTTAAAAGTAGAAAAGATTTATCTAAAATTGCTAAATCTATTGATGGATTAAACTTAATGATTAAAGATATAATTCCAAAAATTGAAAAAAGTTACGAATATTCTGAATTTAAAGAAGATATCCTTTTTAGCGCATACATTGCAAGAAAAAATGTAATCGATTTAATTGAAGAAAATAATTGGTCAATGAATTTAAAAATAATGGTTTCAACATTTGAAAACAGAAGAATACCACTAATTCTGGGGTATTCGAAAACGGTTAATCAAATTCAATTAATAGCAAATCATACTGGATTTCAAAGTGTTGTAGAAGATATTTTAGAAAAAGGGAAATCTTACCATGAATTTGAAAGTCAATTACCAAAAGAAGAACTAAAAAAAATTTAATAATATGATTTGGGGAATTATAATTGCAATAAGAGTTGTTTTTATTGGTTCATCGCTAATAGGAAGTTCTAAAGACAGTCAAGATTTGGCAGTAAGAAAATTAGAAGAAAAATTCAATGTACTAATTAATACGGTTAATAATGCAGTTTTTGATAATTAAGGAGTTATAACAGAGTATGACATGAAGCATATTTGGGATTACTTTTTTCTTTAAATTTGTATTTATACTTTGTGTATATCAGCAATGATGTTATACAATTGTTAGAATTAATAAATGGATCATAACACATACATAAGAAATAGATTGGTTATTGAAGGAACCAGGATTGGTATCTGGGATTGGCACGTTCAAACGGGTGAGATTTACTTTAACGATAGGTGGGCGGAGATTATAGGATATACACTGGAAGAGCTTCAACCAATAAGTATTGAAACATGGATTAAGTATGCTCATCCCGATGACCTCGAGACTTCCGATAAATTGCTACAAGCACATTTTGAAGGTGAATCTGAGTACTATGACTTTGAAACAAGAATGAAACATAAAGAAGGTCATTGGATATGGGTTCATGACAGGGGAAAAGTATTTGAATGGGACGAAGAAGGACTCCCATTAAGGATGTGCGGATCTCATACCGAAATCACAGAACAAAAAGAGCTAGAACTAAATTTAGAAAAAGCCATTGCTGAAAAAAATGTGTTGTTAAGTGAAGTACATCACAGGGTAAAAAACAATCTCCAATTAATTCAGAGCTTAGCTCACTTAAAACAAAAAGAAGGTAAAGTAGGTCTCAAAGATTTGGAGGCCTTTATTAATGCCATTTCTTCGGCGCATCAGGCGATTTATTCTACTGAAAGGTTCGATAAAATCAATATTAAAGAATATCTAGAAATAATTATATATCCTCTTTTAGTCGGACAAAACATTAATATCAATATAGAATCACCACATTTAAACTATGAAATTAACTTCTTAATTCCACTAGGCTTAATAATTTCTGAATGTCTAAATAATACTTTGAAATACGCATTTTTAGATATTGAGAAAATAAAACAGATCGAAATAATAATTACTCTGAATGATGAATTATTGACTTTAACTTATAAAGACAATGGGGTGGGCTTCAAAGCTTCTTCTTTGAAGCCTTTAGAGCAAAACAATACTTACGGAATGATTTTAATGAAGGCTCTTGCGGAACAAATTAATGGTGAAATTCATTTTCATAATAATAAAGGAGCACAGATAGTTTTGGTAATTAAAACTAATTCTAACAAAACCTAAACTGCATTGAAACGCAGTTTAGCCAAGCGTTAGGCTGTAATGTAAATAAATTAAAAATAAATTAAAAAAAAGAAATTCAATGACTATTTTAAAACCAGCAAAACTGATAATAACTGCAATTCTATTACTTACTTTTAGTACTACCGTATTTGCTCAAAAATTGGAGCCAAAAGAAAGAATACTAGCCCCAGAACATGTAATAGCGTCTAAGTTAATGGGAAAAGAATATCAGTTGTACGTCTCTTTTCCTGACAGTTATTCAACGAAAGACACACTTTCTTACCCAGTTTTATATGTTTTGGATGGCAAATTATCCTTTTATTCAATCTTAGCAGCAGAGGCTTCAGATCTATCAGGATCTTTAGAAGAAGTCATTATTGTCGGCATTGGATCTGGATTAGACAGACAAAGTTGGTTAAAAAATAGACTGTACGATTATACTCCAACAATTAACATTCCTAGAGAAAGAGCCTTAGAAAAACGTTGGAATTTTGCAGCAGGCGAATTAAAATCTGGAGGCGGCGATAAATTTATACTAAGTCTTAAAACCGAAATCATCCCATTTATTGACAAACATTACAAAACAAATGCTGATAGAGGGCTTTCGGGACACTCGCTGGGAGGATTATTTGCTGCTTATTGTTTGATAAATTCTGATGGGTATTTCACCCGATTTGGTATCAACAGTCCTGCATTTTATTGGGACAATGAAAAAGTATTGAACCAAGCAGTTTCTCAATTTACTCTGAATAAATCTTTTGATATGCCTGCAACGAAAGTATTTATTTCGGTTGGTGGAAATGATAAAAATGATGGAAATAATTATGTTTCCCAAATGAAAAAATTTCAAACATCTCTTAAAAATGCTGATTATGAAAATGTATATTTTAACTGGCAAATATTTGAAGGGGAATCACATGTATCCGTATATCCTGCAATGATAAATAGAACCATTATGTCGCTGTATGGTAAAAAATAAATAAATGATTAACTAAAAAAAAACCTACAGCCAACAATTTATATAAAAAATAGGCTAAAAAACACTAAGGTCAAAGCTTTTGGCTTATATAAAACTTTGTGCTTAACCGAAATTTTAGTGCGCTGTAATCGCCTACTTTTCATAGACTAAACGTCGGCGGTAATTATATTAAACCTTAGATGATTTCAAGAGTCTAAGAATAAAATTATAAGAATAAAATTATAATGAATAAGGTTTTTGCAAGTTTACTAATTATGGTGTCTTTGATATCATGTGATAAAGATAATGATAACATAAATATACCTGTAATCTCTGTACCAACAGTCAAGTTGAATACTACCTATGAAGTAAATATTACGGAAGACATTACGTACGCTGAAGGACTTAGTCATGATAGTTGGAACAGTGCCAATACCTCTATAGTTTCGTTATTAATGGACTCTTATGTTCCAGATAATGATTTGCAAAATCGCCCTTTATTAATGTTAATTCACGGTGGCGGATTTTCTGGTGGTTCAAAACAACAGAAAGCATTAGTAGATATGTCAAATTACTACGCTTCTAGAGGCTTTGTTGTATTTTCAATTGACTACAGACTTAGAGGTGATATGGGAACAATTCCACAAGAATGGATAGATGCCACTACTAATGTTGACCTGGCAGAACTCGGTCGGCTTCTTGCTATGTACCCTGCGCACAGAGATGCTAAAGCGGCTTTACGTTGGATTATTGCCAATGCCGATAATTACCACATCGATACGAATTACATTACTGTTGGTGGCGGTTCAGCGGGAGCAATTACATCAATAGGTCTAGGTGTATCAGAGTTGGGTGATTATAAAGATGAAATCAGCTTAAGTGAAGATAACACGCTATCAACAACGAATCTTTCTCAAACGTATGAAGTACAAACAATTTTAGACTTTTGGGGTTCCAACGTATCTATAGAAATACTTGAATCAATTTATGGACACCAAAGGTTTTACTCAAATGACCCAGCTATGTTTATAGCTCATGGAACAGAAGACACCACCGTGCCTTTTAGTAGTGCGGAAGATTTAAAAACTATATGTGAAACAAATGAAGTTGATTTTATTTATTATCCATTAGAAGGCAGAGGTCATGGTCCCTGGGGAGCTACTGTGAACGGAAAAAGTTTGTCAGATTTATCTTTTGATTTTATTGTAGATAACCAAAACCTGAATGTTGAATAAAAACTACCGCCAACACGGTATAAAAATAATAGCGGTTTAATCGCTAAAAATAAAGTAAGTAAATATAAATAAGGTCTGTTCTTAACCGAAAAGTTAGTGTGTAAAAATCCGCTACTATTCTTATACTAGGCACGTCGGTAATAATAAAAAACTTTAATTCGATTTTTAAATGATGGATTTTTTAATAAAAAACAGGGATAAAATATTGACTTTAATAATCGCATCGAAAAATTGTTTCTTTATTTTTGTCATTAATTCCTTAAAATTTAAACAGGTCTTGGTTTAACAAAAAACAGGTATAAATACCTATAGCCGGGATTACTTTTTTCTTTAAATTTGTATTTATACATTCTGTATATCAGCAATGATGTTATAGAATTGTTAGCCTTAATTAAATGACATTCGATAAAATGAATCAAATTTCAATGGAATTCACACCTTCTCAACTCGGAGAAACTAAAAAATTGTTTTTGAAAAATGGCTCATCAATCTCGACAAAATGGAAAAAAGAGAATGAATATATAATACGTTACAAACCTGAAAATTATGCGGACTATTATTCTCCGTATTTCTTATTTCAATTTGAAAATAGAACTTTAAAAAGAATGATTCCATATCCAAATAAAAGGTCATTTGCCTATATGACTATTATTATGATTGGATTTATATATTTCAAAGAAATTAAACCTGATTTGTATTTGACAATAATTGGTTTTTCAATAGTTTTTGTTTTTTTATTACAATTTGTTGTTGGAATTGCCGCCTATCAGAAAATAAAGAATAATGTTTTCGGAAAGAATGAATCGGAAACAAAAGAAACGACTGAATTAAAAAACTAAAGCTAACAATGTATAAAAATAATCGCTTAATTTTGGGCTTAACCAAAGGTCGTTGCAAGTTTACTAAGTCTGATTTTCCTGCGGAAAATCCTCGCACGTAAACCCGCAACTATTCTTATAGGAACACGTTAGCAAAAAGCAAAATATGAAAATCAGATTTAAGAAAAATAGACTTTATATAAATTTAATACTCGGACTTGTTTGGACTGGACTTGGTGTTTTTAGTCTGTTAGAAGATGAAAGTTTAAGATGGACTGATTATGGATATTTGTTAGCTGGAATTGGATATCTTGGACATTATTTATATGATTTAAACAATCAATATCTAACAATTGAGAATGGAAGTATTCGAAAAAACGTATTGTATGGGTTTGGGAAGAAAATTAATGTGAACGAAATAAATAGGATTGAAAAGTATGCTGGTGATTATATCATAAGAACATTAGAAAAGGAATTGAAAATTAACACGGGATTGATTGAAGAAAAATCTCTTGAGGAATTTAATGAAATATTGAAAAAATTGAATTTACCTGAGGGGAAAAATGCTATTTGCCAACACCGTATATAATTTATTGCTAGTTCTAGCCTACTTGCGAAAGCCCTCGCGGACTTTCTTGGTAGGTAATTATTTACTAAATTAGTTGCTTAAAACACGCAACAAACCATATACAACAACGTTGTATGCCATTTGAGAACCGACACAATTCAGTACTTTTGCAAGAAAATTAAGACTATCTGAAAAAAGCATTTTCCATATTGATGATAACAGCATTGTTGCTACCTAACCTCACAAAGATTGGGATACTTATCGACTTTAAAATCAACCAAGATTTTATTGCAGAAGTACTGTGCATCAACAGGGAAAAACCTATGTCAACCTGTAATGGAAAATGCTACTTATTTGAACAACTCAAAAAAGCCGAAGAACGAGAAGAAAAACAAGCACCTACAAATAAAAAAGAACGTTTAGAAGTGGTTTATTACTATTCAAAAAGTACTTTTGATTTCACTATTTACACAGATTGCTTTGTAAGCAAGTTAAACCCTGCTTGCATTGATGATTTTTACAGATCTTCTTTCATCGCTGATATATTCCGCCCACCGAAACTCGATTTAATTTAATGCATTTGTTTTGGCTTTGCCATTACAAAAAATAGCAAACGCCATAGGCAGTTTGCCTTTAGGGTATGCATCATACTTACCCTCAATTCATTATATCAAAAATTTAAAAATAATTAAATGAGTTTCAAAAACTTTATGGTGGTATTGCTATGCCTTTTTATAAGTAGTAGCTATGCCCAAAATATAACAGGGACTATCAAATCCCAATCAGGTGAACCCGTTGCTTTCGCCAACATTTCTGCCTTAAATAGCCAACAAGGGGCTGTAGCAGATAAGGACGGAAATTTTACTCTAAACCTAAATGAAGGCACTTATCAACTTCAATTTAGTGCTATTGGGTTTGCATCTAAACTTCAAAAAGTTGTGGTTACAGACAAATTGGTGACTATTGATATCGTACTTTCAGAAAACACCCAAACTTTGGGTGAAGTGGTTGTTACAGCTAACAAACGTGAAGAAGATATTGTAAAAGTATCTACTTCTATCACTTCTCTTTCTGCAAAGAAAATTAAAGATACACGTACTTGGGGACTTGGCGGATTGACAGCCTTAGTGCCAAACTATATTTATCAAGAATTGGGTGTTCCGTTTCAACAAGTCCAATCTATTCGTGGTATTCAGGTATTCAGCGAAAATCCAGCGGTTTCAACTTATATAGATGACGTGAATAACATTGACATCTTAGCCAATGGTTTTGCTTTTACCGACATTGAAAGAATAGAAGTCTTACGTGGACCACAAGGTACTTTATTCGGACGTAATGCAATGGGTGGCGTTATTAACATTTACACCAAAAAGCCAACCAACAAAACTAATGGATTTGCAGAAGTGAGTTCAGGAAATTTGGGTTTGCAACGGTATAGTGCAGGTTTTAAAACGCCAATAATTAAAGATAAACTGTTTTTTGGCTTGAATGGATTGTTCCAAACAAGGGATGGTTATTGGGAAAACGATACTACGGGAACAGGTGCAACTGATAATTCAGCCAATGGCAGATCGGTTGGTGGCGAAAACAACTTTTATGGAAATATCTACCTAAAATGGTTGTCTACGGACAGGTTGAGCTTCACTCTAAATTTGAAGAGCCAAAGAGATTGGAGCGATAATTCAGGTTTCTTCGTCTCACAGGCGGACAGAGATGTCGCCCTTGCAGATCCCAATGTAATTAATTTGGCAAGAATTGGCGAACACGAACGAAATATTCTTAACACTTCTTTGGTGGCAAAATACCACGCTGACAATTTTACAATTACATCAATTTCAGCTTATCAGACCATAGACTTGTCGTTTAAGGATATTGACTTTCCGGGCTTTTACCATTCATTTTTTGAAAGTGCCATTGGTGAAAAATTACCACCTCAAAAAGTGTTCAGTCAGGAATTGCGTATCAATTCTAACTCAGACAGTAAACTGCAATACACAGCAGGTTTGTTTGGCTTTTCACAAGTGGGTTTTGAGCCTTCTACTAATTTAGCATTTGAATTGGTACCAAATAATTTTGCCATTTTTAGAAACCGAAGCGATAACTACGGATTGGCTGCTTTTGGCGAATTAAGCTATCAAATTACAGAAAAGCTAACAGTTACTGCGGGCATTCGTTACGATTACGACAAAAGAGAAGCTACTTTCAATGGTTTTGGCGATGCAAGTTTTATTGATGGCGTATTTACACAAACTGTCCCTGACCAAATAGAACGCGGAGACTATGCCGCTATATCACCAAAACTTGCCATAAGCTATGCTGTTAATGAACGCTCAAATATTTACGCTTCCTATACCCGTGGTTTCCGTGCAGGTGGCGTGAATGTACAAGGTGGGTTACCAGAAAAAGTTTCGCAAACATTTGACCCTGAATTTTCAGACAATTATGAAGTAGGTTATAAAGCCTTTTTGGCTAACAATAAACTAAGTATCGGAGCATCTGCCTTTTTAATTCAATGGCAAGATTTGCAGTTCTCTAATTTGGTGGCACCTTTCACTTATGTAAGAGAAAACGTGGGTGATGCCCAATCAATGGGTTTGGAGTTAGAAATTTCGGCTATTCCAGTAAAAGGTTTACAATTAGACGGAAGTTTTGGCTTAAACCAAACAGAGTATAAAGATTTCAATTTGGAACGTGTGAATTTTGGGACAGGCGAAGAATTTACCGCACCTATTGGTG
>Ga0209712_10004540_pt1 | contig 11012 bp, 8 predicted proteins | sample ArcOceMetagenome_FD_187443 | JGI IMG/M metagenome (GOLD analysis project Ga0209712, IMG submission 187443) | Marine eukaryotic phytoplankton communities from Arctic Ocean - Arctic Ocean - Greenland ARC118M Metagenome (SPAdes) (version 2) | ecosystem: Environmental > Aquatic > Marine > Oceanic...
AGCATCCTCTGCCATGTCCGCCCTTCCTACCGCTTTCATTAGTCGCATAAATATGGAATCGCCATTGCCACCGATGACAATAAATTTATCATCAGCACATTTATAGGTGTTGGTTGGGACTATTCCAGTCACGGTTGTGCCTGAAGGTTGCCTTACTACACCGGCGCCATCGTATTCAGGAATAACGGCCTCAAGAAGATTAAACATTGACTCATAAAGCGCGACATCAACCACTTGACCCCCACTTTTACCAACTTTGTTTGCCTCATCCTTAGCCCGCAATGCCATCAATATACCGATAACAGCATGTAATCCTGAAACTGTGTCCCCAATACTTAAGTTGGGTCGCACCGGCGCCTCACCTGGGTATCCATTTACAAAACGAAACCCGCTAATGGCTTCACAAGCTGAGGCAAACCCCGCTTTTTCTGAGTAGGGCCCGGTCTGTCCATAACCAGAAATACGTGCATAAATGAGGTCAGGGTTATCAGCTTGCAAGCTAACTGGGTCAAGACCCCAAGATTCAAGGACCCCGGGTCGGAAATTCTCTACGACGACATCGGCCGTTTTTAATAATTCCTTGACGATATCCCGTCCTGCTTCAGTTCTTAAATTTAACGAAATGCATTTTTTGTTACGTCCAAGGCTACGCCACCATAGTGATGTGCCGTCTTTAACCTCACGCCAATTGCGAATAGGGTCCCCACCTGGAGGTTCAATCTTAATAACCTCAGCGCCGAAATAACCCAGCATGCAACCAGCAAATGGGCCCGCGAGTAACTGGCCTAATTCAATAACTCTCAACCCTTCTAATGGTTTACTCATAAATCTATTACCTTTGAAAAAATGATCCCAATACCACCAGGTGCTGATTATGTCTTATAAACCCAAGTCTAATTTTCACTTCAAGCGCTGAGCGAAACACTTAAGCGTTGCTATGATACGCAACTCAATTATGATTGTAACATTGCCGGTAAAAATGGACTTTAATATGTTGTCAAAAATGCTCCGCATTATTGTGTTTTCATCTCTAGTGTTTTTACAATCAACGAATGCTCAAACTGCTGAATCAGGCCCAAGTGAGCATCTTGTCGGTAAAGTTAATCTCGCTGAGTTCCAACAGCAACCCCATAAACAGTGGTTTGATCAACACTATGGCGCCCATACTCTTGATCTGGACATTCTAAAAGAAATTAAGCCCTTGTTAGCCGAGGTCTCGATTACTGTTTTTATGGGCACTTGGTGCCATGATAGTCAGAGAGAAGTGCCAGCACTATTAAAGATACTCGATGCCCTCTCTTTTGATGAGACTAAACTGGATATTATTGCTCTGTCTTTTAACAAAGACACACCTAAAAAGATTGAACAATATTTTGATATTAAACGAACTCCCACCATTATTTTTAGTCGGCATCAAAAGGAGATAGGTCGGTTTGTTGAGTATCCCCAAAAAACACTAGACGAAGATATCCTGGCCATTCTTAAAGACAGCAATTACCGACACTCTTATGCCGATTAATAAACGGGAACGTTGGCCTCACTTAATTGTCGTATAAAGATAGCGGCTAAGAGCTCGTTCTTGCATGATTATTAATAGAGTTTGGTGCCATCAATCTTAGTTTCTGTATGATTTAAGAGGGTTACATCATAAAAAATGAATCCCTTGGCCTTGTTTCGTAGTATGTTTATAGGTGGAAGTGTTAGTTGGCAGTATTGTATTTTGGAATAAATGGCGTAGAGCTGAGTTATCACTTAAATCATTGATACTTAAAGGTTGTCGTTGGAGAAGTAAATGTACAACATGGGTACAAGTAACTTATTAGCGTACAGACATAGTCTCACTATGATTAAGGGCTTTCTGTTCTTAGTGTTAATGTTGTTTTCCTTAATCTCTAGAGGCCAGGTCGAGCAGGATCAGACTGACACTATCGAGAGCTATTTAACAGCAATCGACGACTTAGAAGCAGAACTTGGTGCCTACTCAACACAGTTGTCAGACTTATACTTAGGCCTTGGAAAATCTTACGCATCAAAAACAGAATATTCCGACGCATTAGCCGCGTTTCAGCGTGGGATGCAAATAGAACGAGTTAATTTTGGTCTACACAGCCTATCCCAAACACCCTATCTAACGTCTATAGCGGATACCGAGAGTAATCTTGGCAACCAAGAAAAATCATTGAAAGCACTTAACCAGGCCTATCAAATAAGTGTAAAAAACTATGGTGGTACGGACAAACGCATGGTCCCTGTGATCAATTCCTTGATCGACTGGCATATGAACATCTATCACCAACAACGACCAAAGGTAGGCTATAGCAATCTAGTTATGTCGGAAAAACTGGCCAATGACATGAATTTTATTTTAGATGAAAATATCTCTCTTAATCATCCAGAGGGGCCTACTTACTACCGGCGTATCGCGGATCTTCATTTCGTGATTGCTAATCATATTACTAAATATGGTGAGCCTAGGGAGACAGGGTTTACTGTATCTAGCGGCTTAGACTCAAGAAGAAGCAGTGAAGTTAGAACCTCGTACCGTCACTTTCATCGCGGCAAGACAGCTTTAGAGAAAGTGATCCAATCGAGCATAGAGCAAGAGAACTCAACGCCTTATGATCAAGCAAACGTTATTGCCGATCTTGGCGACTGGCATTTACTGTTTGGTCAAAAGTTATCTGCTATCAAGACCTATCAACTGGCCGATGAAATATTAGATTTAGATGAAGATCCTGAAGATGCTCGTCAATCCTTGTTTGGTAAGCCAAAAATCATAGAATTCGGTATAAAGAAGCAGGATCAGGACACTATGCCGAGTGAGAATGAGTCTATGAGTGTGCAAGTCTCTATGCTTATTTCAGAGGGCGGCGTCGCTTCAGATTTTTATCTGGCCAATGAATCAGACTCTTTAACTGATAATGAAATGAAGCTGTTGAAAAAATATTTTAGCGGTAAGCGCTTTAGACCTCGTATTGTTGAACGTCAGCCGCAAGAAGCAACCCATATTGTTAATTATGACCGTCCAGCCAAAGGAGTTGAAGGTTGAAAAAGACAGATTATACCGGCATTTGGAAGGCTGCTAACCGAGGAGTCTTGTTACAAACATTTGTCTTCGCGGCTGTGCTGACGCTACTTACATCTTGCCAGATGCCCTCGCCGCCTCAATCAAGCGGTTCGTCTGGGTCACCTCCATCGTCTGGATCACCTGGATCACCTGGATCACCTGGATCACCTGGATCACCTGGATCGCCTGGATCGCCTGGATCGCCTGGATCGCCTGACGGTGGGGACTCTATTGGGGATCTCGATCAATCACTGGATGATTCACTCGACGACTTTGATAGCACTGTCGCCGGTCAAGGATCATCTGACAAACCCGCGCAAATTGACATACTAAGCCCCAGTGGCGCTAGTAGCATTGAGTCTGATAGCGACCAACGCCCGTATGAAACGGCGGAAAGTATTGCGGAGGGTGATTCTGACATCGAGGAACGAGCGGCAACAGGCCCTGATTCAGACAGTGATGGTGAAGGCGCTGGTGATGGTGGCGGACAATCTTCAGGCAATAATAGCTCAGAATCTGGTGAAGCTATCGTCGTTCAACCCCTGCCAGATGATATCGATGACGGCCAAGGGGACGATATTGTTTTGCGCCAAATAAGGGCTGCCGCCACTCAAGAATCTGACCCCGTATTGCGAGAAAAATTGTGGGATGAATACCGACGAATCAAAGATGGAACCTAAGGGATAACCAATGAAGTTTATGCCTCACCTTTTTACATGCTGTTATTTATCTAGGCGGTTGCCGTCTCGCCGGTTACTCGTCTCTATAGTGGCGTCTCTGGTATTAATAATTAACGCCCAAAGTACTTTCGCAGCTATCGATAAAGTTACCTCCTCTACGCCTCTGTCGATTAAAACGCCTTCGCGCCCTATGGCTGAAAGTTCTCTGCTTGATGTGGGAATACCTACACTAAATGACGGCCTTAGCCTAACCGACGAAGATGACACCGTATTCCCTGAAGTTCGTTTTGCTGAAGCTATTTATTTTTCTAATCAACTGGCAAAGGTTATGGAAAAAAGTGGGGCCTGGGGCGCTATTAGAGTCACACCTAATGCTCAAGTCATTACTGACGTCTATATTACAGGTACTATTATTCAGTCAGATGGCGAGGCTTTAGAACTGGATGTTGAGGTAAAAGATACGAGCGGCAAAAAATGGTTTGCCAAGACCTATAAAAAGGTTGTGGGAAAATTAGCTTATGACAGAAAGGCGAAAACAAATATTGGTGATCCCTTCCAGAATGTTTTCATCCAAATAGCAAATGATGTCCTGACCTATCGAGAGAAATTTTCTGACAAGAAAGCGACTGAGCTGAGGACCATTTCCGAACTACGCTTTGCCCAGCTATTTTCCCCAGAGGCTTTTAATGAATACATTACACCTGGCCGAAACGGTATCTTGGAAATACAACGGTTACCCGCAGAAAATGACAGCTTGTTGGAGCGCGTAAAAAAGATAAGAGAACGTGATTACTTGTACATTGATACGATGCAAGATTATTACGATGGGTTCTCCCAGCAGATGCACTTTGCCTACCAAGAGTTCAGGCATTCCTCTTACGATTCGGTCGTCAAGGCACGGCAACTTAACCGACAAGGCAATCAACGTATTATTGCAGGTATCGGCTCTATTTTAGCGGGTATATACGGTCGAAGTCAGTCTGAAACATCTACCGAAGCCTATGCGAGCTCTGCCACTGCAGCGGCGGGTGGTTTTATCTTAAAATCAGGCCTAGAGAAAAAACAACAGTCTGCTGCCTATGATGAAAGTGTCGCTGAAATGGGCTCATCGTTAGAGGCGGAAATTGCGCCTCAAGTGATCGCCTTAGAAGATCGCACCATAACTCTTACCGGCACGGTGCAAGCGCAGTACACGCAATGGCAGGAGCTTATGCAAAAGATCTACACACAGGAACGAGGCGCCCCCTAAGGCCTGATAGACAATAAATGACCAATAAACCCCCAGTGAATAATCAAAATAAGACTCAAAAGTTAGTCATCATAACGCTCATCGTCTTAGTTGCGGCCGTTGTCATTGTGCTCCCTAACTACGTTTCTGAACCTTGGGTTGCGGATGCTAGCCAAACCGATTTTAGTCCGCCTGCGCCCGCAGTTAGTCCCTCTGCTGCTGCCGAAAAAACCAAGTATCGTCAAGACGCTCAGTCGCTCTTAGCTGAGATCATCAATATTCGTGATCGGTTAAAAGACCAAGCGGTTGCACGTTGGGGAGACTTACAATTTCGCGTTGCCTTGCAAGGTGTGGATCAAGGAGATGGACAATATCGCTATGGCGACTATCAAAAGGCAATAGACACTTATCAATTATCTCTAGATCAAATGAAAAATCTTGAGTCTGTTGCGCAATACGAACTCGTCGAGGCTAAAAAGATGAGTCTCACAGCGATCGAATCCGCTACTGTGGTCTCTGATGCTGAGCTTGCTATTAATAAGGCTGAACTGGCAATAGCCATAGCCCCCAATGATAAAGAAGCCCAGATATTGGTTAATAGAGCAAGTAAGCTCTCCCAGTTGATTACATTACTGGCTGAGGGCAGATACCACAGTGAGCAAAACGACTTGGAGTCTGCTAAAGCTGCCTATGAGAAAGCCGCCGCGCTAGACCCCCAACACATTGCCGCCGCGGCCGAGCTTCTCATCATAAAAAAATCGATCACTGAAGAAACCTTTAGGAGCCATATGAGCGATGGTTTCGTCGCCCTCAATAAAATCGACTTCGAGCAGGCATTCGCAGCCTTTAATCGCGCTGGTGTTATTTACCCTAATCACCCAAGTGTACAACAAGCTCTAAATCAAGTGACCTCTGAGCAATCACAGTTGTTAGTAGATCAACAAATGATCCAAGCTGACACGCTTGCCCAACAAGAACAATGGCAAGAGGCCTTAGCTATTTATCAGCGACTACTGCTAACCGACAATAGTCTGACAGAGGCTAAGGTTCGTAAAATTTCGGTCTCAGTGCGCGCTTCTCTTGATAGGCAGATTACCGCCCTTCTCGACGAGCCACTTTCGTTAACTGCATCGCCTGCTTTTTATAAAGGTAACAATTTACTTACTGATGCCAAAGGGTTTGCAAATCCGGGGCCACGCTTGCGACGCCAAATTGATCAATTAGATAAAGCTCTACGAGCTTCTCAGATACCGGTAACCGTCATTATTCAATCAGACAATCTCACCGAGATTAGCGTATATAAAGTCGCTAATTTAGGCACCTTGCAACAAGCTTCGATTTCATTGAAGCCTGGCCTCTATATTGCTGCAGGACGACGTACTGGCTATCGAGATAGCCGAGTAGAATTTGAAGTTTCTGAGCAATCTCCACCCGGACCCATCGTGGTTATTTGTTCAGAGAAAATATAAGACTAAAGTACTCGGAAGCCTTCGGACCCTATCGCTTAGTGACTGTTACAAACAAAAGCTGGCATGTGAAACCTGTTTATTGCGTATACTTTAAATACCAAGAGTCGACCTTCTCTCCACAGGAACGTTGGTCTAACTAAGAACAATAAAATATGACGGATCAAGACAATAAAAATAAGCCTATCAGTAGTGTCGATTTCAGTCCGATAGAGACGGGTTTGGAGCAAAAATCTGCTCCTATCTCCTTAGGAATGAAGATCCTAACGGGTCTCATGACAGCTGCCATTGTTATTATGGGCTACCTTTACTCAGCCAAAGCGGTTATTTTCAACGTTGATCCTATGGATGCAGATATTGAGATTAAAGGGCTATCATTTCACATTGGTGACAACTATTTACTGCTAAAAGGTGATTATGCCATTACGGCGACTCATCCTGGTTACTACCCTTTGAATTACCCACTGATGGTGAGCGACGAAGACAATCAAGAGGTCGCATTGGCACTGAGCCCACTTCCCGGCAATTTAGAGGTCACTTCTGAACTATCAACTATAAATGTCACTATGGATGGGGCAACTCTAGCAACCGTTCCAGGATTACTCACGGGTATAAATCGTGGTCTTCACCGTTTTACGTTTAGCAAGCGTCGCTACTTTCCTCTTGTCAAAGAAGTTGATATTCAAGGGTTGGATATCACACAACAGATCAGCCTTGTATTGCAGCCAGCCTGGGGGCAGATGCTATTCACATCCAAACCGATAGGCGCTGCGGTGAGCATAGATGGAGAGATTGTAGGCAAAACACCGATGACAACAGAGGTTTTAGAAACCGGCAGTGAACTCACATTAGATTATCCTGGCTACAAAACCTTCACCAAAGCCGTTACCCTCAAAGCGGGTACTACCGCTGAACACCCCCTAGTTGTATTAGATGTCTCAGATGGCACGCTCCAGATTGCAACGATGCCCGCGGGAGCAACCGTCACCTTAGATAAAATATTTTTAGGGCTTTCACCATTAAAGGTAGATGTCCCGCCCTTCAACGACCAAATCCTCGAGTTTTTCCTTGATGGGTATTTAAAAGCCAGTAGGACGGTCAAGGCCGAACCGGAAAAGGTCTCGGTCATTGATCTTAGGTTAAAACCCAATATTGGCAGTATTTCTGTGAGGATTAGCCCTGAGAATGCAAAAATAACAGTGAATGGACGCTCACTAGGGGCAGGCAGTCAGACACTCTCTTTACCTGCAAAACCGCATACATTAGAAGTGAGCATAGCCGGTTACGAAACGCAGATCGTGCAGATCACTCCACGCCCAGACCAACAGCAAGACCTAAATATTAAGCTACTAACACTACAGCAAGCCTACTGGTCATCACGGCCCTCGGTCATCAAGAGTACGGTGGGTTCTGAATTAAGGTTATTTCAACCTGACCAATCCTTTACTCTTGGCGCCCCCCGCAGACAACCAGGGCGTCGTGCTAACGAAGTTGAACGGTTGGTCCGATTAGAGCGTCCCTTTTATTTAGGTTCTAAAGAAATTAGCAATGCTCAGTTTCGCCTCTGGAAGGAGGAACATAGTTCAGGTGCCATAAGAGGCATGAGCCTAGATATGCGAGATCAACCCGCGGTCAAACTAAGTTGGGAAGACGCTGCCTTATTTTGTAATTGGCTCAGTAAGAAGGAAGGTTTGCCAAGCTTCTACCAAATTCAAGACGGAGAAGTCACAGGCTTTGATTGGCAGTCCCACGGTTATCGACTCCCCACTGAGGCCGAATGGGCTTGGGCCGCCAAGATTAATAATCAGGGCGACACTATCGTATTTCCTTGGGAAAATGGCCTCTACCCACCAACCAGTGCCGTCGCTAATTACGCCGATAAAAGTGCGTTGGGTTTTCTTCCTTTTACCATCGCAAACTACAATGATAGCTATGCAGTATCCGCCAATATTGGTAGCTTTAGTCCCAATATGAAAAGTCTCTACAATATGAGCGGTAATGTCGCAGAATGGGTGAATGATTATTATGAGGTACGACTTCATCGAGGAGAGCCTATAGTAGACCCAAGAGGAGCAGAGTCAGGGAGCAGGCACGTGATTCGCGGAGCGAGCTGGGCATTGGGTTCTCGCACAGACCTTCGCTTAAGTTTTCGTGAGGCTGGTAGTGATGGGCGAGTCGATGTAGGCTTTAGATTAGCGCGCTATGTTGATCAGCCAGGAGTCACACCATGAGACTAGCATTAGCACTCTTAATGTTGCCTTTGTTGGGTTTTAGCCAGCAACCCACTGAGCCCTCCGACCCCTTGGTGGTTGTCGATTCAGCAGCGACAACTCTAGAGGTGCCGGATAAAGAGGTATCGTCAGATGAAGACCAGGAAGCTGCTGACTTTAAACCGACTGAGGAGATTTCAGAAGATTTCCCAATCCCACTTCCTTATGATATTTAACCCCAAGAAGATAAATTTCACAGCCACGAGAAATAAGGGAATAGCCAATGAAAAGCCCGACAGATAAAACAACCAACGAAATGTTTTTCCAGCTAATTGCATTGCTGTTGTCGATTATTATTATCCATACTATTTTCGTTACCGTGGTCAGACCCAATGCTGAGAGCACGATACAACGTCACGCAGAAATGGCTGCAGCGGGAGAAGAGTATGAAGTGCCACGGTCTTTTTTTATTGTGATCAAAGATTTAGAACAGGAGTCCTGTTTTATTTTAATGTTTTGGGCTCTGTCTATTATGGGCTATAAAACTCGCACTGCTGTTCGAGAAAAAGCGATGCTTAATTTACCGCTTGTGAGTATTGCCGAGGGCACCAGGGTATTGCCAGATGATGCAGGTCAACTGGCACGGCCGTTGCAGTCCCTGCCGTCAACACAGCGCGGTTATCTTCTACCTCGCGCTCTTCAAACCGCGCTCTCTCGATTTGAAGTGACCGATAGTGTGCAATTTGCGGCTGAGGCGGTCAGTAATGTTTGTGATACGGAAAATGACCGGCTTGACTCAGAGTTATCAATGGTTCGTTATATCACCTGGGCCATACCGTCTATCGGCTTCATCGGCACGGTACGTGGAATCGGTGCTGCACTAGGGCAGGCCCATGAGGCCATGCAAGGTAATATCGCTGGCGTCACCAGCAGCCTAGGAGTGGCCTTTAACTCAACGTTTATTGCTCTTCTAATCAGTATGGTTGTGATGTTCTATATGCACCAGCTGCAGTTGATACAGGAGCGTCTGGTGCTAGATTCCCAATCCTATTGCGAAAACAATTTACTTCGTTTTTTAAAAGCTAAATAAGTATCGGATCACAGATGTCACTAGCTGTTTTAGAACTCAACGATCAGGCGTTGCTCATTCATACTGAGCAGGGCCAAAGCATCAGTGAGCCCGGTTTTGCCCAATTAACAAGCAAAGGCATTGAAACCGGTGAAGTCGCTCGAAGCATAGCGTGGCGGTCACCCCAGTCGAGTTTTAATCAGTATTGGCGTCAACTTAATCAACTTCCACTGCCTAGCAACCAACGCTGGGCACGACATAACGCTGATATCGCATTCGCTCAAATTGAGCAGCTCTTAAATGCTACCGCTGCGCCGGAAAAATTAATTCTTAGTGTTCCTGGTAGTTTCTCCGACGAACAAATGTCATTAGTAACAGGATTAATCGACGCATCTTCAAGTCAACTGTACGCCGTAATCGATAGTGCTCTAGCCGCTGGATTGGATTGTCAGAATCAGACTTGGATCGTAGAATTACAGCTTCATCAAACAGTTGTGAGTCTTATCCAACCTCAAGATAAGGGTACTCAGGGTTCAATTGAAGTCGTGCAACAAGAGCTTATTCCCGATCTAGGCATCATGACAATTTACAACTCAGTTGCCCGACATATCAGTAACAGCTTAGTCACCGATTACCGCTATGACCCCTTACACAATTCCGAGGGCGAGCAAACTATTTATGACCAAATACCCACTTGGCTATCGACTTTAACAGTTAAGCCGGAGGTCACCATTAGCATAAGCTCCCCCAAGGGAGAGCTTCCCTTGGTATTACGTAAACATAAAATAGAAGAATTAATTGAAGGTCGGTTGGCTAAACTGACTGAAATTCTTGAAAGCACTGAAAAAAATGATGTGGTTTTTACGCATAGTGGAGCCATTATTGGCCGGCTAGTATCTCGCTTTGCAACTGCGCGGCTACTTAGTGCTGATCAGGGATGCCGAAATTGTTTTTCAGTCCAACAGGAAATCGCTTTAGAAAGTGAGCAATTGCATCGTATTAGATCATTAAAGACGGGCTTATTATCAGACAAAATAACGATCAATCAAACCCATCAGTCAGGCTATGCAACTCACTTGCTATATAACAATCAGGCATGGCCGCTGGCAACAGCGATTAGTATTTATCTAAAGAATGATCAGCTTTCTTTTAAGTCCGGGGCAGATAAAGACGCGACTCTAGCGCTCATGATTACAGATTCAGAATTAGGTGTGCTTTACCAGCAACCCGGCAACGAGGTACTACTCCCTAGAAGCTCTCAGCCCGGTGGTTCAATTGTCATTGCAGGCCAT
>Ga0209712_10004543_pt1 | contig 11010 bp, 6 predicted proteins | sample ArcOceMetagenome_FD_187443 | JGI IMG/M metagenome (GOLD analysis project Ga0209712, IMG submission 187443) | Marine eukaryotic phytoplankton communities from Arctic Ocean - Arctic Ocean - Greenland ARC118M Metagenome (SPAdes) (version 2) | ecosystem: Environmental > Aquatic > Marine > Oceanic...
TCGCCAACCCTTTTCACGTTTACCTTCTTTCATCCCATGTTATTACGTCACTCACATTTATTTTACATAAGTTTCGTAATTATCCTTGGTTCTTCGCAATATTCCATTCCCCAAGTTCCTGATTCCTTTCCCCCCAGACCTCACTTCTTCTTGGAGTGAAACAATTCACTCCATTACTCCACTCTGTCGGGTGACGATCTATCATGCCATCCATTACCTGCCCTGGCTGTCCACGTGCATTCCAGAAAGAGGGCCACTTAACCCAACACTTGCACAGTCATCCCGGTTGCTATGAGTGCCAACTCCACGTCAACCGCAGTGAAAACCACCTTCCTACTGCTCCTCCTGTCCTGGCAGCTTCTCCCACCAAGACACAGGCTGAATCCCGATCTAGCGTGTCCTCAGTGGAAGGTAATGATGGCCCAGATCCTCCAGATTTAGATGATCACTCGGATACATTGTCCCTATCCGATGAAACTGAGAACTCCATAACCACATTACGCGCTAGGCACCTTAAGTTCCTGCAAGAAAGCCATCACCTTGTTCCATTCAACAACGAGCTGAAAGTCCACACTCAGCTTGTTACTCTCATGCAAGCCAACAACATTCCGTTCCAGATGTTTCCCAAGTTTATGAAGTGGCGCCAAGACGCCGAAGATATGGAGGGGTCCCTTAATTTCCAAGCAGGCAATAGCAGGGAGTCGGTTCTTAAGGAGTTGAAAACCCGATACGGGTTAAACGACAAACCCACTACCACCACCTACACCCTTCCCCATTCACAACAGAAAGTACAAATTACAACCCATGACTTCACCCAACAACTGTATTCACTTCTCACAGATCCAGAGTTGATGAAGGATGAGAATCTTCTCTTCTGTGACGACGATGTGTTTGGGGTGCCTTCCGAATCCAAATCCCCTGACTTCATGATGAACGATGTTATAGATGGATCAGTGTACCAGATGGCACACAAAATCCACGTCAAGGTCAGAAACCGTGACATTGTTATCGCTCCTCTAGTTTTTGTGGACAAGAGTTTTGTTGACGTGAAAGGCCGTCTATGCATTGAACCTGTTTCCTTCACCCTCAGTTGTTATACTAAAGAGGCACGCAAACTTCCCTCTGCGTGGCGGCCTCTAGGTTTCATCAACAACATGTCACAGCTCACTACCAAGATCGTGCTAGAAAGAAGCCGTGACTATCACTTCATTCTTAAGAAATGCCTTCAATCCTTGATCCAAGTTCAGCACACTGACGGCATTGACTGGGTTCTTCGCTACAAAAACAAAGATCACGCTGTGAGAATGAAGTTCCCCTTGCTCTGTGTTATTGGTGATACGGAAGGTCATGACAAGTGCTGTGGAAGAAAATGTGGTCGGTCCAAGCTCTCATCTCTTTGTCGTTACTGCAGCTGCCCCACCACATCTACCGACATTCCCACGTCCATCAAGGAAGCTGGCTGGAAGTATATCAACGGGCCTTACATCTCCAAGCTAGTTGCTGAAAATGATATTGCAAAACTGGACGAACTTTGCTATCACCCAATAGAGAACGCCTTTGACGATGTTGTTTTCTGCGACCCCACCCGGGGCATTAATGGAGCGGCCCCTGCCGAAGTGCTACATGTTATCCAACATGGGCTCTGCTTGTACTTACGAAAAGGTCTGTTTGGGACGAAAAAAACCAAAAAGAAAGCTACTACAGTGCCCAAAGTGAATAAATCGAAGAAAGGAAGGACAATGAAGAAGAAGGTTCCGGTGACGGAAGATAGCCCTAGTGAAAGTGATAGCATGGATGGCATGGATGGCGACCCCGGGGGTAGCGAACCTGATAGTGATAGTGATAGTGACAGCCCACTACCCACTCTACCAAATGGGAAGTACGATATTCCTATTGGACTCGAGGAGCAGAAGAACGGCGTCTTTCCTGATTCAGAGAAAAGTCATTTCAATGAGAGAGCGAAGAAGTATGGGAAACTACTTGTCCACCAGAGTGACAGAACATGGGAACACTCCTACTTCTCCACTGGAATTACATCTGAAGCCAAGATGAACGGCCATGAAGAGCGATGCGTTATGCTTCTAATCCTTTTGATCTTTTGTTCCAAGGATGGTGGGATCAGATATGACAAATTGATGGGCAAAGAACGCCTTGGGGGGTTTGTACATGTGTTGACACAGATGCTGCTACTTGAGCACTTTCTCCGGCTTGGCCAGTATCCCAAGAAGGATGAGATTGCTCTAGGCAAGCACATGCCCCTTTTCCTAGCCAGTTTCAAGAAGCTTGTTAACAGGAAAGAAGGACGTGGTATGAAGATCATAAAGTTCCATCTCCCCCTCCACTTTGGTGGGAAAGACGAAGGCGATCTCCACAGATTCGGACCTGCAAGCAGTACCGATACTAGCGCCGGAGAGTCCATGCACAAGGATTTCAAGCATGCTGCACGCAGAACCCAGAAAAACACAGCCAACTTTGAGCAACAACTAGCAAAGTCCTACAACGATTCCCTGGTCATACGCAGGGCTGGGCAGGAAATGAAGGCTTTAGAACCAACACACCCAACACTGAGCGAGAAGGTGGTCACCCGCGGCCTAATGTATACTGTTACCTCTGGTGGCCTTTTTCACTTCAAGGGGCGGAGAAAGGAAGATACCCACTGCCTTACCTGGCACAAAGAAGCTCTTCGAGAGGATGTTGTACATCTATTCCAGACCCGCATCCTTCCTAAGGTGGATACCGACTACATCGATCTGAAAATCTCTGCCAAAGTTGATGGGGTGCTGTACCGCGCTGATCCCTCTTCTTCCCGACATGACTGGGTCAACATCACCTGGCCAGGCGAGACTGACTTTTTCCAAGCCCGGATAATCACCTTCTTTCATGCGTCCACACCCAAGGGGCGGGCACCCATTGAATGTGGTAACGGAACCTGGATTCACAACTCAGGTCACCATGCTATAGTCCAGAGATTGGAACAGAGCATCTATTCGGTTCCCGAAGATCTGCCTGACGACAACTACCTCGCTCACCAGGAATCCAGTATTGTTTATTGGTCTCGTCTCTCCCGTTCCCCTGATGGCCCTAATGACAAGCCCTTACTTTATGTGGTTAATCTCGCCAATAACTTCCACAGTCCAGTGGTGGCTGTGCCTTATGACCTTGAGGACGAGACCGAAATGGAGTGGTTGGTTGTGCCGGCAACGGTTGAATGGCATGGAATATACCAAACCGACATGGATTTTTTCTTTAAACAGGCAAAGGACCTAGAAAAGAAGAGGAAAGCAGAGACTAGGGAGAGGGACCCTCTTGCTAAGAAACGAAGTAAAACTAAGTAAGTAAAACTAAGTAAGGAGGTAGCAGTGAAAGATGTTGTGAAACTAGGGGTTACGCCCATTTAGTGTTGAGAACGGTTCTCAACAAATATACGAAGACTAAACCTTGTGCAACTAATGTCATAGTGGGACACTCTATGACACCACGCAAAATTGAATGATCTTTTTTTTTGTCGCAGATAGACTCAACACATACCAAAAGCCAACAGTTTTTAACCCCCCACAAGAAGCAAATGATTTAGTGGTGAGAACGGTTCTCAACAAATCAACGAAGACCAGACGTTGGGCTACTCATGTCATAGTGGGACACTCCAGAACTCTTCGCAAATTTGAATGTTAGTTTTTATTTGTCGTAGAATGACTGAACACATACCGAAAGATAACTGTTTTTGACGGCACACCATGTTGTTGAGAACTGTTCTCAACAGCAGTCGTCACAGCAGCAGCCTACCTTGTTGAGGGCTGTTCTCAATCGTCCCTTTAGAACCTACCGTTTTACAACCTAAAGCATTAGTACAACCCCATCCTGCCAGACAAAACTTGTCTATTTCAAACCAAAGATCATCCCCCTTTGTCCTGAAATATCACACTCGTACTATGGCTTCAAAGAGAGGAAAGGAAGTCATTGCTGCGAACTTTAGTAAGGAGCAAAATGAACTTGTTCGAGACTACCGTTCACATATGAAACGTTCCCTACCACGTTTTGAAGGAAAGACAGGCAAGACCGATTTAGAATATGGGGCCCATTTATACCAAGTGTACCAGAAGGATGCACAAAGGCGTTCCTACCATAACAAGTCCCCAGCCAAGAAAAAACAAAAACAGGACCGAAGGAAGATTCTTAAACTGGAATTCACGGATTCAGAGAAGCAGAAAAAAGAGCACGTAAAGGCAGCGTTAGCCTCCCTCCAACAGGCTCCACCGAACGTCGCTGATGCAGTGACTAGCCTACAACAGGCGGTGGTCACTGATCTGCAAAAGGTAACAGACAAGCCAAAGTATTGTGCAAGACACCTGGACATGTGGGGACATAGACAACTGAAGATAGTCGACCCACCTCAATTGGATCATCACCATGTACTCGAACGCCTCCGTGACTTCGCCAAGTTCCTCAATGATCACTACCAGATTTGGTACTCCCACTTCAAAACGGTCCAAGCCAACTACGACCCTGGTTTGCCTGGCAGTGTTCGTCCTATTGATGGCCACAGGCTCGAGTTTATGCTGTCAGGTAACAAGGGTTATCATGGTTTTCTCACACTTGTCCACTTCATGAACCGTACCAATGATTATCAACAGATTGATGCCGAGGCATTTAGGGTAGACATGATTGGGTACGCGCACCGGCAAATGAGAGAGGACGAAAGAGCGGCTAACCTTGACACCATGAAGGACGAGGCTCTTATTATTAGCACACAAGGATTCAGTGCGGAACAAAACCCCCACCTGGATATTCAGGACTCACGCAACCTCCAAGGGGTTATGATCATTTCCGATGGCCCGGGTGTAAGAGCAACGTATGAGTATGAGGCTGCAAACCCCATTGTGGTTGACTTGCCTTCCTTTCTTACGGAGTACAACGACCTTCCCTCTAGTCTCATATCTATTCTGGGCACAGACCTAGAGTCCGCAGCCAAGAAACAAGTACAACAACTGGTGTCATCGTATGGTAAGCTGTTGTCGGAACACATTGTGCTTGTTTCCAATCAACCCCCTCTCTCTGAAGACAGCCCTCTGAAGACTGGTTCGTTACTGACTCTCCCAGGTGGGGTTATTCACGCTGGGCCTTCCACCGAAGGTGTTCGAGCGATCCTATTCCTAGCCGCGACCAACAAGGACACAATTCCCTATGACCCCGATGTTCAGTACACCGCCACAAACCTGTGGGCGTCTATTGCTGAGGCTGTGTGGGGTCTGTTGTCAATCCCAGGTGCTGATAGCAAGTTCGAAGGAAGAGATTATTTGCTGGGGAGGATAGAGGACAGTGCAGCAGTTTTGCGAAACAGCAGTGCAACGATAGCTACTGGCTTTCTCAGAGGATTCGTTGAACAGGTTGAAGTAGCATACAGTACTGGTACGGGCAAAGAAAAGAAAATGAGAATGAGGAAATTAAAGAATGAACGGCGTGCACTTGCCCGACGTCCAAGAACGAGTTAAGCGGGCACGGAAAAGAGCACTTCCAAGTCAGACAACATTGCGTATTAAGTTTCAATAACAAGTTTCAATATTAGTGAATCATGTTTACATGTAAAAAGTGTAATATATATTTGAGTTAGAGCGAAGTAGGACAATCATGGGTGTTGCACGAATTTGCTAGCGCTGAGTAGGACAACCATGGGTGTTGCGGGAGTGGTTAAAACCAGGTAAACCAACCCCTCGTGATGGAACAAGGAGAATAGGGCTCCTTTCTGGTTATCTTTGGAGTGCATTTTAGTTACACAAATCAAGGTGTCGAACGGTCCGTCCCGTCTACCATGTCTTAGCACAGAATTTCGCCGGTTAATTAACTTCACAACCTGTGACCTGCCTTTTTCCGCGTTGTTGCTGTCATGAAACAGAATGATTGCACATAGCATATGATCCCTCGCATCCCCGGGTGAGGAGAAAACACGGCGGAGTTCGGTTCTTCCATCTGGCAGGGGGAATCTTTGCCTTCCCCTGAACTCGTGCCCAATGCAATCCACCCATTCTCCACCCCATGTTCCATAATCCACCACATCTGCATCGTTTGGATATCTGCAGGTAAAGCCAGCTAGGGACCCCGGTACCGTCTCCACCAAGAACGCCTTCCTGGATAGGCGAGGCAAACCGAGAACACGGGCTGCAGCCTCCACAAGATCTATAGGAGTGTACAATCCCGTGAGTGTGTCAAACATAGCAACAGAACTTGCCACCTTTGCTTTGACATTACGTGGAACCAGTAACTTCCTGCTCGTACTCTTCCTTTTCTTCTCAGGACGGGTTTCCTCATGTAGGTCCTCAGGCGGGACCAATGCGCGCTTCTTCATACTCAAGCCCGAGAATTGGGTGGTTAACATATCTCTCTCATCTAGTTTCATGGTAGAATGGGTCCAAGGTGAGATAGGCGACCCTTTATCAAAGAATTTCGGGATCTAGGCATAGGACAAAGAAGTAAAAAGAGGGGGTGGGTGAGAAGACGGTGGGCACACTCAGAAATGCAAAGATATAACTCACCTTCCCGTTGTTGCTTGGGTAGTCCTGAAGTAGACCAAGTCCATTATGGAAGATATCTTCTTTGTCTTTGTACTTTTGGGTGATTTCTTGCGAAGATAGGACAAAGTAATCTTTCAACTTTGCTGCGCCCATGACCGCTTCGACACGATCCTTCCACACTGCCTTGTTTGCTTTATCACCATTTCTAGCAGTCAACCTTGCCTGTTCTGCCTTGGCTGAGTGGGGATGCCTCGTCTTTGTCTTCTTGCTACTCTTGTCCTGGAACTGTTTGTTGAGTGATTCAATATCTCTGTTTCTGTAGGCCAAGATAAATGAATACCTTGTTTCATGGTTTGTCAGATCGACCTCCATCTCTATTTTCTTGCCCGGTCCTCTGGAACCACTGCGGAACGGAATAGTGCCAACTATGTCGTCTTGTTGACAGGTTGGGTCTAGCCACCAACTTTGATTGAGGACACGACCAGTTGGTGGAGTGTTAGAAGCTTTGGGCAGAAGCACCGGTGTTCGTTTCCATCCCCCATCAGGTGTTGCGTAATACTTAAACAAGGATGTTGTTTTTCTGGTCCGGTCGGTGGCGTATATGGGCTGACCAGGGAGAGTCAAGTCGAACTTCATGGTACCTCGGTACATTTCGCAGTAAAGATTCTCTGCGACAGAAGCAGTCTGTCCTATGGCATATGCTGAAGCATTGAGGAACCGGGCCACGCAATCTTTCTTCTCATTAGGTGGAGCGTCCCCTTTGTTGCTCAACTTTACCACTTTGCCATAAAGTGGCGACCCCTTTACAATAATAGCTTCGTCTAGCAACTCGGGCCTGAGGATAATGCCCACACGGATCAAAACTTTGGCAAGCAGTTGGGCTGTGAACGGCCCCGCGTAATGAATATTGTCAACTAGGTGAGCAACAAGATTACACAGGTTGAGGGTGGACGTATTGGAGGAGTTCCAGTCGTCGACTACCTTCTTCAGTCCTCTCAGGCTCTTGAAGAGATTCTCATGTGTAAGGTCCTTCCCCGCAAAAGGCTGCGTCCGGGAATACTGCCCTGAGCTAACACAGCCGTACTCCTGGACACCGTGTTGTAGGAGGTCAATGGTTAGACAGTGCTGAGATTTCTTAAATATTTCTTTCTGACACAAGCTAAGATACAAAGAGACAATAAGGTTAGAAAAGTTAGCAAGGAATTGAACAATAGTGACGGTAAATCTTACTTTTTGACCGAACAAGTGTACTTCTTTGGGTCAGGTGAATATAAAGACGCGAGGGCAACTTCCAGCACTTGGTGAACACCAAGTGGATGTCCATTGTCCACATAGAATTCTATTGCAGAGCAAAACAAGGATTCGTGGACACATCGGTCGCCATTGCAGGGTGAGACAAAAAAGTTACCTTGCAGTACGCGAGTCTGCCCAATGGTATCTCTGAAGAAGGTGTCAGGATCAAAGTAGCGGTCACAGAGTGGAAGTGAACGGAAATAAGTGACAAGAGCGTCGATGAGAGTTCCATAACCATTGGCCGATTTCATGTAATCTGAACAGGATTTGCGCTGAGAGCCGATTTGTAAAACACGTTTGATCTCAGGTTTGGAAGAGCCCGTGTCAACAAGGAGTCGGGAAGCCACAATAGCAAAATTCATTCCAGGATTGGGGTCGTTTTGTTGGTCTGCATGGGCAACTATCAAAGGATTGTCTTTATCATTCAGGGATGGGGCGACATACTCAAGGATGTTGTTCCGGCTGATCTGTCCGGCAAACTTCACATGTCTGAAACTCGCTTCGGAGTTGTTGTCCGGGCCGGCCGGATCTGGGGCGGAAATCTTAATAGAACTGGAAACAGACCCCTGCCCGGGACGGGAATACTTGGAAGCTTCCATTACTAACGTAGATAGGACTTCAAAACTCGGGTAAGTGGAGGGAAGAGTGGACTTCAACATGGCAGGGGCGGCAACATAAGTTGTGCTGCAGCGCTTAGCACGCGATTGTCCTCCAGCAAAGCCGTAGCTAACCTGCTTGTTTCCTCGTTTCTGTTTGGTTTTTCCATCCAGGGAAAGGCCGGTCCGGAAGTCCACCATGTCGAACACTGGTTCCAGGGCGGTGAACTCAGGAGTCCCATAATTGAAGACACGAAGATTCGGGAGAAAGTGTGATTGGTTTCCAGCCAGCACAACTAGGTTACTCAGGTCAAAATTGTTGTCGGAAAGCCGCTTGCGCAGAGCATCAAAGTGCTGGGGAGGAAGAGAGCCATGAGGACTCTTAGTAGCATGGTGCGAGAAGGGACAAAAAGGTAAAGTAAGGGTGAGGCATGGCAGCACCCCAGTAAGAAATCGTACTCACGACTTAGGCCCGGTAGTGGTCGTAATGGTTTGACTGTACGACCACCAAAACACAAGGACCCCAAGTACGTTCCTGGCAAAACAACCAGACTTATGAAAGCAAGCAATCACACAACGAGGAGTATCCGGTCGTACCCCCGCTGGGACTACAAGCAAAACAAATCCAGCCAGAAATCATCTCCGTCTAAAAGAAAACACTTGAACTAGCAGGATAACGTAAGGATGCCAAGGCAGATGCTTCCTGACGTCACCATCCCGTGCTCTCCCCCGCAGTTGATTACCCGTCCCATTGGGACAGGATCTCAACTTTGAGGACCAGTCATAGTACTCTGTAGGGCCGGAGCCTTCAGAACGCAAGACCAGCCAAAAGGAAAGTGGGATATGAATACGCCATTTGCAGATACCAGCGGCAACCCGTAGTAGCTCCCAAATGCTCAAGCACCTCCATCTAGGCGGGAATCTTTCCTGCTCCACATGTACTACCACCGACTCAAACATATACACACAGTCCTATCTGCTGAGGGGGTAGGGAAACTTCACGTGGCATTTGGACAGTAAACTTACTCTATGAAGGTCACACGCCAGGTACACTTGTTTCACGGCTGGTTCCAGCACATACACCTTGGCAAGGTACGGGATACGTTCCGAGTGGATAATACCGTTCTCAGCAACTTCAGCCATGGAGTGGTGATCCTGGAAGAGCTCCTCGATAATAGTAAGAGGCAGCTCCTTGGTAGAGGAAGCGGTAGCTTGGTAAAGATGCATTGTGCTATGAAGATAAACGAGAAAACAAACGTCAGAAAGGGAGGAGAGGTGTTCCAAAACACAAAAGAGTACAGTGCCTTACCTAGTGGTTGCTGAGGAATAAATGAAATACCAAAATTAAGCTTAGACTGAATTTTGTGAGGAGCGGTATGGAAAAAAGATTGGGACAAGGTTCGCAGGAATGGAATGAAAAGAAAAAAGCCGGCGGAGAATGAGAAGGAGAAAAGAAGTGATGTGAGGCATAACATATGTTTTCTGTCGAACTACTTAAACCTCCCTTATGGTGGCTCTAATTAAATGAAATTGAAGGTGGAAAAACCGATCAGGTGTACAAGTCTGTAGTGGGTTAGGAGGGACGAAAGTACTATTGGAGAGACAGTCTGTTTGTGAACAAGTGAAAGAGTACGAAACGGCGGTTCTCGTTGGATGAGAACTGGAAACAGGGTGACTGGAATACACCCTGGTAAAACACGATAAAATTTCAAAAACAATAGAGGGGGGGTTCTCATTGAGTAAAAAAACTTGAGAACCGGAAAGGTGAAGTAGTGATAGTAAGAAAACATATGAGAACTGTGCGGGGTGGTGTAAAGGAGGCTATTTAATAAGAGTAGAAGAGGAGTGGTGTTCGATGAAAAGGTGGTTAAGTGAACGGTGGGCTTTGATGGCAATAAAGAGAATAGGCAGGTCACCGGCATTTACTTAGAGATTACATCACTTCTGGGGGTAGCGACTAACTATGGGATTGTATGCGATGACAAACGAGGAATTATGACCAAACGGAGAGTAGGTTTAGTAGTACTAAGGTAGACATAAAATGACTGGGCCCTGGCAAAATGAATGAACTCCGCAACAACTGGGGGAATTTGTTGAGAACGGTCCTCAACAGGGTGCTAGTACTAAAGTAAGCACAAGCGACTACACCGGAACAGAATGGGGTGAACTCACCGATGACTAACGGACTTTGTTGAGAACGGTCCTCAACTTAATGGATATGAGCTGGAGGTAACGGTGGCGGGCGATCCGGATCTGACTAGATACCTGTTAGTGGTTATGAACCACTCTAAGTATCTATTAAAAGAAAAGTCGGCAGTGTCGCGCCCAAGTGTAGATACGTAGAATTGTACACATGGTTAAACATTGTAGAAACGCAGGCGACCCCTAAAAAAGAGAGAACATTGGAGGCAATCTAAAACAACCAAATCGGGGCACACAAAATCACACGTGAAGGGTCTACAAGGAGAATGGCTGGATCGGGTAGCTGGGAGGATTTGGGACAAATGGATGAGGAGAACGGTGAAGTGTATTGGAAGAGGAGAGCATTGGAGTCTGAGAAGGTTGCTGATAACCTCCGGACTTGTGCAGTAACGACCAGCAGTGGAGCAACAACA
>Ga0209712_10004544_pt1 | contig 11008 bp, 5 predicted proteins | sample ArcOceMetagenome_FD_187443 | JGI IMG/M metagenome (GOLD analysis project Ga0209712, IMG submission 187443) | Marine eukaryotic phytoplankton communities from Arctic Ocean - Arctic Ocean - Greenland ARC118M Metagenome (SPAdes) (version 2) | ecosystem: Environmental > Aquatic > Marine > Oceanic...
ATACTACTCTACTAGTAACCTATGGAAATACTGGCAGCTACACAAATTGCCAGCATGTCGTCCTGATCTCCAAGAAGCTCCCTTACAATTCGACCTGTAGGAGATGATAAACCACCTACACGTACAACAACAACTTATTAACTCGACGTCGAGTTGTTGCGTCGAGTTATTAGTTATTATTAAAATAATAAACTCGACGCAAGGTCTTTAAATGGCCTTTTCAAATAATTTCGTTTTGTTGATGTTGCAGTTACAGTAACCGTTATACAGTAGTTGATACCCCCGACTGACTGACGCACCAACCATTCACATAATATAAAAACGACATCAAGATACCCGGGTATCGTACATCAAGATAACACAATTTACAATCTTGACTTCAACAAACGCAAGTGGAAACAACCAGCATCCCGACATCCGTCACTGAACTGAAATCAAATTATCTGCAGTTAGATACTATTATGAGAGTGACGACAGCGACATCTGTACTTTTAGCGTCATGGACACTGGCTGATGCCTTTACGATGCCAAGCAAGCATCTAGCAAAGAAGAGCATCAACATCAGCATCAGCATCAGCAGTCAAAGTCAACATTTTACAAAGTTGTTTGCAGAGAATGAATTGACTGATGAACCCAGAACAATAAGCGCAAAACCCCGTCAAAACGATTCAATTGAATTTAAATCATCCAATCCCAGCACAGACGAACCTAACGATGCGGCAAAGACAAATACAGTAAACGAACGTCTCATAGCAGAGCTTCAGGCTGCAGCTAACGCAGAGAATGGACCAAAAACCAAGGTAGGCGAGAAGTTCAAAGGGGCATTCAAATATTCTGATAAAACTGACGCAGAACGCCAGGCTTCGCTCGAAGCAGCTAAAGATTTGAATGGTGTTAATCCAACTGTAACGATATTGGCTTCGTTCTTTGCCTTTGGAATGGCATTTGGATTATGGAGCATTACACAGTATTTAGCAGGAGTATTTTTATCTCATCCACCGCCAGCAGATGCACCCTATGCGTTTATTCGGGCTGCAAGTGTGTTTAGAAACGCTGTCATGGGTCTGATTAGTTTAGCAAGTGGGTTTTCTTTGGTATCTGGCTTGGGAGTATTTTTACTTGGTTTTCGTGTTGCATATGGTGTATTTACTGGCGAATTGGACCCTACACCAATTAAAAAGCCCTTGGGTGACGATGAGGTTAAAATACCCAATGTGTTGGATTTAATGATGGGCAAGAAACCAAATCGAAAAAGGAAACGCTAGTTACGGTATCGTGATTAAATGAAAGCAGGAATGATGCGATGCATTCAACCCCGGAACATGTCACGCGGGAATATTGCGTCCCAGTGCTTGCATGATTTTTATCATTACATTCGCATATGTGTCTTTCGAACATTAATAATAAAAGCAAAAGCTTAATTAATCAAGATTATTTCTGAAAGACATGAAGGGATTTGAATCTGGGTACTCAGTACGTACTCATTGTAGACTCTAGAAACGTGTGTTGTTGATGAGCATGTCTCTGTCAAACGATCGACCGAATAGTACAGTATACAATTCTCGCGTTCTATGAAAAAACAGATCTGAGAAGTTAGAATTATATTTCTATTATCCACATGTCCGATTGCTTGGAAATTCATTCAAATAAAACGTAGCACATTGACTTGAGGTCTATGATATCTTTAAAAAAAATCAACTTTGGGAAGAAAGGAGTGAGCCACACACACAAATCATGCTTTCATTTTTGTTATCAGTGCCTTATAAGTGAGCACTATTGGGGAAAGAGAAAGATACAATCGTGGAAGACCACACTCCCTTACCTTTGAGATTGATTTTGAACACATCTTGTAGCACTCCCTCTTTGCCAATTATAAACAACAGCCGAAATATTTATGCAATAAAAATGCCGTCACTAGACAAGAAGGCTCATCCACAAGATCACTGCCCGAATAATTCATTCTAGGTGGTATAAGGACAAAAGGAGTGAGCCACACACACTAATCATGCTTTCATTTTTGTTATCAGTGCCTTATAAGTGAGCACTATTGGGGAAAGAGAAAGATACAATCGTGGAAGACCACACTCCCTTACCTTTGAGATTGATTTTGAACACATCTTGTAGCATTCCCTTTGTCCAACAGCGAAACTGCCGGAATTTATGCAGTAAAAATGCCGTCTCGAGACAAGAAGGCTCATAGCGAAAGCGTTCTTGCTAATACCAATCCTCCAGCACTTAACGATATTCAACATATTCCTGGCGGTATCATGCGGCCTTGCTTCTATGCACTTTGACATGACCGGGCATGGCGACTCATGAATGGGAAAATTAGAGCGGTATAAATATTCTTGCTGAAGAAGATCATGTTCATGTGTCAGTACAAGTTTGAAATTTGGAAAGTAGGTTTCAACTTCCGCAAACCTGGCAACAAAACACCCAATATAGCTAATTTTGCATAAAGGCTCTTTGACCTAGGGTCGGTCTTTGTACTTTTTTACAACTGTTTGAAGTTCACTATTTCACTACCATCATTGAAAGGGGGTATGGGGGTAATAGGTAGCTGGTATTATACGATCTCCAGCGAGGCTATATGACATAACAGGCCAATACAGGGCCAATACAGACTACGTCATCCCCTAAATCGCATCAGCAAATGAGCTTAGAGAAGAAGCGTGCGGAGAAGTCGGTTTGGTCCGCGATGAAGACTATACTTCAGCCTAATTCGGCGGTACCTCGTAAAGAAAGGGTTCGTCACCTTTGACGTTCGTCACGAACAAAGAAGACCTGTTGGCTGTCTGATGGAATCTGGGCATACAATGTACATTTGGACTTTATAAGAAATTTTATATTTTAATATTATGCATAATTCTATAAAATAGATGTTCCGGTCTGGGTATCTGTCTTCTGGAACATATCGTGTTATTCGTGATATGTTTTGCTAGAAGGCGTACGTCGTATGTTCACATTTTGTAGCATTCCCTCCTGACTACTAAATGTCCAACAGCGAAACATTTGAGCAATAGAAATGCCGTCAATTACGTAGAGGGGAGCATGAAATGAGAAGGACTACCGTCATCATGCTTCGCAACGTTCAGTACGAACAGTATCGTCACGATCCAGGTCAATCATAAAGAATTCGTTTCAATTTTCTTGGGCTTATAAATAGATGTACCGGTCTAAGTATCTCTCTTCTGGGAACGTTTCGTTATGCTTTGCTTCGACATGCGGTACGTCGTATATTCGCATTTTGTAGCATTGCCTTTTGATACTAAATGTCCAACAGCGAAACATTTATGCAATAAAAATGCCTTGAATTACGTAGAGAGGGAGCATGATTCGAGAAAGACTACCGTCATGATGCTTCGCAACATGATTTCAATAAAAATCCCGTCAATTACGTAGAGGGGAGCATGAAACGAGATAGATGAATGATGGGAGCATGAGACGAGAAAGACTACCGTCATGATGCTTCGCAACATATATTCAATGAAAATGCCGTCAATTACGTAGAGGGGAGCATGAAGGAGAAAGACCCCGACATGATGCTTCGCAAAGTCCAACGTTTGGTACGAACAGTATCGTCACAGTTCAGGTCATATCGTCATATAAAATTCGTTTCAATTTTCTTGATCGGTTCTTGAGAATATGTTGTTTGGATATTATCTTTCCGGATGACGAGGTTCAACGAATGTCAACTCATTTGGTACCACGTAGACATTGAAACCACGTTGGCAATAACGAACTGAAAGTCTTTAAAAATACCGACATCTGTTTCTGACACTTTGAAGGATTGGTGCTGAAGCACGTGTTGGGAGTGGGAAAATCACGAGAGTCCGTGTGAAATACCATACCGAATGTTGCCGAATGGGGATTTTACTCCGGTCTTCGCCTGGCATGATGCGGAATTTATGAGAAGAATTCTTCCAATGTTGAATGTGTCGTAGTTTCCGTTCGTTTGCCTTCCTTATGAAAGGTGCTCGCTGGCATGTTCATGGCTTCATATATTACAGCTCTACAGTGTGCTACAAAATAATTAATTTAACACTGTTTCATCGTTCAACGTACGTGTAAGGTTGATGGTTTTTCTGCCAAGTGCGTGTAAGGTTGATGGTTTTTCTGCCAACAGATATCTAGAAAGAATATCGGAAAGACGTTTTCGACAAGATAGAATGGACAACAGTTCAAAAAACAATGCGTCATGAGTTGTACATGCGTCATGAAATGTGCAGAATTTTGAAATTAATTTTCCACCGTTCATCGGATCCTCGGTACGTTCGTACGTGTAAGCAAGGTTGATATTTTTCCTGCCAACAGATGCTAGTCAACAGTTGACGATATTTTCGAGTGAGTGCAGGTGAGTGAGATTAATTAAAAATGGATATCCATAGTAAAATATCTTTGAGTTTGTTTATTTGTAGATACGGGGCTGTAGTGGGGTAGGTACATAAAAACCTTGAAGATGGATAATAACGTACGTCATGAATTGAAGATTTCGACATCATCTTCTCTTTTTCGATTTTCGGATTTTCTGACGATTGGGAAAATATCATGAACACGTCCCCTTCGTTTCTCAGCAACTGATGACTTGAAAAAAATTACATTCGTATCTATCAACGCGCGTCATTTTAAATGGCCTATTCGTTGCACGAAACAGATGGCTCGCTAGATGACAACCCGACCGAAGCAGACACACAACATTCGCATGTGACGGTGACAATAAGTGCATCATTGCAGCTCAAGTCGGAGAAGAACACTAGGATACAAAAACATCAAAAACAATCCCCGAACACCAAGAGGTGCACAACATGAACAATGCAAAGAATTATGCCTGTAGCTATAGATGACCAGACAACTAAAGACAACATTGTCATGCAGGAACAGGAAGACCACGGCTATATTGTTTTCAGAAGACAGAATTACCCCTCGGATGATGACGACGATTTGTTGTCAACAGTGTCGGACTTGACAGTTAGCACTCTTGATAGGTACAATGCTCTGGCTATGAAAAGAGCCAGATCAAACGCCTTTCAATGCAATCTCAAACATGCAGCCCACTGCAGAACCTGTGGCTGTGATCCTTCGACAGCTAGGTGCCTCCAAGTTCCTGCGCCGATACCTATCCCGTTCTTTAGAAACCCTGAGCAGGTTGACTGTGTACAAAGCCTCAAAAGAAAAAGAGACGAAGCATTATCTGACACTCTTCTTGAAAACCGACTAGCCTTTTTGAAAAGTTCTAATGATTTGGTGCATTCTCCCTGTGCTTCCGGACGCTCCATGAAGAGGAGCTGTAAAGTCAAGGGCGACCTTGGTTTCCAGGAGGTGGGTGTTCTGGGCCAAGAATTAATGACTCAGGAGCTATCAGTAGAAATAATTTACATGGAGCATCAAGCACTCACTGCTATTCACAAAAGACCAGAGTACTCCAGTTTAGACTTGGTTCCTAAGCAGTCAGATTGCCTTCCTTTCCCAGCTTTCCCAGTGATGCTCAAGGTTCCAAATCCACTTGAACCAGAAACCATTGCTATTCCTGCTGTGATTCAAGTTTGCATGAGCCCCCCAGGCCTCGCTGCCCTGTCAGATTCTGACGATGTCAGTGAACTTGGCCTTGACGATCAAGTAGGAAGCCCTTTTGAACATCTTTCTATACAGCCCGTAGAGGCTGGTGTCGACGACCAGTGCGTTGAGAAAATCCTGGACATCATACCTTCCACGCTTCCACCTCAGCCCAGAAGCATTGCTGTCTTAGTTACCCCCAGCATTGATTAAATGACGAGTACGAGCATTCATGAACTCATGCATATATATATATTCACCAATAGAGAATCAATTGAGAAATCCATCTGATGAGAGACTAGAGATATTGCTTGACCCAATATATCTATAAAGGCAGTCTAGAAACACCCCCTGAAAAGATTCACGATACACACCAAGGACAAAATTGAGAAAATAGTTTTACATGATACGTGTACGTGAACTTTGAAAATATTAGGTAAAAGTAAACAGTTTATTTGCATTCAAAACTTCGAGTTCTAGTGTATGGTATGCATGCCACAATGCCGTCCTACCATATGGTAGTTGCAATTATAGTAGATTTATAACAGCCACTACTGTTTAAGAAAATAACGAGAAGGCCAAAATGTCATTAAAAAGGTTCTTGGTCCTCTAACAGCAGCAAGTGATACTGACGCTAACAGTGTCAAACATACCGGTTTCATACTAGAGATAAAAACAAATCACATATCATCATCCTGTTGTAAAAGACTGGCTTATGCAGCTGTTTCTTTATTCAGATGAGAACCGATTATTAAAATCGACCAGATTATAATATTACTATCGACAAGAAATAGACGCCGATTATAGACACGGATCGACAAGAACAATAGACTCCGATTTAAACGGGACTGCTTAGATACTAAAAAACATGAACATATCAAGAGAGAACCACCGATTACATCGCCGAGCAAACCCATCAGATACTAAAAAACATGAACATATCAAGAGAGAACCACCGATTACATCGCCGAGCAAACCCTGTACTGATTCAAATACATTTTTTACAAAATACAATATTACTATCGACAAGAAATAGACGCCGATTATAGACACGGATCGACAAGAATAATAGACACCGATTATAAACGGGACTGCTTAGATACTAAAAAACATGAACATATCAAGAGAGAACCGCCGATTACATCGCCGAGCAAACCTGTGACATTTTTATTTAGTTTCAGCTGGGCTTGTTTTTAATAAATAGTTTCATTTTCAATTTACTGTTCGCACTACTGTACTAAACACTCAACAAAATTTCTATGCTCATAAATTTCATTTAATTTCCAGCAGCTGCCTTTACTCCAGCAGCGAGCTTCTCACAAGTATCCTTGGCATCTCCCAATAGCATGTCAGTATTTTCCTTGATAAACACTGGGTTTTCTACACCAGCATATCCAGCAGCCAGACTACGCTTCATGACAATAACTTGCTTTGCGTTCCAGACACGGAGCACTGGCATACCAGCAATGTCTGAGTTCGGATCGTCCTCAGCAGCAGAATTGACAGTATCATTCGCCCCAATGACAAGAGCAACATCAGTGTCTTTAAAATCGTCATTGATCTCTTCAAGTTCCTCCACAATACTATAATCAACTCCGGCTTCAGCCAGAAGTACGTTCAATTGACCAGGCATACGGCCCGCAACGGGATGGATGGCGAATCTAACCTTCTTTCCAGCTTTAATGAGACTATCAACCATTTCCTTCAAAGGATACTGTCCCTTTGCAACAGCAAGTCCATATCCAGGAACGATGATCACAGTCTCGGCGTCGAGAAGCAATCTGATAGTATCTTCTATATTGGTGGTAGTCGACTCTCCCTCAAATTTCATTGCTTCTCCCTTTGATGAATTCTTGGTTCCATATCCACCAAGAATGACACTCAAAATATCACGGTTCATGGCATCACACATGATCTTGGTAAGGGCTGCTCCACTGCATCCAATAAGAGCACCAACAGTGGTGAGAAGGGGCATGTCAAGCATAAATCCTTCTGCGCAAAGAGCCCATCCAGAATAAGAGTTAAGAACCGTAATGACAACAGGCATGTCCGCTCCTCCAATCGAAGCAGTCATGTGCCATCCCAAAATTCCACTAGTTGTGAGTGATCCTCCAAGGGCGGCGATACCAGCTCCAAATTCGGGACCGCCCATAAACATTGCTCCACACCCAAGAGTTCCAAGTCCGAGACCAGCATTGATCTGATCACGGGCGGGGTGGGCCATAGGTGTTGATGGGAGCCTGCCGTCAAGTTTTGCAAAGGCGACAAGAGACCCAGTGGTAGTCACACTTCCGATTACATTCGCAAGATAGATACTTGCGAGATGAACCTTGTCTAATTCAGCTGGATTTGCTGCATTGAGATAGTCTCCAATTGCTGCTGAACTTGCAGCAATACCTACCAAGGAATGAAAGGCAGCGACAGTCTGAGGCAGAGAAGTTGGCTCAACTCTGCTGCCGACATAGTGACCAGCAGCAGCTCCAGCTCCCATAAAACCAGCAATCGACGCCGTTGTTCCAACCGACGGACTAAGGTGTCCAAGTGTGGAAGCAACTCCAAGAGCAACACCCATCTGTCCAGAAGCAGCTCCTAGTCGCGCAGTACTTTGCGAAGCAAGACCACCAATACCTCCAATACAAAGAATACCAGACAATGTTGCAGCAGCAGAATCAAGTTCAGGGAAATTTCCACTCATTGATCCAATACCATATGTTCCGATTGTTCCAACAGCAGGGAAACCATAAAGATGATAATACTCGGGTGGGTCAGTGGGACGCTTGAACATATCCAACATCTTTTGTGTGACCATAAACCCTCCGACGATATTTACAGTAGAAAGAGTAGTTGCCGCTGCACCAAGGGCGGTGGCAGTAGCAGATGTACTGTGTGCTAGCAAATGCATACCTCCAAGAGCAGTGGTACCACTAATCGCATTTGTCACAGCCATGAGAGGACTGTGAAGCGCGTGAGATACTCCCAATACAACTTGAACTCCAATAACGTTAGAGAGTGCAAAAGTAGTAAACATGGCACTGAATGCAGGATTAGGTGCAATCGTTCCAAATGCCAATACTGTACCAGCAAGGTATGCAGCATTCTTAGCTCCAGAGACGTAGGGTGCTTTATAATCAATCACCACTGCCACGGCCTCTTCTTTCTTCTTGGGTGTTGGGGGAGGAGGTGGCAATGGTGCTGGCCACATCATTTTTCCATTTTCAAGCACTAGCATTCCTCGAATTGCATCATCCTTGTGGTCGATATTATAATAACTATTCACCTTGGATGTCATTGGACCAGCCGACAGTAGGAATTTAGAAATATTGTTACTGTACAGGGAACTACTGGTGGTGGGTAAACGACTGGGAAGGTCGGTGTATCCAATGCAAGTGACTCCTGTGGATGGAAATTGGGAATGAATCAATTAGATAACCAACCAAATGAAGAAATCAATAATTGTAATTTTTCATTCAACTTCAAACTGTAGTGTGCATAGTGTACTCACCGTTGTCAGTAATAATAGCTTGGTCTTTCACAGTAGTCTCAATATTTCCACCATTTTCAGCGGCAAGATCCACAGTGACGCTACCAGCCTTCATTCTATCAACCATCTCCTTTGTAATCATAATGGGTGCAGCTCTTCCAGGAATGAGAGCTGTAGTAATGACAATATCACATTCGGAACACTGTTTGGACAACATCTTTGCTGCAGCTGCATGCCACTCCTTACTCATTTCCTTCGCATAACCCCCCGCACCACTTCCATCCTCTTGATAATCAACTTCCAAGAAATGTCCACCCATGGCTTCAACCTGTTCCTTCGTCACTGGTCTGACATCAAATGCACGTACGACAGCACCCATATTCTTGGCAGTCTGAATCGCCGCGAGACCCGCCACACCAGTTCCCACAACCAACACCTTTGTCGGCGGAACTTTTCCAGCAGCAGTCATTTGCCCAGCAAAAAAGCGTCCATATGCATTAGATGCCTCAATGACAGCACGATATCCCGAAATATTAGCCTGAGACGAAAGTGCATCATACGTCTGTCCCCTACTAAGAGTTCTCGGGATACAATCCATGGCGAACGCCGTAGCCTTTTGATCCTCCAATTGCTGCACCAATTCTTTATTCTGCGCCGGCCAGAGGAAGGAAATGACAGTCCGATCCTCCAACAACTTGGCTTCCTCGAATGACGGAGGACGAAGTTTCATGACAATATCAGAGTTCTTCCACAAATCTGCCGTATCGACGAGTTTCGCTCCTGCAGCTTCATAATCTTCGTTTTTGAAGTGAGACGCTATACCTGCATCTTTTTCAATGAGGACGTTGAATCCCGGCTTGACTAACTTCCCCACTGTTTCGGGGGTGGCGGCGACACGTTTTTCGAGGGGAAATGTCTCTTTTGGAACTCCAATTGTCAATTTACTGTATTCGATTCCTTTTGGTTTTACCGTTTCGTCTGCGGCTGCACCGGACGCAGAGAAGCGTCTCCAGTTATGAGAGAATTGCGTTCGTTGCAGGGCGTTGGATCCCCGCGTAGACTTGGTGAGTGATAGACGGATCATGGTTTATATTTGAGAATGCTGCAGATTCTTGTGTATGTAGTGTACTTCACGATGTTCAATGTATGATGTACTACGATACCAGATAAAATCTATAGAGCTGATTATTCAATTGCTGATGATGCCGTAGAGATAACTTAACTGAGTCCTGATTGATACTACAGTAGTACGTTATGAACTGACACTGGACCCTAACTCTCGTATGATACCTTTGTGTAGTAGTTGTATCAATTATCAATCAAGCGACTGCGTAGAGCTAGCTAGATTCATATTTGTATCCAAAGTGTCGAGCACCTCCCGTGACCCGTGATGGCTTTGGAAATAAAAGATTTCATGTGAGTCACATGGGGGTCAGAGTTTCGGAAATGTCACCCCGTTCTGATGATCCATTGAACTAAAGATTATGATTAAGATTTCAATTAAGAGTATAATTTGCATTCAATAATTTACGAGCTTACTGTCGCTTCAATTTGGATTTTCAGCAAGATCTACATTTCCAACGTTCAACAGTAACTTTAGAGATCAAAAGCATTATGAAATCTCATCTGTTGAGCTTATTGCTCATCGTTATGATTTCCACCATAACAGTGGTGGTTCACGCCCAAGAACAAGCTACTGTTTCGTCTGCTGATGGTACTGTGCAGGTTAGGGGGGTTCACACTGATAGCCTCGAGGACGATCTCCAAAGTGCTGAAGACACTACTCGGGAACTTGACTCTCATCTAAAAGAACAAGCTACTGTTTCGTCTGATGGTATTGTGCAGGTTAGGGGGGTTCACACTGATAACCTCGAGGACGATCTCCAAAGTGCTGAAGACAAAACTCGGGAACTTGACTCTCATCTAAGTAATTTCAAAGTCGCAGTTCAAGATGTTAAGGATGACCTGGAAATT
>Ga0209712_10004545_pt1 | contig 11003 bp, 11 predicted proteins | sample ArcOceMetagenome_FD_187443 | JGI IMG/M metagenome (GOLD analysis project Ga0209712, IMG submission 187443) | Marine eukaryotic phytoplankton communities from Arctic Ocean - Arctic Ocean - Greenland ARC118M Metagenome (SPAdes) (version 2) | ecosystem: Environmental > Aquatic > Marine > Oceanic...
TTTATGCAGGGTGATGCGAATACAGTCACTGCACGCATATCTCATACATGGCAGGACGACGTCAATCTAGATCCCTTTGGAACCTATGGCGCCAATCAGAGTTCCTTTGGTTTAACTGATGCGGTTATCAGCTGGGCTGCTAACGACGGTCTCTGGTCAGCGGATCTCTATGGTAAAAATCTGAGCAATGAATTCTACAAAACTGGCTCTTACTTTTATTCCATAGTATTGGGCTCAACTCAGCAGGCGCAGATTGCAGAGCCGCGTACCTATGGCCTCAGGTTCCGTCGAAATTTTTAAGCTTTTTAACTCCTAAGCTTTTTAAAACAAAAGCTTTTAAGTTTCAAAACTGAGATAACTCTTCTTGCCACCGGTAAGAAGAGTTATTGCCGTAAGCTATAAGTAATGGGCCCATTATGACCTTTCCTAAAACCGATACTCCCTCTGATGACGCTAGTAAGAGTGAGAGCAAACCTGAGCAATCCAAACTGCCTGGAAAATTAGGCGACCCACTCTGCGAATTTAGTACTGACTCCCGTGCTGACCCCCGTTTAGTTGCTGCACTCGCGCCTTTTGGTATGGAAGGGCCGATAGAGCTACCCGTAAGCCCTGCTTCAGCCTACCAGAATAGATTGGATTGGCTGGCTGATACCGAGGGTATGTTCGAAGGTCTGTTTAAAATACTGGCAGCTGATATTAAGCCTGTAGTGGGTGTTGAGCAGCGTATTGAGGTTATCAAAGGCACTGACAATAACGATATAAACCTGCATATCCATCGTCCTATTCATGGCTCTCTCCATGATTCTAATAGCCAATCAGACACACTTCCCTGCGTCTACCATATGCACGGCGGCGGCATGGCCATGCTCCAAGCCGCTGATCCAGTGTATGGTTATTTTCGCGATTCTCTTGCCGCACTGGGTATGGTGGTTATTGGAGTCGAGTTTCGAAATTCAGGCGGTAAATTAGGTAACTACCCTTTTCCCGCAGGGCTTAACGATTGTCTTAGTGGCCTGCAGTGGACCTTTGCTAACAAGGCTAACTTGGGCATCAGCCATATTGTTTTATCCGGTGAATCTGGCGGTGGCAATCTTGCCCTGGCCACCTGTTTAAAAGCGAAGAGTATCGATCAATTACACGCTGTAGACGGTGTCTATGCTCTGTGCCCGATGATTTTTAATGCCAATAATGAGAAAAGCCCTGAGCTCCCTTCGCAGATTGAGAACGATGGTTATTTTATCAATTACCCCACTATTCAGCTTTGCGCCTCACTCTATAATTCCGACAATACCGAGGCTGAGAATCCACTCTGTTGGCCACTAGTTGCCAATAAAGAAGATCTGACTGGACTTCCTCCCCATATGATTTCGGTCAATGAGATGGATCTGTTTCGCGATGAAGGGCTAAAGTATTATCGTAATTTATTGGCCGCAGGGGTTAGGGCGACTAGCCGAACAGTCAACGGAACCTGCCACAGTGCTGATGTGATATTGCCCAATGCTGCGCCAGATATATTTGCCGCAACACTCTGGGATATCTATGGCTTTACCGTTTCGCTTTCCACAGCTAATAAGCCAATAAGCCAATAAGCCAAATCTCTCCCCGTCAGAGATGCCTCATAACTCTGACAGCATGCGCTGTGCAATTCCAGCCGCCTCCACCAATAAAAAACCTCAACTCTAAAGGGTTGGGGGTTTTTATTGGCAGCTGGATCTGGAATGAAGCCGCGGAGCAGGTTCAGCTGGAATCCCCTCAATAAATCAAAGGCGGAAAAGTAAAAAATTTCACTAAGATAGCGAGACGACCTATTATTTCTCCCCGTCTATTTTGAGCCCCATTTTCCCCGCACGCCGCTTCCACTGTCGGCGCGCTTCTTTTTGCATATCGACCGCATTGTCTTTTTCATCAACGATCTCCAGGCCCAATAGAGTTTCGAGAACATCTTCCAGGGTAATAATACCTTCAACACCGCCGTATTCGTCTACGACCAACATCATGTGCACACGCAACCTCAACAATTCGTTGAATGCCTGTGACAGTGACAATGAGCCAGGCACAGCAGTAATGTCGTGTCGATAGTTGCTTAAAATACTATCGCCGTTACCTCGAGCTTTGGCCAGCAGCAAGTCGCTTCTGAAAATAAAGCCGGAAATATTCTCCTGTTCATCGCTGAAAATAGGGATTCGAGAAAATGACACATGGTCGTATTTGTGGAAAAACTCTTCAACGGTAATCATCTGCGACAACGAAAAAATTACCGTGCGCGGTGTCATGGCATCGGCGACACGGGTTTCTCGTAGTAGTAATAGGTTCTTTAATATATGTGATTCCTGCTCGGCAATTTGCCCTTCTTTTGAACTCAGGTCGGCCATTACCGAAAACTCCTCGCGACTAAAACCGCTGAGGGTCGGCCCATGTAAACCGCCGGTTAACCAGTCCGATAATTTAACAAAGGGGTAGAGTAAGATAATCAGATATTTAAGCACGTAGGCTGTAACAGGCGCCAATTGTCGCCAGTAATGAGCCCCTAACGTTTTAGGAATAATCTCAGAGAATATCAGGATCAACAGCGTCAACACTGCGGAAGCGATGCCAACATAGGCGCTGCCAAAAACCGTGACTGCCTGGGCACCGGCTCCGGCGGCGCCAATAGTATGGGCGATGGTATTCAAGGTCAGGATGGCCGCCAACGGTTTGTTGACATCATCCTTTAATCTTCGCAACAAACGGCCCGCAGGTTTTTGTTCTTTTTCCATTAGAGCAATATGGGTATTGGTGGCACTTAACAATACTGCCTCGGCAATAGAGCACAAAAATGAGAAACCAAGAGCAATCAATACATACGTAATCAGTAAAAACATAAGAACCTGGGGAATGTAGGTTTAGAAAAATGTGTGTTTCGCAAATAGAGTATAAATACTTTTTTGGGCGTTTTCTTCTGTATCCCACATTAGCTATCGACCTAGCAACTGACAGCTATTCAGCCGTTACTGCGGATCCCCACAGGCCTGATTGGCCGGCACCGCAACATCCATTAGTTTCGGACTGGGCAAATCCAAACTATCCATTAAATCTACATACTCCCCTTGATTAGCTATCTGCAATCTCGGGTTGTAACGTTTTTCTTCACCAATAGTGCTCAGTGCCCAGCCCCTGTAGTCATGGCCTGGGTGAACTGTGCAACTGTCTTGCAGTTTTAATAGCCGATTAAACAGGCTGTTGTACTGTTGCCGAGCATCACCATTCTGAAAGTCGGTGCGGCCAGTGCCGCGAATTAATAAGGTGTCGCCACTAAACAGCATGCCACCTGTCTCGTTGGGCAGATAAAAGCTGTAGGAGTCGTCGGTATGCCCTGGGCTATAGATGACCTCGAGTTTGATATTACCCGCTGTTATCTGATCGCCATCTTTAAAGTTTGCCGTCAGACAGCTAGCCACAGCCTGCTCACCCATCATCGTGATGCAGCCGGTACGATCGCGCAGCGCCCCAAGGCCGGTAATATGATCGGCATGGGTATGGGTATCTAGGGCTACGGATAATCTGAGATCTAACTGTTCAAGTAGCATCAGGGTTTGATCCGTACTGCCCAGCACTGAATCAATTAGTATTGCCTGTCGTGTAACTTCATCCCCAAGCAGATAGCTATAGGTGGATGACTCTGGGTCGAACAGCTGTCTAAAAATCATTGTTAAATCACTCCATTGATTAGTTTATTGGCCAGGGTTATTACTGCGATAGCAATTAGGGCCAGCGCAAAGAGCTTCTGTAATTGCGGGCCTGCAATTCTGTTTGCGATCAGACGTCCGCCTAACATTCCAAGCAAGCCGCCGAAACAGACCTGCCCCAAAAGCAGCCAGTCCAAACTGTTATTGCCTGCCGCAAAGCTGGCAAATCCAGCGCCGCCGATCACGCAAATAATCAGCAGCGATGTGGCCACTGCCTGACGCATAGACACCTGGGATATAAACAGTAGCGCCGGTACGATTAAGAAGCCGCCGCCGACACCAAAAAGGCCACTCAATAATCCCACCGCTAAACCACAGCCGATTAATGCGGCAATGCATTTGTAGCTGGTATCGAATTGATCGTCTGGGCTAAACCGACAGATCGGTTGTATCAGGTCATTGTCGGCAGTATGACTGGAGCGAACTATGTTGGCTTGCTCGGGTGCGGTGACTGTCTGACGCCACATAATGCCAGCGATAATAAATGCTAGGGCACAGAAGCCCACAAGCAGAAACATGGGGGGCAATTGGGCGCCAAGCTGTTTGCCGATAGGAGCAACTATGGCGCCGCCCAAACCCAGACAGATGGCCGGAACCCATAAAATATATTGGGCGCGCCAGTTACTGACTGTTCCGATTAGAGCGCTCACCGCCACCGCACCCAGGGCGATACCAATGGCGTCGTTAATCGGCAGGCCAAGCAGTAGCATCAGCAGGGGTACGGCAAAGATTGAACCACCGGCGCCGGTCAGCCCCAGCACTAGTCCAATCACCAGACCTATAAGTACTGACATACTTAGTTATTCCACGGCATACGTGCGAGCACCATACCCATGCCGCAACTGTCCGTAACACCGGCGAACACCAGACCCGCTCCCACAAAGGCGGAGAGGCCATAAAAACCGGGGTTAACAGTAAAGCCAAGCATGACGCCTAGAACCACCAGTGATCCGGCGGCAATGCGCACCTGACGCTCGAGGGAGATAATATTGCCGCTGCCTTTGGCTATATCAATACCTAACCCTTTTAAGGCATTCATACCGCCCTCGATAATCACCAGTTGGTTGCCTAGATCAGTCTGCAGTTGCTCCGCCGCTCGGGCTGCGCGCTGGCCGCTGGCGCAAAGTAAATACACTGGCTGGCTTGAGTCATGGCCTTGCTGTTCAAGGTAAGCTTTCACTGCAGCGCTGTTTAAATCCTGTAGAGGGAAATGGGCGCAGTCCGCTAGGGATTCACTATTAACCTCGGCATGGGTGCGGACGTCAATTACCCGCAATTGACTCTCGGGGGCCTGTTTCTGTTGCTTGAATTCCTTGGCAGAAATAGTAATTGTTGACGTGTCTACTGGAGTGTCTACTGGAGTGTCTGCTGACGTGTCTACTGGAATGTCTTGTTGAGTGCTCATGGAATATCTCCGCTGGCTTCTTATTAAAATGCGCTCTAATTAGAGTGCGGGACAGTAAATAGACTTTAGTACAGTAATGATCTGTATGGCTTCGTCGCCGCGCAGGCTATAAAAAATGGTCTGTGCCTCCCGTCGAGTTTGGACTAACTCAGCTTTACGCAATGAAGCTAAATGCTGTGATAAGGCAGATTGGCTAACACTGGTTATTCCATTGAGCTCTGTTACCGAGAGCTCGCCATTAATCAGGGAGCAGAGAATCATAAGGCGATTCTGATTGCTGAGCTGCTTGAGTAAGCCTGCTGCTTCTGCGCTGTGTTTTTGTAGCTCCTGCAGATCTGCCAGTTGAATACTTTTAGTCATTCTATTGCCGCTCTGTAATATCCACATTAGAATATTCTACATTAGATATTGTTAAATTAGAAGAGTCTAATATAAAATAGGCTTCCTATTCATCCTTAGGCGCTAAAGCTTCAGGTTACTTATGCAGAGTAAGGTCAATCTTTCGGTTTATTTAGCCCTTGTAAAGGCCCAGTAAAATCGAGATGATCGACGCCGACCTTAACTTCAATGGCAGAACAAGATGATTAAACAGATACAGGCGTTTTTGATATCCTTGATAATAGCCACATTTTTAGTCGTAACCCACACCACAGCAACCAATCTGATCTGGCTGCAAAGCATCAACATGCCTGTGGATTTGCAGCTTGTTCTGTCGACCATGGCCACAGACTTAGTGGATATGAACTCTAGAGGGGCCTTTCCGACCATTGCTTTGATCTTCGTTGGCCTATTAATCGCCTTTATCACGGCGCGGATTATTGCCATCTGGAGTTCGATCAAGAAACCCTACCTTTATGCCCTAGCCGGGGGTGCAGCACTCTTGGCCATCGTCGCCTTAATGCCATTGGCGTTTTATAACTTAGACCTAATTGCTGGCGCTCGCACACTGTCTGGCAAGGCTTATCTTGTTCTGGCTGGCATGATTGCTGGATATTATTTCGGTAGCCATCCACAAAAAGGGGATCCCAATGAAATTCATTAATCTGCGAATATTTTGCCTGAGTTTGCTGTTTTGCAGCAGCTCGGCCTTTACTAGTGACGAGAACCTTGCCCCTGAAGTCGAAATCGAAACTATTGCCGAGGGTTTAGATTATCCCTGGAGTGTGACGTTTATTTCCGCCGATGAAATGTTGGTCACCGAACTGTCGGGAAACTTGCGGCGGGTTTCCAATGGCCTATTAGATCCCACGCCTATTGTTGGCGTGCCGGAGGTTTTATTCGCCGGGCAGGGAGGGCTATCTGAAGTATTGATAGACCCCAATTTTGCCGATAATGGACTCATCTATCTCTCATTTTCGGCGCCTGACGCTGACAAGCCAAAACTCAATCGGCTGAATGTGATTCAAGCGCGCCTTGAGGGCAATGTGCTTGTGGACCACAAGACCCTTTTTCAGTCTGATCCCCCACGCAGGACGGCGGCGCACTACGGTGCTCGACTGGCCTTTTTAGCCGATGGAACGCTGTTGATCACCTCCGGGGACGGGTTTAATTATCGCGAGCAGGCGCAGGCCTTAGATAACCACTTTGGTAAGATTTTACGATTGAAACCTGACGGCAGTATTCCCGAGGATAACCCTTTCACAACAACGCAAAATGCACTGCCAGAGATATGGTCTTACGGGCACAGAAATCTTCAGGGTTTAGTGATTGCTGATGATGGCACTGTCTATGAGCACGAGCATGGCCCTCAGGGTGGCGATGAACTGAATCTGGTATTACCGGGCAAAAACTATGGCTGGCCGGCAATTACCTATGGTGTGGACTACAGTGGTGCGATGATTTCGCCCTTTACTGAGCATCCAGGTATGGAGCAGCCACTGAAGTATTGGGATCCCTCGATTGCCCCCTCTGGGATGATTCTTTACAGCGGAGAGATGTTTCCCCATTGGCAGGGCAATCTGTTTATCTCTGCTTTAGTCCCCGGGGATGTTCGGCGTCTTGAAATGCAGGATAACCAGGTCGTTGAAGAAGAAATATTGTTCACTGAATTCGGCAGAATTCGCAATATTGTCTCTGCGCCAGATGGCAGTTTGATACTGGTTACAGACGGTGAAGACGGCAAGTTGATAAGAGTGAGTGCTAAAAACTAGACCCGGCACAATAAAACTTTAGGCTGTAATCAGGGCTTTTAAATCAGTCCGCCGTGCCCTTACCGATTGAAGTGCATTGGCGGAGGGCGCCAGCTCAAAATTTCAGCGTGAAAAATTTACACCGTACTCAATAAAATGCTGGTTTCACTATTCGCAATACCATCAATCAACCTAACCTCTCTTAATACCTTATCGAATTCCGCCAAACTCGAGGCTTGAATTTCGGCCACCAAATCCCATGCGCCATTGGTGGTATGAACCTTTTGTAATTCCGGCAGGCCGCGCAATTTACTGATGATTTTAGAGGTGGATTTCCCCGTCACTTCAATCAACATAATCGCCCGAATAGCGCCGTCGTCGACACTGGCACTGGCTCTGATAGTGAAACCAATAATGGCGCCGGTTGTTATTAACCGATCCAATCGGTTTTGTACGGTTCCTCGGGAGACTTTTAGCACCTGGGCCAACTGTGAAATGGGCGCTCGAGCATCTGTGCGCAGCAATGAAATAAGGTCTCGATCCAGTGAGTCGTAGCTCACCGCGCGGTTTTTATTGTCCATGGTTTCAGCTTGCGGTTATTGGCAGAAGGGGATTATGACTGACTATTGCCATAATTGACATTATCGGCCTGCAATATGCTAAAAAATCAAGCATATCTTGCAAGTTATTGCTATATCGCTTAACTCCCTATGCCTCTAACATCTTCCAGACTTAAGCGCCGTCAAGCGTATTTAACAAAAAGCGCCGTCCAGCTATTTAATGGATAGCCAAGGGCTGTAACTGACACTGGAAGGTAAACTGTGATGAAAAACTTAACTGAAATCGATGCCAGCAGCATTTTACATCCGGCAACCAATGCCGATGATTTTGCCCGCAATGGATCGAAAATTATTGAGTCAGGCAAAGGCATTTACCTACGCGATCAGTCTGGTCAGCAGTTGATCGATGCCGTCGCCGGCCTCTGGTGTGTCAATGTGGGTTACGGGCGAGAAGAGTTAGCCGAGGCAATGCAAAAAGCCGCCATGGAGCTGAGTTATTATCATACGTTTTCGGGCATGTCGAACCGGCCCCAAATAGAGTTGGCTGAGCGTCTGTTGGAAAAAGCACCAGATGGTCTATCCAAGGTATTTTTTGGCAGTGGTGGATCCGATGGCAATGACAGCCTGATCAAAATTGTTTGGTACATCAATAATATTCAGAACAAGCCGCAGAAGAAAAAAATCATTTCTCGCTGGCAGGCCTATCATGGCACCTCTTTAGCCACGGCTAGCCTTACAGGTTTGCCCTCGTTCCATACCGCCTTCGATCTGCCGATCAATAACATTCTCCACACAGAGTCTCCTGACTTCTTTCGTCATGGCTTAGAGGGCGAGACCCAGTTGGAATTTTCTGCGCGCCGGGCCCAGCAGTTAGAAGAAATGATCCTCCGTGAAGGCACAGATACTGTGGCCGCTTTTATCGCTGAGCCTGTGTTGGGTGCGGGTGGCGTTGTTCCCCCACCTGAGGGCTATTTTGCGGCTATCCAAAAAGTGCTTAAACGCTACGATATATTATTTATTGTCGATGAAGTGGTCTGTGGCTATGGCCGTTTAGGCAAGTGGTTTGGCAGTGAAATGTATGACCTTAAACCCGACATGATGACCACGGCTAAAGCGCTAACCAGTGGCTATTTTCCTTTTTCAGCCACCTTTATTTCCGATGAAATTTGGCAGTTACTAAAGCAGGGTTCAGTTAAGTATGGCAACTTCGCTCACGGTTATACCTATGCAGGTCACCCCATAGGTGCGGCCGTTGCCTTGGCTAATTTGGATATTATTGAAAACGAAAAGCTGGTAGATAATGCCGCTAATGTCGGCGCCTATTTTCATCAGCAATTAAATCAACGCTTTGCCAATGACGAGTTTGTTGCCGAGGTCCGCGGGGTCGGCATGATCGCCGCTGTGCAGTTAGTCAAAGATAAAAACTCTAAAACCTTTTTCGATAAGTCGACAAAAATTTCTGCCAAAGTTGCCCAGCAATGCTACGAAAATGGATTGATTTCAAGACCACTGCCCTCATTGGATTCAATGGCTTTCTCGCCACCACTGATTTGCACCACAGAGGATATTGACAATATCGTCAATATTTTTGATCAGTCGGTACGCAGTGTAATGGCGCAAGAGCTTTAATGTTAGCAGCGTCAATTAAGCTTAAAAAATTATTCCAAGGTGTTTCATTATGATTATCGTTAGACCGATTAAAGAACAGGATATTGATAACTTACTGCGTCTCGCAGAAGCCGCCTATCCTGGCATGACAACATTGCCCCCAGACCGCGATGCACTGAACAAAAAGATTGCCAAATCGACAGCGAGTATCACCAAGCAGGTTACAGAGCCAGGGCGTGAAAACTATCTGCTGGTGATGGAAGATACAGTGACTGGGCAGTTAGTTGGCACCGCCGGCATTATTGCTCAGCTGGGAGAGGATGATCAGTTTTACTCCTACAAGCTGAATAAGGTGACTCACAGCAGTAAAGCTCTTGATAAAAAAGTCAGTGTCGAAACGTTGAATTTATCCAACCACTTTGAGGGTTTTGCTGAAGTGGCGACATTATTTTTGGATACGCCCTACCGCGAAAAAGGCAATGGCAAGTTGCTCTCCCGCAGTCGCTATTTATTTATGGCGGAATTTAGAGAGCGGTTTCCCGATCAGGTGATGGCGGATTTACGGGGCTATTACGATGAACAGGGCCGCTCGCCATTCTGGGATGCCATTGGCCAACATTTCTTTGATATGGATTTCAATGCAGCGGATTTATTTGGTGCCCTAAACGGCAATCAGTTTATTGCTGACCTAATGCCCAAGCAGCCTATCTATGTGAATCTTCTATCGCAAACCGCGCGAGATGTGATTGGCAAACCCAATGACGAGGGCAGGGCCGCCTTAGCCATGCTTGAGAACGAGGGTTTTCTTTGGCGTGGGCAGATCGATATCTTTGATGGTGCCCCCAGCGTCGATACTTTTATTGACCATATTAAAACTATTAGGTCGAGCTCCACAGCAAAAATTGCAGGTCATGTGAGCCCTTCTGATGATACTCAATACCTCGTCTGTGGCGGCGATATTGGTTCTTTCGCGGCCTGCATTAGTACTCTTGAAATATCGTCTGATGGCGATGTCTTGCTGCCCGCAGAGACCTTAAGTGGTCTTGGGCTATCAGTAGGCGGCTGTGTGAGATATGTAGCGCTGTAGTGCTAATTAATCCGGTATAGATCCTCATTTGAGAAGACAGAAAAACAGGAAGTGAACAGTGCCCCATGAAAAAGTGCCCCATGCAGTTGAGATGAACTTTGATGGACTGATTGGCAGTACCCACAACTATGCGGGTCTGTCTCATGGCAATCTGGCCTCTGCGGATAATGCCAAACGGCTATCCCATCCCAGGCAAGCCGCCAAAGAGGGCTTGGCCAAAATGTATCGTCTGCATCAGTTGGGCTTGAAGCAGGGGGTTCTTATCCCTCAGGAGCGGCCCGATATAGCCACGCTGCGACAGCTAGGCTTCAGTGGGACTGATTGTGCGGTGATAGCAAAGGCTCATAAAACGGCGCCCCATCTATTGGCTATGTGCTATTCGGCCTCTTCTATGTGGGCCGCGAATGCTGCGACAGTTTCTCCCAGTTCGGATACTCAGGATGGGCGAGTTCACTTCACTCCGGCAAATCTTAAAAGCATGTTTCACCG
>Ga0209712_10004546_pt1 | contig 11002 bp, 5 predicted proteins | sample ArcOceMetagenome_FD_187443 | JGI IMG/M metagenome (GOLD analysis project Ga0209712, IMG submission 187443) | Marine eukaryotic phytoplankton communities from Arctic Ocean - Arctic Ocean - Greenland ARC118M Metagenome (SPAdes) (version 2) | ecosystem: Environmental > Aquatic > Marine > Oceanic...
GTTGGACAAACGGAATATGATCTTGGAACTGAGCAACAGAGGATTCGTCCATGTGCGGCAAGGCCATGCATTTCCCATAGAAATATTTTCGTCAAAATTATCGTTTTCGCGCTTAAATGCCAACTAGCTAGGGAAATGTTGGCGAGGTTCATTCACTTAATTCTCAACTTTGGAACCAATGTTTTTGGAAATAGTTCAACTCCAGTGGTTGGACAAACGGAATATGATCTTGGAACTGAGCAACAGAGGATTCGTCCATGTGCGGCAAGGCCATGCATTTCCCATAGAAATATTTTCGTCAAAATTATCGTTTTCGCGCTTAAATGCCAACTAGGGAAATGTTGGCGAGGTTCATTCACTTAATTCTCAACTTTGGAACCAATGTTTTTGGAAATAGTTCAACTCCAGTGGTTGGACAAACGGAATATGATCTTGGAACTGAGCAACAGAGCAATAGGAAAGTTTTGCGAAGCGTTGCATGTTTTGATAAGTATGGATTCTATTTCATCTTTCTGCATGTTCTCCTGTCATTGCATGCGTATGGATTCATTGTTTCAATATTTAGTTCCTCAGCTTGCATTTGTGAGAAGGCAATGATACTAGTAATGCTCTAGTGTTCAACTGCCAACCCAGACAGATTCTGATATCGGCTGGAGCTCCTTCCGCTACGCATTTGTCTATCGCGATCATGTCTTCTCTTAACAATAATTAATTGATGTATTGGCACTGAGGCAATCATATTCTGTAACAGACCCCAGAATAAATCCTTCATCATGCTATCTAAATTTAGAAAACACTCTAGAGGAGTATGCCAACAGTTTGTATTGTGTATGATTGACTAAAGGTGTATCAAGATCCCGCATATAAAATCAGATTCATACCAAAAATAATGTTTTAGCGCCATAATCAATTGATGTATTGCCATTGAGGCTTCAATCTCACAAATATCCATTTGCGTTAAAAGTTTATGTAATCTTTGAGCTATCATTATTGTGAAATTGAATACAGGGAAGTTAAAGAATAGCTTGTGGACTTCTGCTGTATCACGTATCACAGTGGTCCTACGCTGCCGAAGCATTCAGGCAATTTCCTGAACATTACATGACTTTTACTTTAAATTTTTGGTCTCTTCTTCCTTTGTTGGATCTCTTGATCATCATCATCTATTTTGTTGATGAACCCTTCAAATGTTTTGCAAGCTAAATCCATTGTTACATTTGGATCTAGATCATCATCAGTAATCCTAGTATGTTGTGCACCTAGCGTGGAGGCAATGGATGTGAGCCATGCAATGTCATTTTTATGTGCACTTTTTGTTTTGCCAATGATGCTGTCAAGCTTTTTCTGTAACATCTTCATAGCATACAGTACCGTGTCATCATCCTTTGGATCTGGATCCAAAGATTTCTCTGAGGACTCAGCAGAAATGGAGAATGTTGTACTCATAGCAATGTTGCACCACTTCTGTGTTGCCAGAAAGTCCTGGACTGCATCAACTCTTTCTTCACCTGTATTACGCTCAATGTCAGCATCCTGACTCTGTTGAGTGTCCACCTGGACTGCATCAACTCTTTCTTCACCTGTATTACGCTCAATGTCAGCAAATTCATGTCCATCCTGACTCTGTTGAGTGTCCATTTTCATGATCTCAAATCTTTCATCATTGTCAGAATCAAATGCAGTTTGTTCCGCAGCTCCAGGTACATCCTGACTCTGTTGAGTTTCCATTGTATACGGCGTCTCAGATTCTATTTCATATAAAGTTGCTCGAGCTATGGAATTCAAATCCTTCACAGTCAACTTCTTTTCTGGTGATATGTTGCTCACATATTTCTCAAAAAATGCAATTGATTGGCCTTTAATCCAGACTTTGTCATGACTGCTATTTGTCAATTGGTACTCGTTTTCCTCAACTATGCGAAAGTCTTGTAATGAAGAGAGAATCAGTTTTGCAACCTCTGGTTCATTCTTAACAATTTTGTTCATTGTATTGCTCATATTCTTTACAGTTTCCCCATATTTGCTTTCGCTATCAAAGAATCTAATCATCTGACTCTCTAATATATTCAAGACCATATCTTCGTGAGCTAGGCACAAGGGTGACTTCACTTTAACCTCATGAATTGCTATTGTTCCATTGTAAAGCTTATATAAGTAAATTGCATTTGCTCTCGTTAGACATTTAGCAAGTCTCTTTTCAAAAGTCACTGTCTCGCTGGGCTTACTAGGTAGAGAATGGAATTGAATCAGAAGGCAAATCCACTGTCTCATGTTGAAACTTTTCCATTTCTTTTGTGACTGGGGCCATTTTATCCATTTCATCTTTGTAATATGACCAATAACATGCATAGGAAGATCAAGCGGCATGATGGAATCATTCACCTTGAGTTTTGTATGTTGACTTGCACTTTTTCTTTGACTTGATTGCATGGAGGTCTTGGAGAGGGTTGCTTTGGCTGCTGCCATCGAAAGCTGATCCTTATCCATAAGAGAATAGGCAGTTTTTCCTTTACAGGCCTTAACCATATTTCTAGATGCAGGCAATGATATGTATGCAATAAGTTGTGCATTTTTGGGACACATAGATAAGTATTCCATGCAGATCTTGCCTTGCAAGTAAGTATCCTCAAAGTACCACTGGTATTGTTCTCCTGCACCTACTTTGAGGGCAGCAAAGATAGCTTCAATGCTCAAGTAAATATCACGGTGTAAACAACTATTCCAAGAATGATGAGGTTCACGTGTTTTATGGGACCCTGCAAGCATTTGTTGAATCAACGTGTCTATATTCGGTGTGAGAATCTATTATGCCCGCAAGATAAAAATAATCTGAATTCACATACAAAAAGACTCACCACAGTCTGAGTTTTGTAATTCATTTCTTTTACAAAACAAATCAGTATCACCCATATAATCAGTTAAGTGAATTGGTGGAAGCTTTTCTGGGCCCATGAACAAATTGCAGTACCTATCTTTGGATACCCCAAGGGTTCCAAATCTTTTCATCATGTCCCATTTTATTTGATGGAAGTATGCTACTAGATACACACGGGCAAAGGTTGTGATTATCCTACTCAGGTATTTATCCTTTTCGTTTTCATCACACTTATCTCCCACCTCACTTGTAAAATACGTTTGAGCATGAGATTGGATTGCATGCAGAGTGAACTTGAGGCCTGTACGGTGATATTTGTAGATCAATTTTTTTGAGAGATATTGGTAAGATCCTGCGGTTGCTCCAGATCTTAATTTTTTTGTAATTATTGCAACGGAAGCAATCCAAGGGCATCCTTCTAGCCATGAGTCTGCAGCAGAAGATTCTTCCATTTCGATTAAATTGGACATGAGTTCCTCTGATTCTCCTGATATTGCTAGATATGACGCACAAATCCCGAAACGAATTGGAGAACTGGGTGCTTCAGCTTCCAGTTGAGAACTGGGTGCTTCAGCTTCCATCACAGGATCCACTACATCATTTTTAAAATTGACAGTGACACCTCTAATGCTATGCTCCGGGAACAAAAGAGGCGAGGTTGTTGGAATTTTGTTCATGATCTGAGCCATTATATGCAAAGGCTGGGAATACCCTTGTCTCACTCCGAGTCCATTAGCAAGAAGCTCGCCAGCAAAGACAAGGCTCGCTTGTAGCTCCCGTGAACACTGTAGGTTAACAACGTAAATAGTAATTTCTTTACCGGTGTATTGATGAACAGGCTTTATGTTGCGAAGGATTAATTGCCGAGCCTTTTCAAGAGACTGATACCAACAATACATCAATGGCATTTTGGGGGAAATGGCTAATTGCAAAGAGAAGAGCGGTGTACGGGTGACATTGAATATAGATTCGGAGAATGCTGACAATATCTCTTCCTCCTCTCCCTCATTGAAGTATGATGCTTCTTCTAACCCTATATAGTAATAGATCTCGATCCGAAGAGGGAAAGATCTCTCATTACCAAGGTCCATGATGGTCCTGAATTCATCGATTGTCTTTAGAAGGTCCATACATTTAGTCAGCTCCTTGCGTTCATTAATACTCTCTGCTTTGAAAGCAAATTTTTTTTTGAGTATACTTGGCAGATGTAGTAGGGGCCCTAATTCCCTCCTATAATACAATGCAGCTTCTCTCATCCCTGATACATATTCTTGCATGCCAACTACAGCATTATATTCCTTTACTGGAGTGAGCTTCTTTAATAAAGGATCCCATTTGCATGGAATAGGACCAGATGAATTGCATGCTAAGAGAGGGTGATTACATAGATTCCTGTATTGAGCTTTTGGCCCTGGGAACAATTTAGGGATTGGATCAGGAATGACATCGAGATTAAAAGCTGTATCGACATTGTCACTGTCAGATCCCCCATTTGTAATGCTATCATTTTCATCTCCAGACAAGGCTACTCCTGAGCTTTCATCGTCACTAGCATCACTATCATCATCAATATCATCACTCTTAGCATCAATATCATCACTGTTATTAGTGCGGTTGGTCACAGTCCTTCTCTTTGGGCGGGCCAAGGGTGCCACAACACAATATTCGAAATTTCCGCCCCATTGAAACTCGTAACCATTGTCCACAAACATAGATAGGGATTTATGATCAGCAAGAGCTTGTACACGGACAAAGGCATTTAACAATACTGAAAGTCCCTGCCGGTTCTCTTCAAACATTGTATCAACTCTGTCTGCATCTCTGTTATCTTCTGCTGTGTAATCGGTATCATTGTTTTCTTCATCAGCATCAGCGTTGTTTTCTAAAGCTCTGTTTACTTCAATAGGAGTGACCTTGAGCTTCATTCCAGCATTTGCAACAAGAAATATCAATCTGTCTCCAACATAATTCATATGGGTCTGGAGATCAGTATTTCGGTCACGGAGAATACTACTATCATGTTTAAGAAAGTTATCTTGTGTAAATAGTTGACACTTTCTCTTCCTCAAAAACTCTTTTTTCTTAAACACACCAAGCTTCATGATCTGTATGAAACAATCAAAGACAGTAGAAAATGCCAGTGCCTCTGGCTGTGTGTTACAATTAAGATCTCCTTGGATATGTAGAGATTTCTTAAAATTTCCAAAGATTACACCATTTGCCATCCACTGACAAGATATCCCATTACGGTCAAATTCTGCTTTTGCGTGGATCATCTGGTTTATATGTATCATGATTTGAGGCAGTATGGGATCATCAGCTTCATCAGCTTCATCATTACACTTATAACAGGCAATGATTTCGTCAATTTTGATTGTGTTCAAAAAAAACAACCGTGTCAAGTTCATGGCCAGAAACATAACACTTGAATACTCCTTTAGAATGCTACAGGGTTTTTGAAATTTGTTTCGAGAGTCAATGAGATGGGCTGTGATGGTAAACAGGTAACCATTGTTGTTAGCTCTTGCAAATGTCACGCTTGGCATATAACCTAAGTTCACATAAAATGATTTCCCCTCATTCACCGTCCCTTGACTATGTTGAAACTCAACAGCAATCTTGGTTTTCGCTGTTGGAGCTGTATTCATTTTTCGATAAATTGAGAGACGCTGAAGGTTTGTCATTGAATCTAGTATTGCAGTTAGTGTCGAGGCTGTGCCATATATGCTGTCAATGTCTGGTTCAATTTTCAATTTGCTATCACTTTCTCTAAGCAAGTCTTCAATTGTGGTAGGGAGTGTCTCGTATGCCATTTCCTTTTCAAAGTTGTCAGTTGGAAGGTTTTTGATGTAGTCATTGTCTAACTTGCTAAATCCTTTTGCTTGATGTATTTGAATAGGCATATTCCTAATCAAATGCAGTTACTTTATGCTCCAGTATTGCACTGATACTGGTGTGATAGCATGAGGAGTGCTTGAAGCTGTCTGTTTTGTGTTCTTTTAGGAAAGATTTGTGATGTCATACACTTCTTTTACTGCAGATTCTCCGCGCTCATCAAGTAATCTCAAAGAGGAAGAGAAAGAGAAAGGAAGGAGAGATGACCAAGTTCACACTTTTCCACCATGCTTCATTTTGTGAAGTCAACACCTCTCCACCTCTTCAGCAAGCGCAAGTCTAAAGTCACGAGAGCGCACTCTAGGACCACCGCTCAAAGCTAAGCAGCTAGATGCCACTCTCATGAAGTTATTTACAAAAGGTAGATTCAAGGCTTTGCGAGCATCAATTGCCTGTGATTTAATTCACGCCCCCTGCGTATTCCGGTTATTGGAAATGGAAAATAGTGCTCGTACATTCATCTATAGAGTGATTTGCCTCACACCGGTTCCAACTTCTACATATGGAGTCAAGTTCTCATATATTCCAATGGACAACTGTAAAGCAATTTGGTTAAAAGATGACGATAAACCTACTGATATGATCCTTTTCATTCCAAAGCACATCAAATTTAAAGAATGCAAAAGTACAGGCAGCGAAGAACAAACTGTTCAAGAAATAACATTGGCCATGACTCAAGGCAAAGCGCACATCATTGAAGCCGCCAATGATGTATGCAAGAAGTTTCAAGAAGAAGCACCAGAAATGGAAGTAGTTGAGCTAAAGGAAGGTTCTGTTCTGCACAGGATCATACCTCTTTCATTTTCAGAAAGTAGAGCTTTTGTTACAAATTACGTCAACACCGACGCGTTAACAAAGATTCATTCATACCTTGAAAACTGTTTCTTTGAGATGTGGCAGGATACAGCTATGGTACATATCAGTTTCGCTTCCGACAAAGAAGTCAAAGCCAAGTTTGCGAAATGCGCCTGGCTGGCGTCACAGAATTTAAGGCATATCAGAACTCAAACTAGCGAAGAAGGGATCAAGTTTGAGAGTATCTCCTTTGAATATTTTACAGGGAAACATTTATTAGACCTATACAAAGGTAATACTCTAGCCAATTGTATCATCAAGAACTGGTACGAATGGTGCAGACTGCTTTCAAATCTTGATAATGTTTGTTACCAGAACGCTGATAATGTACATGAATCTATTGCTAAATTGGCTACAAAGAGGGGTTTGATGATTAGCAAAGAGACAGAATGGCTACTCATTTCGATCAATCCTAATGACGGGCACTGGTCACTAGGTATTGTCCACCTGAAACAAGCAAAATTGAATGGTCAAGTACAAGTTTACCATCTAGATTCTTTGGGTCATCCACCTCATACGGTCTCAAAAGCTGTCAAAAAGACACTCAATTTGGTTGACAAGTCAAGATCTGACAATGCGATGTTTTACAATGATGAAGAGTTGATGATAACAAGGGTCAAGTGCACTCGACAAAAAGATAATCTCGATTGCGCGTTGTTTGTGTGCAAGTACATGGAAGCATTCATTCAAAGAATTAGTGGGAAATGCAAAATCAGGAATGTGGAAAAAATGATGGAAGGTATTGCTTCAGATGTATCGGTCAACAACTTATCAGAGTTTCGTTGGGAGATGAGCGTTTGGTTGCTCAAGACAAGCATGCTAGTGAATAGTGAATAGTGAATAGTGAATAGTGAATAGTGAATAGTGAACAGTGAATAGTGAATAGTGAATAGTGAATAGTGAATAGTGAATAGTGAATAGTGAATAGTAATTTGCACGTTGTAAAGGATTAAGGTTTATCATAATTTCTCAGTTGTAAATTGTTGGGTACCAGTACAGGAGGATGCATGTCTACGCTGGTGAAAGAGAGTATAGTGCAGTATTATTACGCTGTATTACCAGCCACTATGTGACATGTGTGGCCATTTTTAGGAAAACGTTAAAATGATTGTTTAGATTTTGTGCATTCCCTTGCCCTTCCCTTTTCTTCCTTCTCCCTACACACAACACAAAACAATCTCGAAATACGTGTGTCATAGTCAAATAGTACATAGTTGCAAGTTGCAACTATGTTCTACTGTACTCTTCACTTCAGAACAACAAACATCAACACAAAACAGTTGCAACTCCCCTTCCTCCCTCACCACTGAAAGTCAACCTTTGGAAACAAAGAAGCACAAAGAAACATGTCTACATCTTCTTGTGTTTTCGATACTTCAGATAGTGACTCTTTGAACACAGAGGGTCAAATTTATGATCTAGCTATGGATTCGCTGCAATGTGCACCTCCAACATCATCTCGCAAGAAAGTTAAGCATATGTTGCCGGCTTGGGTACCTCCAACATCTCCTCCTTTGAAGAACATATCTTGTGATAATATTGCCGCAGCTGCAGTTACTCCAAGCTCAGGTAATGGTAGTGGTACATTGTTGTCTACTGAAAGTGGTACATGTGATCAAAGTAATGCATTGTTTACTGGTTCAACGAATGGAGTTCATTCTCGTACTCGCAGTCAAGCCAGTGTCATTACGCCAAGAAGATCGCTTGCCCAAAGCTCCATTGGTAGTGGTACATGTGATCAAAGTAACGCATCGTTTACTGGTTCAATGAATGGACTTCCTCTTTGTACTTGCAGTCAAACCAGTGTTGTTATCAAAAGTTCTAAAAACATCTGTGGAACACAGGAGAAACTGTGCATTTTGAGAGGTGACGACAGCACTTCTTCTGCTACAGCTATTGAAATGGCAAGGGCCTCAATCAGTTCTACTGGTGATGCAAAAGAATCTGCTTCGGTGCTCGAAGAATATGAAAACAGGGAGCAAGAAAGGGAGGACAAACAGAGAAGACAAGATGCAGCAATGGCAGCAGAGAATATCTCGAGATCACTTTCTGATGATGACCTCAATCGTGTGCAACAGGCGCTTCATGGTATTGGACTTTTAGATGATCAGTTGGCATCTAGTGCCACTGACTCTGTAATGAGGAAATCATTTCACACCCTTCGTCCTACAGAATGGCTGAATGATGAGGTGATTCACTATTATTTATCAATGCTCACGAAACGTGATGATGCGCTATCGGTTGCAAACCCTGGTCGGAAGAGGAGTCATTTTTTCAAGAGCTTCTTTTTCACCAAATTGTTTGATGAAGGGGTCACAAATGAATACAAATATAGTAATGTGAAGAGATGGTCAAAGAAGGTTCCTGGGAAAGATATTTTTGCACTGGATAAGATATTGTTTGCATGCAATGTCCTTTCGACGCATTGGACGTGTGTAGTCATCTTCATGCAAGAGAAACGCATACAGTTTTATGATTCCATGAGGGGTGACGGATATCATTATTTGGATGGATTATTGCAATACCTCAAGGATGAATGGGCTGTGAAGAAAGGTGGGGATCTTCCTGATGCAGATAAGTGGACAGTTGTAGGGTCCGAGACAAGTGTTCCACAGCAAACAAATGGCTATGATTGTGGGGTTTTCACATGCATGTATGCTGACTTTCTATCTCTTGATCTTCCATTGTCCTTTAATCAAGGGCATATTGACCACTGCAGGCATCACATATCACTGTCCATCTTGGATGGTAAAATTGTGTTGGGGGAGGTTGATAATGCAGTTCATATCCAACTGGACAGTGATGACCTTCTGATAGTCAAACAAGAGAAGAAGACAAAGAAGACAATCAGGGACATAGTAGAAGAGAGTCCGATCTATTTTGATGGTAAGGTCGATGATTCCACTGATGTCAAAGAACAAGTAGGACTGGCGGATGACGAATCATTTGCTAATGGTGTAGATGAAGTTGAGGAATATATCAAAATCAGCAGTAAAAGCATCAAAGATAAAACAGATGTAAAATATGGTGAAGACCATCATGATGTGATACTGGACCCTAGGCAGAAAGTTGATGTGACCATGGCAGAAAAAAATGAGGTCTCTGCGGCAACTTTTATGGAACCAATGAAGAAGTCCAGCACTCACAAGAATCATTTCAGATATCTTGATATTGCAGAAAGTTGTGAACTTCTCCAATGCTTCATCAATGCCTGGAAGATGAGAAGATGCTTCATCAGTGCACAGAAGAACAGAAGATGCAGGAATGGGAAAAGATTAGTGCCTTGCGATTATGATTGCTACAGATTTACATGCAGCCTCATTCATTACCTAGTCTGCAGAATGATATTAGGTGCAGAACCTCTTCATACCAAAATCCTTGCAAGGTTTAAAACATTGGATGCAATTTTATCAGTGACAGATCCGGTAGAAACACCGAATGTGAATCTATCAGGGACTGATGCCACAGAAAGGCAGAAAAGATACCTCTATAAGCATATCATAGCACAAGTGTATAGTACTGTCTTTGATAATAATCCCAAGGATGGTCGAATTGTTCAAATAATGATGTCTGAAAAGTCTCAATTCTCTAAATGTTGTCATTTTGTCAATAGACGAGTCAGTCTGATGAAGAAAGGTACTTGGAGTGATCCAAATATGAAAGAGCAAGTTTGTAATTGTGAGTGGACTGTTTACCGCAAGTTTCTAGAGTACATTGGCATTTTTCCAGCACAAGCAACAAGTAGTGAACGCCAGCAAGGCTTATTAAGCTTTAAATCTGATAGGTTTATGCGTCAAGTACCTGCTGCCCCTACACAGCCACCTGGAACAAAGAACAACAAGGAGTCAAACCACCTCGCATCACCACCAAAAGTGCATAAGAAGGAACAGATGGAGTCAAAATCTAGATAAATCAACCTAATGTTCTATTGTTGAATACTACATGTACATAAATGAATCTTTACAGTTATTCAAGATGAAAACTTCAACAAAGAAACAACCAATGTCTTCTCCCTTTCAAACAATTGGGGTTCAGAACCCCTGTCTAACCCACTATGTAGGACCAAGAAAAATGAGACTGAATCCAGCACAGATGAAGAGAAGAGGATAAGAGGTGAAGCAGCCACCTATACTGTGAAAGATGCTAATGATACTAGAAGCTTGTACCACACTATCAACTCTACATAAAAAAACCAAACAGATGAGAATACCTTCAGGTGATAACCGTAACTTGGATGATCAGTCCAAGCATAAAGATAAGGTTTTAGGGTTAGGGTTTAGGGTTTAGGGTTAGGGTTAAAGGTCTATCCTCAGAGTACTTTGGCTCTGTATTACATGAATATATATCATTGGAAAGGTCTTGACGAGGAGACTCGGG
>Ga0209712_10004548_pt1 | contig 10997 bp, 13 predicted proteins | sample ArcOceMetagenome_FD_187443 | JGI IMG/M metagenome (GOLD analysis project Ga0209712, IMG submission 187443) | Marine eukaryotic phytoplankton communities from Arctic Ocean - Arctic Ocean - Greenland ARC118M Metagenome (SPAdes) (version 2) | ecosystem: Environmental > Aquatic > Marine > Oceanic...
ATCAAGAAGTGTTCGTCTTTGCAATGAGCTCTAATAATAAAAAGCTAAAGTCATTGATTTTATAAGGCTAATAAGTCGAATAACAATACTTGAAAATAAGAGGTTTATTATTTCTAATTATTAAAAAAAAAACGCTAGTGCATTCGTTCAGAAATCCTTGACAGTTAAACCGTGTCGGTTTTTAAAACCGACACGGTTTCTACGAGAATAAACTATCAATAACTTTTGAGCAGTTGCACTAGTTAGGGGTTTATCCTAATATTATTCATAATTTTAATTCTCAATAAAATCAAATATGTACAGACCAAAACCGGAGGAAACACTTCCCTATTTTCATCATTATATTAGTTTAGTTCAAGATGGAAATATCGTAGAAATTTTAAAAAATAATCAAGCCGAAATACAAAATTTGATTAAAAACATTCCTTCTGATAAAGCAGAATATCGTTATGCAGAAGGAAAATGGAGTGTGAAAGAATTATTGATGCATCTTATGGATACGGAAAGAATTATGACTTATCGTGCGTTGAGGTTTGTTCGCAATGATAAGACTGATTTAGTCGGTTTTGATGAAAATACTTATGCTCCGATGGCGAATGCTGAAAATAGAACGCTGATAGATATTGCAGCAGAATTTCAAGCGGTTCGAAATGCGACAATTGCGATGGTGAAACATTTTACAATAGAAATGATGGATAGAAGTGGAACTTCAAATGGTGGAAGCTGCTCTGTTCGTGGTTTGATTTATATCGTAGCTGGACACGAATTACATCACCGAAATATTTTGGAAGAACGCTATTTGTAATATGTTGTTATTTCGACGTATTGCTGTTATCGTAAGGAAGTTTTTAAGTACTCCTTTTTCAATAAACCATAAATTTCCATATCGAGAAACTCATTATTTAGAAAGCAATCAGAACGAAGTGTACCTTCATAAGTAAAGCCTAAACGTTGAGCAACACGTTTGCTTGCTGTATTTTGAGTACTGACACTAATTAGTATTCGGTTTAGATTTAAATGCTTAAAACCGTAATCAATCAATCGTTTAGTGGCTCTAGTGACAATTCCTTTACTTTGAACATTTTCAGCAATCCAATAACCAACTTCACCTTTCTGGTGTGCTTTCCGAATTGCATTAAAACCGACCAAACCAACGATATTTCCTTTATAAATAATTAAGGTATGAAATTGTTGTCCACCTTGATTAAAGCGACGAGCTTCCTTTAGAAATTGACGAGAATCATCTGCTGTTTTCGTTTCTTTTACCCATGGTAACCATTTCTCTAAATGAGTTCGATTTGTATTTACTAAGGTAAATAACTCTTCTGCAAAATCAACTTGTGGCTGATGTAAGATTAAATCGTCATCAATTTTCAAAAAAGGAGAAGCCATTTATTACATAGTAGCATTATTTCAGGGTTACATTGTTCCATTGTTCTTATCGTCTGAACGATTAACAATGAAGCAATGCAACAGTGAAACAATGAATATTAATTCAATCGAATTTCCTCATTATTTTCATCGTAGAAACGATATTCAATTAACTGGAAATCAGAATTTAATTTCAATTTAATCCATCGACCATACTTTAAGAACCAACGCATTTGTACACTTGGTAAACCTTTTTTCAAGTAGGCATGAACGAAAGGATGTACTTCCAAAGTCAATGCTGCTGGTGGCTGAGAATTTGCAATAAAACTCAAATCTCTTTCGATATCATCCGTCAATAAAGCCGAAGAATTAATCTTTCCTGTACCTTGACAGGTTGGACATTTTTCTGCTGTATTGATATGAATTTCAGGTCGAACACGTTGTCGTGTAATTTGCATCAGACCGAATTTGCTCAATGGCAAAACCGTATGTTGAGCCCTATCAATCTTCATCGCCTGCTTCATCGCCTCGTATAATTTCTTCTTATTCTCAGGCGCTTTCATATCAATAAAATCAACGATAATAATTCCACCAATATCTCGTAAACGGAGTTGACGACCGACTTCTTCTGCCGCTTCCATATTTACAGATAATGTACTCGTTTCTTGATCTTGTCGACTACTTTTATGTCCACTATTCACATCAATTACGTGCATCGCTTCCGTATGTTCGATGACTAAATAAGCGCCGCTCGACATTGTCGCCGTTTTTCCAAACGAAGATTTTATCTGTTTCGTAATGTGATGCGTATCGAAAATCGATTTACTTGAGCTGTGATAATTCACGATTTTTACTTTGTCCGGAGCGATTCGTCCCAAATAATTTTGGATATTATGAAATAACTCTTTGTCATTTACCACAATTCTATTGAACGAACTACTCAAAATATCTCGTAAGATACTTGATGTTTTATCCAATTCGCTCAATAATTTTTTAGGAGGTTTTGCTTGATGTAATTGCTCATGAATCTGTTTCCACTTGCTCATTAGCAACAATAACTCTTCATGTAAATCAGCTACTTTCTTACCTTCCGCAGCCGTTCTTAATATTAATCCAAAATTCTTTGGACGAATACTTTCTGCCAATTTCTGTAATCGTTTGCGTTCTTCTCTGTTTGATATCTTCTTAGAGACGGCAACCATATTCGCAAAAGGTGTTAGAACAATATAACGACCAGGAATTGTGATTTCACAGCTTAACCTCGGACCTTTTGTTGAAATCGGTTCTTTCAGTACTTGCACCAAAATATGTTGGCGTTTATTTAGTACTTGATTGATTTTACCGGTTTTAATAATTTCAGGTTCAAAGTTAAATCCATCTAACATAGACGTTTTTAAGTTTCCATTAATTGATTGATCGGTATATTTCAACAGCGAATTCAATTTTGGGCCTAAATCCGTATAATGCAAGAAAGCGTCTTTCTTGTAGCCAATATCTACGAAAGCAGCATTTAATCCCGGCATCAACTTTCGTATTTTGCCCAAGAAAATGTCACCTACTGTAAAGTTATTGTTAGTCTTTTGATGATGAATCTCAACCAACTTTTTGCCTTCCAATAGTGCAATTTCTACTTCTGTTGGTGTAGCATTGATGATTAATTCTTTTTCCAATTTTTTTCTATTATGAGTACATTTTGCCTTCACACAAAGTCAACAAGATATATCAGAGAAGCGTGAATAGTCTGTTTAGTATTGAATTAATATCTTTTTAATATTTTCAATACAGATAACTTTACTTGCTTAATTTTTTCTGAACAACGTATTGTTGTTGATATTTCTTTGTTTTGTTGCTGCATTCGGAATAATAGTAAACGAACTTTTATTCGTTATTTCTGTATTCCTGAATAATGTCTTGTTCTGAAAAGTTAACACTGTCGAGCCATTATATGCAAATCATTTCGAATTTGCAATATTCAATACATCTGAAATCGATGTATAATGGACACAGTTGTAATAGTCTAAGAGAATTAGACCCAATAAGGTATAGTAGAATAGATAACCTAAAGATGATAATTGTAAAGAAAGGATAATTATTAAGTTGTTGCTTTGTAGCAAGATATCATATCTTGACATTTTGGACTACTTACAACTTGTGATAGTTGGGGCAAATTATTACAATAGTAATAAAGGTCAATTATAATTATAATTGACAACAAATATTTTTTAATAAAAAATTGATATTAAGGGGATTCACTCGGCTAAGGACATCATAAAGGACGACTTACCCTAATTGATGAACTTATCAGTTACCTAAAATAAATAGGCACATGAACGAATTTAACGATACTTTCGTATCATTTTTCATTCATGTGCTTTTAAATCTCTTAGAACCTTACAAGGTTGTTCGAAAAATAATATGATTTATCCTATCAAAATATTACGAATAATATTCTAATAAAAGTCAAATTCTATTTCTTCTTCTTGTGACGATTCTTACGTAATCTCTTCTTACGCTTATGCGTAGCAATTTTGTGACGTTTGCGTTTTTTTCCACAAGGCATAATGTCCTCCTGTTTTTAAAAAGTTTTTAAATAAATTTAGAACTTCTACTTAAGTTTCTTTATGATTTGCTCAATATCTGACTTCAATTTCTCGTCCTCAGACAAAGATAAGCATTTATTATACGAATTAACAGCTTTTTGGTTTTTTCCGAGTGATTGATACATTTGAGCCAGTGCATAATGTGCTTTTACATTACTAGGTTCTAATTTTACAACTACTTCGTATCTTTCTATCGCCTTGTCATATTGACCAGAACGAATTGAAAGCTGACCGAGTGCCATTAAGACGGCTGTGTTTTCCGGTTTTTGCTGTGATAATTCCTTTAGCTTCGCAATTCCTTGCATCGGCTGTTCTGATTCCACATAAGTCAACGCTAAGTTGATTTGATGTTGAGTTTCATCAGGATTTATCTCAATTGCTTTCTTAAATGCTTTGACCGCTTGTTTTATTGCAAATTTTCTGATTTCTGCATCTTTTTCTCGTTGCAATACAAATCCGAAAGTTGTTCCTGCAATTGACCAAGCTATTTCCGTATTCTCTATTTCAGCTACTTTCATTGCATAAATTCCTCCGATTGAGAACTTGCTGAACAAATTCCACTCCCGGGAAATAGCTTTGAAAGATTCCGCTCTAAGTGAATCCGTTAATTGTAGCGGAAGCTGAGCTTCTATAGCCACAATAGGTGCTAAATTTTCTTCGGTCAAGTCAGCCTTTGCTGACATAATCATTTTTTCAGTATCGGTAGAACTTTCTGCAACTAAAGCTCGGGTTTTCTCTATTGTCGAACTTGTATTTGGTTTTGTTCTAATACCGAAATATAATAAAGCGAATAAAGCGACACTTAAAGCAATGACAATAATTTGTAAATTACGTTGAGACATTGCTAATTTTTTCAGTGTTTATAATTTTCTACTTTTCTTCTACTTTTACGTTTTCTTTCACAGAATCCACAAACGATTTCGATGGTTTGAAAGCTGGTATGTAGTGAGCAGGAATTTCGATTGCCTCATTTTTCTTGATGTGACGACCAATCTTTTTAGCCCTCTCTTTCAAGATAAAACTACCAAATCCTCTAACATAAACATTTTCCCCATCCGAAAGAGAACTTTTCACTTCTGTGAAGAACTCTTCCAAGGTAACTAACACATCGACTTTTGCGATTCCTGTTTTATCTGCAATTTTTGCTACTAAATCAGCCTTTCTCATTCCTATTTAATTGATTTTTAGTAAGTTACCTAAAAAAATTGTCGCTTTTTAGATAAAGGCGACTGCAAAGGTCGTAATTTTATTCAAAAGTCCAAGACATTTGTAATTTATTTTAAATCAATGGAATGTGAATATATTAACTTTTACAATCAGATAAACGTATTTTAGTTTGTAGTATTATAATCAGAACTGCATTACACACTACAAACTATCGGCTATAAACCTAAAACTTACATTACCTTTCCTTTTATTAAAAGCGATGATATATTTCAAAAAATTGCAAATAAGCCTTATTTAATTTGTGACTATTCTCATATGTAATAATTCCATTTTATGGAAAGTGGAATTGACGATTAATACGAGTGAAATAGTTTTTAATTATATAAACAACTAATTGAATATCAAGCTCAAATGTAAAAATAAAATTAGTTTTTTGTGTATTTATATTTAATGTTTTTATAACTTTTTTACAACTTTCTAAACAAATTGCTTATTCTTAGCTTTTTTAGTGATAATAGTTACATTATAAATACATTTTGGTTACAACTAAAAAAATATAGAACTGATAATCAAATATTTATAGATTCTTCATAGATAATCAAATAATGGACAAAAACCGTAAAAAGGACTTTAAAACGAATTTGCTAGTATGGTTTAGTCAGAATCATCGCCCGATGCCTTGGAAAGGAGAGAGAAACCCTTATTATATATGGCTTTCTGAAATCATTTTGCAGCAGACTCGTGTCGAACAAGGGTTACCTTATTTTTTGAAATTCAAAGATAATTTCCCGACGGTTCAGGATTTGGCAGACGCTTCGGAAGATAGCGTAATGCTATTGTGGCAGGGTTTGGGTTATTATTCGAGGGCAAGAAACCTTCATTCTTCAGCCAAATATATTGCTTATGAACTAAATGGCGAATTTCCAAAAACGTATGATACAATTATCAAACTAAAGGGCGTTGGAACTTACACAGCAGCAGCTATTTCGTCTTTCGCTTATGATTTGCCTTACGCTGTGGTTGATGGCAATGTTTATCGAGTTTTATCTCGATATTTTGGTATCGAAACGCCAATTGATACAACGGAAGGGAAAAAGGAGTTTTCAAAACTAGCGGAGGAATTGATTGACGCAAAACGTCCGGCAGATTATAATCAGGCTATTATGGATTTTGGGGCAACGCATTGCACGCCACGAAATCCAAAATGTTCGGTTTGTATTCTAAATAAAGATTGTATCGGATTTAATACGCAAAAAAATGACATTTTACCTATTAAATCAAGGAAAATAAAAAAGACGGAACGTTTTTTCAGCTATTTGCTTATTAATTATGACAATTCTGTATATTTACAAAAACGGACAAAAAAAGATATTTGGCAAAATTTATATCAATTTCCAATAGTTGAATCTCAAAAAGTAATTGATTTCTTGGAACTTCAAAAGTCTGAAATTGGACAGGAAACGGCCAATAAAATGACAAATAAAACGCCAATTATCTCTAAAACACATAAACAGATTTTGACGCATCAAAAGATTTGGGCGACTTTCTACGAATTAGAATTAAAGGAGGATTTAAGTGCAGAATTTATTGTAAAAGAAAATTTGATAAGAGTAAAAAAAATCAATTTAGATAAATTTGCATTTCCAAAAATTATTGATTTGTTTTTGAAGGATAAAACCTTATCTTTAAAATTATTTTAGCTTCTGTTTGAAGTAATTTCTTATTCATTCATCAAAAAATTTATTAGAAAATGATTTCATTAAATAGAGTAACATTAGTTGGAAATCTTGGGCAAGACCCAGAAATTCGTTATTTGGATAATGGTGTAGCTGTCGGTAGGTTTTCAATAGCAACGACTGAAAGTTACCGTGATTCTGAGGGTAACTGGCAAAATAGACCAACGGAATGGCATAATATTGTAGTTTGGAGAAGTTTGGCAGAACGTGCAGAGAAAGAATTGAAGAAAGGAATGGCTGTTTTTGTTGAAGGTCAAATTAATTATCGTGCTTACGATGATAAAGACGGAAACCAGCGCAAAATTACAGATATTCTAGCTCGTTCTTTCCGTCCTTTCATAGATACTCGCACTGGCGGCGGCGGAGGGGCTGAATTTCCTTCTGCAGAGAATGATCCGTTTGCGAATAAAAGTTCAAATCCTGCTCCTCAAACGAATTCGAATCCAGCTCCGACTCCTGTGGCAAATAACGCAGAGAAACCGGCTACTTCTAATGAGAATACTGGCGGAGATGAAATGGGTGATGATTTACCATTTTAATCAATCGTTAGGCAAAATATTTTCTTAAGATTTATAATGAGATAAGATAAGAGGCACTTTGAGAAGTGCCTCTTATCTAAATGTTGGAAGGCTAGAAAGTTAATACAATTTTAAAAAAAGATAAAACGTATCTAAATTATTGATTACCAATTACTAATCACCAAATTTAAAAAAATAAGTGGAATCATTACCCGAAGGAGAACAGATTTTTTCTGAAATATTATTATTAATTCCTTCTATTGACACTATTTTGGCTTACATCGCCATCTTGATTTTATTAGTGTGTTCTGCTTTAATCTCTGGATCTGAAGTTGCCTTTTTTTCTATCAAAAAAACGCAAGAGATGGAACTACAATCTTCTAATCTACTCGTTGATAAACTCATCTTAAAACTACTTGTCAAGCGCCAACATCTATTAGCTACTATTCTAATTGTCAACAATTTTGTTAATATCGGAATTATTATTTTATCCTCTTTTACATTGGATAAAGCATTGCTACAAGCGGATATTCCATCTTGGGCAGTTTTTCTAATTAATGTAGTATTGGTAACTTTCATTTTGGTTCTCTTTGGAGAAATTGCACCGAAAGTTTATGCCAATATCAATAATCTGAAATTAGCTCGATTTATGGCAAAACCATTGAATATTTTGAATAGAATTTTTTACCGGTTGAGTAATTTATTGGTAAAAAGTACGATGATTATTGAAAGAAAATTGGGTAAACAAGCAGAGAAAGAAGAATATTCGATTGAGGAAATCGAACATGCCATTGAGATCACAATGCAAGGGGAGGAAGAAAATGAAATGACAATTGAGCAGGAAACAAATGTGCTGAAAAATATCCTACATTTTGGTAATCATACGGTAAAGCAAACGATGCGTTCTCGTATGGATATCCTGGCCATTGAATTTCAAACGGAATATTTTGAATTATTATTAATCATTGAGAAAAATAATTACTCTCGAATTCCTGTTTATGAAGAGCAATTAGATGATATCAAAGGTGTACTTTATGTAAAAGATTTGATTCAATACTTAAATGAACCGAATGATTTCGAGTGGCAAAAGGTTATTCGCCCTTCTTTTTATGCTTATGAAGATGATAAATTAGAAGATTTATTACATCGGTTTAAAATGGAAAAAATCCATTTGGCAATCGTTGTCGATGAGGATTATGGTGGTGTTTCAGGATTGATCACGATGGAAGATGTTTTGGAGGAAGTCACTGGAGATATTGAAGATGAATTTGACCAACCTTTGGAAGCTAATTATCTGAAATTTGATGATTATACCTTTATTTTGAAAGGTAAAACGTTACTGAATGATGTTTGTCGAATTACAAATATTGATATTGATACCTTCGAAGAAGAGAAAAATGAAGTTGACTCTATCGCTGGTTTATTGCTTCAGTTAGCGGAAGGTTTGCCGAATGTCAATGAGAAGTATTTTTTCAAAAATTTTATTCTTGAACCTGTCGCCGTTAATGATAGAAGTATTACGCAAGTAAAAATAACGATTTTGAAGGGTTAATTATATTGATATTTATATCAGAATATTCAACGGATAATTAATACCATTAATTTATAGATAAATAACTAAACACACACACTTAAACGGATGAAGATTAAAGGAATTCTTTTTATTGCAATAATATTGATTGTAGCAGCTTGTGGAAATGAAGATTATACACCTAAACCCCGTATTTATCCTAAAGCGGAATTACCAATAAAAGCTTATAAAGCTTTTGATACAGAATTCTGTTCATTTACATTTCAGCAGCCAGAAGCGACTGAAATAAAACGTAAAAAAGAATTTTTTGGAAACCCCACAGTGAACTCTTGCTGGTTTGACTTATATTATCCGACATTAAACGGTTCGATTCATTTTACATATTATCCGATTACAAAGGAAAAGCCGTTATACGAGTTTGTGAAAGATACTTACAGGATGGAAGATCAACATGTTCAAAAGGCAACTTATATGGATCATGCTGTAATCTTAAAAAGAGCGGATCATGTTTTTGGAGAATTAACGGATATTGGTGGCGATGTTGGAATGCCTTTTCAGTTTTTTTTAACAGATAGTACGACACATTTCGTTCGTGCAGGTTTGTCTTTTAATACAGCTGCAAATTCAGATTCTCTAGCGCCTGTGATTGAATATGTGAAGGAGGATATGATGAAACTAATTGAGTCTTTTCAATGGAAAGATTAACGACAGATACGCACAGATGTGCGTATCTACGATTTATTTCTTCTGTTTCTCATTTTGAAATTTCTTTTCGGCTTGAATTGCAGATTTTGCATATTGAATGACTTTATGTTCATCGGGAACGCCCACATATCGACTGATTTCTACGCCCTCTGAATTCAAATATAGAATGGTTGGATAAGCCGCAATATTATATTCGCTTGCCAATTTGTAACCGTCGCTACGTTCTGCATCAATCAAATAACTCACAAAGTTCTCTTCTAATAAATTAATAATCGGTCGTTTTTTAATCATTCCTTCATTCAAAAAAGGACAAGTCGTACACCAATCGGTATAAAAAGCAAGGAAAATCGGTCGTCTTTTTTTGAATGCCTTTTGGAACAAACCAGTATAGGTCGGATTATACTCTATCTCGATTGTACCTCGGAATCTCCAAATATTACCACTATATGTAGTTTCCGAATTACTGGAGGAAGCCATGGTTTTCTTTTGTGGACGACAACTTATCATTACAATGCAACAAAGTATAATACTTATTATACTTACTATTCTTAATCGTTTTTGCTTATTCAATTATTTAATCGTTTGTTATGAATGTTGTTCAATTAGCTAATTTAATGAAATTATGGAGACTAACATTTTTTCAGTTTATTTTAATTAAAAAAAATGGTAACCAACCTTGATTGAGTACCATTTTTGAATTTAATTCTTATTTTCTAAACTGAATTTTATTGTCCTAAATGACTTCGAACCATCCAAGCCATTTTTTCATGTTGTTGCATTAATCCAATAAGGAAATCCGCAGTCCCTTCGTCTTTTAGAGCTTGAGTAATCTTGATATCACTTCTTAATTTTTGAATAATGAACTCGTGATCAACTAATATATTTTGAAGCATTTCCTTCGCATTTCCATCCAGGTGATTCGTTTCTTTTACTCGAGTATTATCCAAAAATGCACTCAAAGAACCAATACTATACTCTCCTAAACTCCTAATTCTTTCCGCTATATCATCTGTTACTGTGAATAATACGGTGTATTGCTCCTCAAAAAAAAGATGCAATGTTTGGAAAAACATTCCTTTCACATTCCAATGGTAATTTCTTAATTTAGTGAAAAGGACTTGTTCATCCGCTAATAATTTTGATAATCGTTTAACTATCGTTTTTCTATTTTTCAAGTTCAATCCGATATGAATATCTACTTTGTCCTGTACATTATTTTGTTCTAATACTTCCATGTTTTCTATATTTAGTTAATAATAATCACTCTAAATATAACAGCATGAATATTAAAAAAGTTCCATAATCTATTGATAATTAAGTTTTTGTGTTTTTTTTACCATGAATTTAAAGCGTAAAAACGTCTTATTAT
>Ga0209712_10004549_pt1 | contig 10994 bp, 9 predicted proteins | sample ArcOceMetagenome_FD_187443 | JGI IMG/M metagenome (GOLD analysis project Ga0209712, IMG submission 187443) | Marine eukaryotic phytoplankton communities from Arctic Ocean - Arctic Ocean - Greenland ARC118M Metagenome (SPAdes) (version 2) | ecosystem: Environmental > Aquatic > Marine > Oceanic...
CTTCTTCAACATAAAGATAAAATTTATCTCCTTGAACTGCAAAGTAAGTTTGTTCAGAGTCAGGCTCTTCATCTCCAGCATAGATCGCACCGCTAAGAATACCAGTCGTCGTATAGGGACCTGAAACAGTTGTCGCGTCGTCGTTGCAATCGTTTATGTTAGATCCTGTAAACTCGTTTGAGTTTGAAAAATCGTATTCAATAGTATATTGACATCCGTTTTCCAAAAACACATATAGCCAGGTTCCAACGATTGTAGATTCATAGTCTGAATCTCTATTAAGCGTTAAGGTTTCACCATCGTCACTCAAAAAAGAAAAGGAGTTTTGATTGATGACCGTAATTGTCGCCGTATCTACTACATCATCGTCATCATCATTATAAAAAAAGGTGTCCGTTGTTGTAAATAGATTCCCATTCAGAGTCCAAGTCATCCCATCCACAGATTGCATTATGGCACCCGTTGTGAGTGTGATTTCTGTATATACCGACATTTCACCCGATTCAATAATAGTAATTCGACTGTTATAAGACCCTTCAGAATCTGTAGATGTTGAAGTCCAGTTGCCAATAATTAGCTGTTCAGCTGAAGTAACATTCACTGTGCGTGTTACTTCCGTTGCGGCGTTTCCACTCGCATCCGATACATTATAGGTTACGGAGTAAGTTCCAGCAGTAGAAGTGTCAACAGAACTAACGGTTTCTATACTGGCTGTCATATTTCCATCTTCAGCATCACTAGCCGAAGCTCCAGCATCTGTATAAGTCTCTCCAATAAATGCAGTCTCAGGGTTTGTTCCAAGTAATGTAATTATTGGTGCAGTCGTGTCAGCAGTAGTCGCAGCATCGTCGTCTGAAGACGTACAGGCTGTTAAACTGAAAATTGTAAATACAATCAGTAAATTTTTCATAATTAAATTGGTTTCCTGTTAAGTTAGTGATTAATTAATAAATATTATTAGTGAAACCGTTTTTTAAAAAAACTGCATTTAATGTGGCAGCTTATCTTTTAAGAGTCCATAGAGGAAGGTTCCTAAAAGCGATGCCACAATAACCACAAGAATGGGTGCATATCCCGCGCCTGCCAAAGTAAACATAGGGCCTGGGCACGCACCTGCTAAGGCCCAACCTAATCCAAATATAATACCCCCAATAAGGTACCGACGGATGCTTTTTTCTTTTGGAAAAAAGGTAATGGGTTCGCCGAAAAAGGACCTTAGTTTGTAACGTTTGATCACTTGTACCACCAACAGACCCACCGCTAAAGCAGTACCGATGATGCCATACATATGGAAGGATTCAAATTTAAACATTTCATAAATTCGAAACCAAGAGGCTGCTTCTGATTTAAACATAGTAATGCCCAATAGGATGCCGATAAAAAGATATATAAGTGTTCTCATAGTTTAAAAAATTAAAGGAAAAATTAAATGAATCATGGTGAGTCCTCCAATAAAAAAACCAATCACGGCAATTAATGAAGGGAGTTGAAGGTTACTCAAACCAGAAATTGCATGCCCAGAAGTGCAGCCACCTGCATATCGAGCACCAAAACCAATGAATAGCCCTCCAATAGATAAAACAAGGAGTGATTTAATATTGGTCAGAGCCGTGAGTCCAAACAGTTCGTTTGGGAGGTAAGCACTTCCAGCACTTTCAAAGCCCATTGCTTTTAGATCTTTAATGGTCTCTGGATGCATTGCAACTGTCAACTCTGAGGATAGAAAGTGGGCGCCTATATAGCCGCCAATTACAGCTCCCAAGATGACCACTAAATTCCATTTTTGCGTTTTCCAATCAAATTTAAAAAAATCAGAAGCGTTTCCGGCACCACAAAGGGTGCAGAGCGTTCGAAGGTTGGAAGACATCCCGAAGTTTTTGCCCACCATTAAAAGTAAAAACATTACAAGGGCAATCATAAGGCCAGAAAAATACCACGGCCATGGTTCGTAAATTGAAATCATATTTAATATCTTACTTAAGTGAAAGCTGAAATTCAGCCATTTTTATTTAGTTATGTTTTGAAGGGTATTTTTTTCTGTTACTTCCTACAAGCTTGTAGGACACACAAAGTCTGAGACTTGAACACCAGCTTTTTTAATTGCTACAAATCCTCCTTTGATATTAATTAAATTATGAATCCCACGACTTTTAAGAATCGAGGCTGCAATCATGCTTCTATAACCTCCAGCACAATGGATATAAAAGGGTTGGTTGCTCTTGAATTCTGCAAGATGGTCGTTCATAAAATTCAATGGAGTACTATGAGCTTCTAGAATATGTTCCGATAAAAACTCAGATTCCCTGCGCATATCAAATACGTTTGTTTTGTTATTTTCATAAGTTGTTTTAAACGCCTCAGCTGTGATGGAGCTAACCGTATCGTATTCCATGGAAGCTTTTTTCCATGCTTCAAAACCACCCTCGAGATATCCAAGCGTTTGGTCAAAACCAACGCGTGATAAACGTGTGATAGCTTCTTCTTCCTGACCTTTTTCTGTGACTAATAACAGCGGTTGTTTGACGTCGGCAATCAAGGCGCCTACCCAAGGAGCAAACTCCCCGTCCAAACCAATAAAAATGGAACTGGGAATGTGGCCTTTTTCATAAGCATCTTGGTGTCGAACATCTAAAACAATGGCTGAGGTTTCATTCGCTGCTGCTTCAAAAGCGCGAGGCGATAAGGCTTGAGTGCCCCTTTTTAGAACCGTATCAAAATCATCATAACCTTCTATATTTAATTTTACATTTGCTGGAAAATAGTCTGGAGGTGGCAAAAGTCCTTGTGTCACTTCAGAAATAAATTCTTTTTTGGTCATATCAGCACGGAGTGCATAATTCATTTTTTTTTGATTTCCCAAGCTGTCCACAGTTTCCTTCATCATATTTTTACCACAAGCAGACCCTGCGCCATGTGCGGGGTACACCACAACATCATCTGAAAGAACCATAATTTTTTGGCGTAAACTGTCATAAAGAAAGCCTGCCAAATCTTCGATGGTTAAATCTCCAATTTTTTGTGCCAAATCAGGCCTTCCAACATCTCCTAAAAAAAGGGTGTCTCCACTAAAAATAGCATGGTCTTTTCCGTTTTCATCTCTTAAAAGATAGGTGGTACTCTCCATCGTATGTCCTGGAGTATGAAGGGCTATAATTGTAAGGTTCCCTAATTTAAACTCTTGACCATCGGTGGCGATGATAGCTTCAAATTTCGGGTTTGCCTTTGGACCGTAAATGATGGGGGCATTGGTTTCTTTTGAAAGTGTTACATGGCCGCTTACAAAATCGGCATGGAAGTGTGTTTCAAAAATATATTTTATCGTTGCATTGTCTTGTTTCGCTCGGTTGAGGTAAGGTTTTACCTCCCTTAAAGGGTCAATGATCGCAACTTCTCCGTTACTTTCAATATAATAAGCGCCTTGAGAAAGGCAGCCTGTATAAATTTGTTCTATTTTCATGGTGGCATCATTTGTTTGATGCTGCAAACTTAGGAAGGGTGAACAGTTCGCACAGTAACCTTTGTTACATTGAAGATTATTGTTTAGATCAGTTCAAAAGGAACTCCATATAAAAGATAAACAGGGCCATTATAAAAATAAAATATCCAAACCCTTTTTTGAGTTTTCCTCCATCAACAAAATTACTCAAATAGCTACCAATATAAATCCCTAAAATGGCAATCCCTGTAAATGTAAATAGGAATTCCCAATCGATTTCCATTTTAGTAGCGTCGCCAATAAAGAAGCCTAGTAGGGACTTAAAAGCAATGATTACTAAAGAGGTTCCAATAGCGACTTTCATTTCGACATTTGCTAAAATCACCAATGCGGGTATGATTAAAAAACCACCGCCGGCTCCAATGAGGCCTGTAATTCCTCCAACAAGCAATCCCTCTATTAAAATTAAGGGGTAATTGTAGGAGACTGTTTCTTTCTTTTTTAAAGTGGTTACTTTTTGTTGTTTCAACATCGAAAATGCAGCGGGAATCATGAGCAGTGCAAAGAGTCCAAACATGCCCATTCGACGGGTGAAAATAAACGAACCAATATGAAACAATTCATCAGGAAGAATCGGCACTAAAAAATGCCGCACCAGACTCACGCCTACAATGGCTGGCAACCCAAAAACGATGGCCGTTTTCCAATCGACATACCCTTTAAAGTGCTGTTTCAGTCCACCGATTAAAGCACTCGTTCCAACAATGAATAAGGAATAGGACGTTGCGATGCGTTCATCAAACGAAAATAAATAGGCCAAAACAGGCACGGCTAATATAGAGCCCCCACCGCCAATCAGCCCTAGTGAAACTCCAATAATCAACGCGCAAATGAATCCAAAGAGTTCTATCAGTTCCATAATAAATATTGTTTTTAATTTAAATCAATGATTTGAATGTGGTTTCGTTTCAACTCAATTTTGCCTAAATTCTCTAATTTTTTTAGAAGTCTTGAAATCACCACTCTTGAGCTGTGAAGTTCGTAAGCAATTTCTTGATGTGTATTATAGACGGAAGTGTTGTTGGTGATGCGGGCTTTTTCTTTTAAAAAATTCAATAACCGTTCGTCCATTTTTGTGAACGCAATGGCGTCCACTGTTTGTAGCAATTCGTTGAGGCGTTTATGGTAGCTTTCAAACACAAAGTTTCTCCAAGACTTGTATTTTGCAGCCCATTCCTCCATCTTTATGACGGGAACCATGATTAGTTTTGTGTCCATTTCAGCAATTGCTCTGATTTCACTTTTGGCTTGTCCCAGACAACAGTTCATGGTCATGGAACAGGTATCTCCTTTTTCTAGATAATAGAGCAATAACTCGTCGCCGTCAGAATCGTCTCTTAAGACTTTAATAGCACCGGATATTAATAAAGGCATCCCTTTGATATAGTCTCCGATTTCTATAATCTTATAGCCAGCCGGAACGTCCTTAAAAGTGCCTACTTGTGAAATTTCTTCAAGCAATGCATCTTCAAATTGATGTCCGTAACTCGCTTTTAGCTCTTGAATCATTTTTTTAATTTTTATATGTAATAACTAAATTAGTGCCTTTTGTTTTTGCAAAACTAGAGTTTTAAAACCTTCTTTTTTGTAACATAGGTTACATTTACTACCTCTTAAACTGCCGGATCCAATAGCTTTAAAATTAACGCATATTTATGAATACTACAATATAATCAAGCTTATTCTGCGAAAGCTCATTTGTTTTTCGTAAATTTAATTCCTTTCCACACTTAACCAATTTTAAATCAACCAGTAATGATCTCAAAATTAAATGCACTTTTTTACAATTCAGTGCTGTCTGAAACTGTAAAAAATAAGGTAGAACGGTTTATTCTTATTATTGCTATCATCAGTTTTTTAGCGCACCTCATTACCATTTATTTGGTGCAAAACCAGTTGATTGTAATTCCTGAAGGGCTCAATTTTTTTGACTCTCCAATTGCAGCCATCTACACCCCCTTTTCTTTTATTCTGATCTATGAAGTCTATCTATTGATATTCTATTTACCGCGGTCCATCACCACCTATATTGGCAAGCAATATGAGATTATTACACTGATTGTCATCCGACGTATTTTCAAAGATTTGGCCAATTTAGAACTCAATTCAGATTGGTTTGACATTAAAAACGATCTTAATTTCACCTATGATATTATCACTGCGCTCTTGCTGTTTTTTATGATCTATTTGTTCTCATTAGAACGTCAAAAATTACATATATCAAATAAAGGAAATACGCTAGAACCTGCTCAAATCGAACAATTTATAGCCATTAAAAAGTTTATGGCAACGATTTTAGTGCCCATTTTTGTTGGAATTGGACTGGTCACTTTTGGAAGTTGGATTTTTCAAAATACCCCTGAAAATTTATCCCTAGCCTTAAAAGATGTCAACAGTATTTTCTTTGATGAATTTTTTGCGATTCTAATTATTGTCGATGTATTCCTGTTGCTCTTTTCATTTTTCTATACCGATCAATTTCACAAAGTCATAAGAAACTCAGGATTCATCATTTCAACCATTCTTATTCGTTTGTCCTTCTCTGTAGATGGGCTGCTGAATAATTGTTTGATTATTGGGTCGATCGGGTTTGGACTCCTGATTTTATGGATTCACAACCGCTTTGAAAAAAACATCAAACCTGTATAAATAAAAAAGCCCAAACATTATGTTTGGGCTTTTTTAAATTGAAATAAATTTATTGGTGTTTTGGTTTCTTTTTTTTCTTGTGATTTTGCTCTTTCCAAAGGGCGTATTGTGTGTCATTTAAGATGGATTTCATGGCCTTGTTAAAAGCAATCTTAGTGTCAAGCATCTTGTTTTGCATTTCAAAACGCATTTCTTTGCTTGGTTTTCCTTCTGGTCGATTGGCGCGTTGCGCTTTCTTTTGAACAGTATTTGCTAAAATCAGGTCATAAACCTTCGCTTGCTGCGATTCCGAAAGGTCCAACTGTAAAGTCATTTTTTTAGACATTAAAGTAGCAATGTTTTCCGCAGGCATATCCGCCATCTTATCCTTGGAATGGTGCATTTCAGGACCTCTTTTTGAGGGTTGCGCAAAGCTTATCGTTCCAATAAGGAGAAAGGCGATTAACATAGTTGATTTCATAGTCTTTAGTTTTTTGGTTAAAAATATAATTTTCTTATTTCGGGTCTAAAATTAAATTGATGCGTTCCACAGCATCCCTCAAGTGAATTTTATTCATGCCATTCGAAGTTTTTGAAATGCTCGAGTTGATCAGGTTTCTCAAGGTTTTCAATTCTGCTCTTACTATCGCACGAATATCAGATTGACTGGCATTGACAGCCGTCGATTTTACATAATCACTGCCACGTCGTTTGCTCTGATTTTCCACCGTCATCAAATATGCCAATCGGTCCATATGAGCCCGTTGTAAATTCCGTCGGTACGTGTCTATTTTTCGCCCTGAATACAACTCACTCCAAATGCCTGTTCTCAAATCCCGCGTCATACTTCGGAGGGTATATGCATCAGAACCATTAAGAGTTTCATTTTCGATCATACGCGCCATTTTCCCTAGACTCAAAATTGTTTTTAGGGTCCGTTCTTGCAGTCTTCGGATGCGTTCAATGGAACCGGAATATTCAATACGTTCAAAAATGGCTTGGTCAATCAACCATTCCGGAGTGTTGAATAATTGTGCGTTGATAAATTTCAAAGCATTTTTTTGATGTTCTTTATCTACATAGGTATAGACCGCACCTGCTTGATCGGCGGTTTTGTACTGCTCGTAAACACCTCCTATATTATTGGCAACATGGCCCATATAGCGGCTAAATTGCGAGAGTAATTGTCCGTACATATCACTCAAATCCGAATAGTCTTCGCCTGTTTCGGTCGTCCACTCGATGAGGTTTGGAACAATTCGTTTTAAGTTTTTAATCCCATACGTACTTGCTAAAATAGCGTCATCTCCAAGGTCTTCTGTTTGTGAACTCGGATCTACTACATCCCCCACTTGTTGATGTCCAAAACGGTACATCGGATCGCCAGCATGTTCCAGAATCCAATTGTTAAGGGTTTCTTTTTCGTCTTCGGCGGTTGTATCTAAAATGGGTTTATATCCCCAAGCAATGGCATACTTATCATACACTCCAACATCTGGCATCAATGCCACGCCGGTATCTTCGGGTTGCGCGATGTAATTGAAACGTGCATAATCCATAATGGAAGGTGCCGTTCCATATTTTTGAGTAAAAGCAGCGTTGCGTAAATCTTCAACTTTATACGCACAACTACTTCCCATATTATGAGGGAGTCCTAAGGTGTGTCCAACTTCGTGAGCCGATACAAATCGGATCAAACGTCCCATCACTTCATCTTTAAATTCTGGCATTCGTGCTTCTGGGTTTATAGCAGATGTTTGCACAAAAAACCAACGTCTTAGTAAGGTCATCACATTGTGGTACCAATTGATATCACTCTCTAAAATCTCACCCGTTCGTGGATCACTTACGTGAGGGCCATTCGCATTTGGAATCGGGGAGGCGAGGTAGCGCACCACCGAATACCGAACATCTTCAGGGCTCCATTCAGGATCTTCTTCTGCTGTCGGTGGATCGGCCGCAATGATGGCATTTTTAAAACCAGCCGCTTCAAAAGCAACTTGCCAATCTTCAATTCCTTGTTTGATGTATTTACGCCATTTTTCAGGCGTCGCACGATCTACATAATACACGATCTGTTTTTTAGGCTCTACGAGTTCACCGGCTTTAAATTTCTCTAAGTCTTCTTCTTTAACTTCCAGCCTCCAACGGTCCAAAAACGTCACCTCTTTACTGCGGTGATCGTCCAAGCCATAATCCACTTGACCTCTTGCAAACCAGCCCACACGCTTGTCAAAATAGCGACGTTTCATCAAGTTTTCAGGCAATAAAATCATAGAATTATTAATCTCTATAGAAATGGTTCCAGTACTTGAGTTTGATGGTGCTTCACTAGCCGCATAGGTTTTTACGTGGCGAGCTTCAATATTTTTAGGGTAACTTTTTACACTTTCAATAAATGATTTTTCACTTTCCAAACGGGTGGCTTTGTAACGTTTTCTGGAACGAGATGACAGTCCGAGTGCTTTCACATCTTTATTAAATAAATCGGTCACATCAATCACCGTAGCGGTAGAATCGACACTAAATGCTTTTATAGGAAAGGTATATAAAACAGGTTCAAAATTTGAATTCACAACAGCCTCATGAACAGGCAAGGAATCGGCTGCAAAAACCTCATAAGAAACAACTCTTAAAATTACTTTCTTTTCCTTCTTTTGCCATCTTAAAACTTGTGTGTTTTGTTTTCCACCACCAAATCCAACACCCGAAGCTGTTTTGGAAATTCGTGTGACCATCAACATTTCCTGATCAAAAAGGACGTCCGGGATCTCATAAAAAAAGCTGTCGTCTATTTTATGAACTGTAAACAGTCCTTCGTCTGATTGCGCGTCTTTGGTGATGACCTCTGCATAAGGCTTGATAGCACCCTTTTTAGGTTTTGGATCAGGTTTTTTAGTCGCTTTGGCGGCTTCTGCCTTTCTCTTAGAAGTTGATTTGATGCTGATACACGACTCAATAGAGACGAATGCAAACAGCAAAAGGGTGAATGAAATTAATTTTTTCATTAGATATTAGATTTTAGGAATTGAATTATGAAGTGAATATAATAATTCTTTAACTAAAACAACAGTAGTAACCCTTAAAAAGTCGAAATAAGCTTAGCCTAAAAAGTCAACAACCAACACATCATCAGTCTTATAGACTTTTGCGAGTTCTTTTGAAGTCAGTCCTTTGATGCCCTTGTCCCAGCCTTTATTACTCAGTCCAGACTGTGTTTTTAAGGCCGCTAATTGAATGCCAGAATTGGATTTTAAGACCTCAAAAATTGCTTTTTCATTGTCACTCAAAACCACTGCTTTTTTTTCTGGTTTCATTTGTGGAAAAAACAATACCTCTTGAATCGATGCATTATTGGTCAGAAACATAATCAAACGGTCCATCCCGATGCCCATCCCAGAAGTTGGAGGCATGCCGTATTCGAGCGCTCTTAAAAAGTCTTCATCAATAAATTCCGTTGCTTCGTCATCTCCTTTTTGCGCCAATTTTAGTTGGTGCTGAAAACGTTCGCGTTGGTCGATAGGATCGTTTAATTCTGAGTATGCATTCGCAATTTCTTTCCCACAAACCATTAATTCAAAACGTTCTGTAAGCTCAGGATTTTCGCGATGTTCTTTACACAAAGGACTCATCTCTTTTGGATAGTCTGTGATATACGTCGGTTGAATGTAATTCCCTTCACATTTTTCTCCAAAAATCTCATCAATCAATTTACCTTTCCCCATAGTGTTGTCCACTTCAACACCTAAATCTTTAGCCGCTGCGCGAATCTCATCTTCCGTTTTTCCAGTGATGTCAAAACCAGTGAATTCCTTTATAGAATCCCCCATCGTGATTCTAGCGTAAGGCGCTTTAAAATCGATTTTATGTGCGCCAAAAGTAGTTTTTGTGGTGCCATTCACGGCGATGGCACAATGTTCTAGCAACTGCTCACAAAACTCCATCATCCAATTATAATCTTTGTAAGCCACATAAATTTCCATCGCTGTAAACTCTGGGTTGTGGGTGCGATCCATCCCTTCATTTCTGAAGTTTTTAGAAAACTCATACACCCCATCAAATCCACCGACAATCAATCGTTTTAAATACAATTCATTGGCAATTCGCATGTATAACGGAATGTCCAAACTGTTGTGGTGTGTCATAAACGGACGTGCTGCAGCACCACCAGCAATCGGTTGTAAAATGGGGGTTTCTACCTCAAAATAACCAGCCTCGTTAAAGAAACTACGCATGGCATTGAAAAGCTTGGTACGTTTTACAAAAACTTCTTTGACATGTGGGTTGACCACCAAATCGGCATACCGCTGACGGTAGCGCATTTCGGGATCGTTAAATTCATCGTAAGTATTGCCTTCTGCATCTGTTTTTGGAAGGGGTAAGGGTTTTAATGCTTTAGATAACAGTTTGAAGTGTTTTACCAACACTGTTTTTTCGCCTACTTGAGTGGTGAAAAGTTCGCCTTCAATGCCAATAAAATCACCCAAATCGAGTAATTTTTTAAAGACATCGTTATAGAGGCTTTTATCTTCATCAGGACAAACTTCATCTCTGTTGATGTAAATCTGAATACGGCCTTCACTGTCTTGAAGTTCCGCAAATGCTGCTTTTCCTTGTATCTTTTTTCGCATCAAACGTCCTGCCAAAACCACCTTAGTGCCTTCTGAGAAATCAGATTTCACCTTAGCACTGCTGTGGGTTACGGGGAATAAATCGGCGGGATAAGGATTGATTCCTAACGCTCGTAATTTTGATAGTTTTTCTCGACGGACAATTTCTTGTTCTGAAAGCTGCGACATAATACTCTGATAAAATTTAAGACACAAAGATAACGACTATTGCTTAGGATTTCAATTAAAGCGGTATAAAT
>Ga0209712_10004550_pt1 | contig 10994 bp, 5 predicted proteins | sample ArcOceMetagenome_FD_187443 | JGI IMG/M metagenome (GOLD analysis project Ga0209712, IMG submission 187443) | Marine eukaryotic phytoplankton communities from Arctic Ocean - Arctic Ocean - Greenland ARC118M Metagenome (SPAdes) (version 2) | ecosystem: Environmental > Aquatic > Marine > Oceanic...
TCTGTCTCATTTCTTTCAGTTGATGTTTTTTGTCACCAATTCAATCGCCGCTGTGTCAAACATGCGCTTGACCAAATCACCCAAGTATGTCATGAACAAACAACCGCTAACTTCTTGTTCATCTGACAATAGCTATGGTTCTGAAAGTTCGGGAACAATTTCAGAAATATCTGCAAGGTCTACAGTTGAGCGGTCCACAAAGTACCTAGATGGACTTGTTTTTGATAGTAGGTGGAAAGAAGCGACTGAGTATGTGAAACAAAACGGAAGGCTTGCAATGAAATATAGAACATCTCCCCAATTCATGAACACCAACGAAGACTCTCGTGTGTTGCCTATTCACGTCGCTTTAACAAAGGCAGATGTGACTCTTGAATATCTCGAAGCTTTAATTTTTGCATATCCCAACTCTTTGAGGAAACAAGACAGTATGAATAGAAGGGGATGCCTCCATATCGCTGTGAAAAGTCGTGTTCCTGATCGTATTATCTCATATTTAATGCGCATGTATCCTGAAGGGGTAACACTGCAAGATTCAATGGGGAGGGTTCCACTTCACTATGCCGTTTCAAATCTCCGTTCGCTTTCTCTTCTTTCTGAGCTTATTGCCGCTTGTCCTCGGTCAATTTGGGCTCAAGATAAAGTCGGATGGAGCCCTCTGCATGTTGCTGTCGGTACGCTTGCGTCGTCAGATGTTGTCAAGCTCTTCCTTTCCAAATCAAAAGAAATCATCACGTTGACTACTACGAAAGGGAGAACACCAATGTTTGTTGCAAAAGAATCAGACAACCAGAATAAAGACGAAATTATAAATATGCTCGCAGATGCTCAGAAGTCATTGGAAAGTCTCCCCGTGTTTCAGAACATGAGAGACGCCGAGAGAAGAAGCAAAAACGTTTTTGCAGTAATGTCGGAGGTATGTCTAGCTTAGAACTTTATAAGTGCGCAATGCATCGTGGGAGAAGAATCTCATAATGTGGGGAATAGGAAGGGGCGCTGTCGAAGGACTGTGATATTCGTTATGAAATAAACGAACTTTATGTTTTTGGTTTGAGAGTTTTAGAGAAGTCAAATTATAGTATTATTAATCCTATTGCTTCTTCGCGTTGGCTGCGGCTCCTGCTTTGGCTTGCCGCCCAAGGTCTCTGCCTTCATTTTCAATACCGTATCTACGAGCAATCGCACCAAACCAGGAAAGACTTTCTACTTTGATGTGACCATCAGTTGCAACAGCTAAGAGTGGTAAATCTACAAGACGCTCATTTGATAATAGCTCGCTTTTTCCTGTTGTCTGTCCACCACCACTGAAGCCCGAAAGAGCTTGCCCGGCTGCGCCGTCAATTCTGATTTTTCCTGAGGATAGTCCTTTCGTTTTCACATCAAATCTACTGTTAGGTTCGTGACTTTTGTTTTCAATGATACCCTGCACATATTCAACATGTTTCATATCGCTTGATCGGTGTCCGGTAAAGGCTTCTGTCTCGATTTCTATCCTATTCGTTTTTGCTTGACCATTGCTGTCCAGTTCAATCTTGGTCACCTTTGACATCAACTCTTCTAGATCATCGTCGTGATTAGATAGCTCTTTTATGAGCTCGTTCTCGTCTTCTTCCAACATGAGGTTTGGGTCGGTGTTATTGAGGAGTGGAGTAGAGAGCAGTCTTACATCTGACTCAATCTTTCGATCTAATGTGATTCCTAAGTCTCCAAAATCACTTGTCAAAATACTGGCTTGGCCAGGTGACAAACTATCAATGTGAACTTTAGCAGCCATTGGATTTGAAGCGTCTCTATTTCTAAAGGGATCGTCGCCTACTGCCCTTTCGACGGAAATATCAAAGCTTCCGTTGACCCCACCCAGCTCTACATGGGCTATTTTTTGTTCATATTCGTCAAAGATAGAGGAACCTGTTGAAGGGAAATTCGAGACAGCTCTGACTGAGATATGACCGTGATTTGACTTTACTCGAACCTTCTTTGTCGTGCCAGTCGTGCCATTTGAAAGTGCATCTTCTGATTTTTTTACTACTAAATGAGCCCCTTGGCCAGATTGTGATGCATATATCGAACTTATATCAATCAGAGCCCCACTGTCGTCTTTGTCGATCTTTTCAATGTCCATCTCCCCATCTTCTACCTCAATGTTGGCATTGGATACGTTCAGCATTTTTGCTCTAAGTCTCCCTCCTTTGCCAACAGAAATGTCAAGTTCTTGCGCTTCACAGGATTTCTTCACGTAAATTGTTCCACCAGCCGAACCCCCAAACTTTGAATCAAGCGTGATTGTATCTCCTCGTAATTTATCCAACAGAATGTCACCGCCCTTCGTAAACAGCTGGAATCCGTCTTCACCTTCTAATTTACTTTTCACAGTGATATCACCGCCCTCATGAAGCATAAACATGACATTACATTTTTCCGGTACCTTCGCAGTCAAAGTTAATCCAACTCGTGCACCAGCATTGATTTCTTCTTCGAGCACCTCCTCGTCGGGGTGTACACAGATAGAACTTTCCAGACCTCTGAATAATCCAATATTAACTTCAATGGTAGAGAGGCCTGCTTTCTTCCCTTTCCTAGTATCGACAGACCAATCGAATTTGCCAATCTCGTTCTTGTGTGAAATGTCCTGCAATGAAACATGGCCATCATCTCTCCATTGAGGTTCGAGCAGCACATTGACTGGTGTTTTAGAGTTGATGATGAGCTGCGAGTTTTGCGTAAGCCGTAAAGGTAGAGACTTGGTACGTCGAACAAGTTGGGTTATAAGGGCCTGACTCATTGTCTTCGTTGTTTCTTGCAATGTTGTGTGAAGGGTGGACGTGGTGAGCAGTGAAGTGTACTTTTACTGAAAGGTGAAGAGTAGTCTAGAGTAGTGTTTAGTGTTGTAGAAGAATGAACCAAAAGTGTGGAGAAGAGACCTCGGACCTCGGTTGTACTACAAGTAGTACTACCAGCGCATAAAAAGAGCATGTTCGACAAAATTGGGTTGTGAAAGTTCCGCGAGACTCCTGCAATTAAAAAATAGAAAAGAGAGGGAAAGAAGAGATCCAAATTTTGCCAGTATTTTGCATCCGTATGGATAGAGAACTACGGATAATCCGACAAAACCTCCCAACAAACAACCTACAAATAGCTTACTAAGATGAAAAAGCTGCTGTTGTAGATTGACTGCCGCAAACGGTGAGATTATCTCCTGTTGCCTAAAATTCGGATTTTTGCCAGTCACACTAGCGGAATGTGCTTATTGTTTAGTTACTTCTCGTAGATAATTACCTGGTAGTGGTTAGATCAAGCGGATAGTTATTATTATTAGATAATTATCCGGTGCGTACACGTAGTGTACCAATAATTGATATATAACCTGTCATTTAATATACATCTTAGTAGTACAACACGTCACTTCTTGTAAGGTTGCCCGCCACTTTCAGTGCGCTTTGTTGGTTAGATCTCGGATCTCGGTTCAACAACCAACAATTTCATCAAGCAAGCAATAGACTTCATTAGCGGTAATCTGAATGAAACCTAATTTTACCATGAAGACTAATAGATTAGCTCTATTGTGTGTGCTCTCCTTGTGGGAAGCTAATGGCTTCTCCCCTAGGTTTTTCCTTTCTAGATCTCCAATGGAATATCGAGGGTTAAACTTTCCACAAAAGTCTTTCAAAGTTCATATGGCAGGCAAAGATAAGTCTGAATACATCCAAGTAAAGATAGATGAAATTAATACTCGCGCTGAGAGAGAAAAAAAACTAGTTGAGATTGAAGCTCGAAAAAAAGAGATCTCGAGGCAGATTGAACTAGCTGAAAAGGAACGTATGACACTTTTGAAAGAGGCAGAAAAGGCGTCTGCCGCCAGCGACAAACCTGTACAAGTAAAGGTAACACAGACACCTAAAGTTAAGGAACCCGAAATGTCCATCACAGAGCCTAAATCAATGCCTGCCCCATCGGGGTACGTGAAGAAACTCGCTCCGGAAGTAGAAGTTAAGAAACCTGCTCCTGAAGTGAAAGTCAAAGAAATTGAAAGGGCCGCTATACCTGGAAATACGTCATCTCAATCACCTTCTCCTCTAGACCTCACTGGTCCTGGCGCATGGTTTGGTGGTCTTATCCTTGCCGCTGTTGGATCCAGAGCTGCTCTCGAAAATCGTGACGAGAAGCAAGACGAGTTGAGGCTTGAGAGGAAAGAAGCAGTTGATAAATCTTTTGAGGACAAGACTAATGAAAAACAAAGCACGAATAGCACGGAGACTGAAGATTGTACAGAAGTCGTTTCAGACTTTTTTCTAGGTAAGAGAGTCGGCGGTGTGCTCCTAATGGACATAGATACAGCCGACGAAATGCGAGCACAAAACTATAATAAATATACTGTCGTGAACAAACAGACTGACGATGAGATTATTAAAATAGGAGATAAGAACGGAACAAAAGTTGCTGAAGCCGAAACCGAAACCGAAACAACCACGCTAAAGGAGAGTGAAGCTGAAGCCGACACAAAAACGCTTAAGGAGGGTAATGCTGTTGACAGTACCACAGGCCCATCTGCGTCAATTGCTAGCGACGTGGTATCTCCTTCGTTGGAAGAACAAGATGCTTCTTCGGCTATTAAAACAGACGAGGTACTTCAAGAAGCGAAACCTGTAGAAATAGAACTCAGCGTCGAACTGGAAATAGACCCACTTGTGAAAGAGGGTAAGCTTGTAGATGAAGAGGAAATCATTTTACCAGGGCTAGACGACGAGAAGAAGATATTGGTTGAAGATAAGAAGGAAAAGGTTTCTAGTACAAGGGGCAGCGCAGGTTCTAGTGGATTATTTGCAAAAGCTCCTTCCCCTGTGCCTGAAGAAACGTCAATTGAAAATGAAACTTTAGCCAATGAAGAGGGCATCACTGAACCCACAATTGATATTTCAAACGAGAATATATTGGCGTCATCATGTAAAATCAAAGTTCTTGCTTTAGGAGACGGAGGAGCTTATGCTATAGACCGAATGATTAGCGCAGAAGATTCCAAAGAAGTTGAGTTCTGGGCCATCAATACTGATTTGCAAGCGCTTGACATATCCAAGCTGAAAGGAGCTAGGGCATTTGCAATCGGACAGACTGTAACTAAGGGAAATGGCGCAAACGGTAATCCCAAAGTGGGCGAAAAGGCTGCTAGGGAGTCTTCGAGCGAAATTTCAGCCATGATCAATGGAGCAAATGTTTGCATTGTAAAATGTGGATTAGGGGGTGGTACGGGGAGTGGAGCCGCTCCTGTTATCTGTGAATTGGCAAAAGAAACCGGAGCTCTAACAATTGCCGTGGTGACAGAGCCATTCCTATTTGAGGGCAAGAGAAGAATGAAACAAGCTGTTGAAGCTATTGATCTTCTCTTTGAAGGTGCAGATGCTGTGATAGTAATTTCCAATACAAATGTAATGGAAATCATTCCTGAAGACACATCATTGGAAATGTCATTCCAAGTGGTCGATGAGATTGTGAATCAGGTAGTTGTTGGTCTAACTAATATGCTGACGAGAACTGGCCTTTCAACCGTAGATTTTGCCGGTGTCAATGGGGTACTAAAGGAAAGTGGATTTGCTGTCGTCGGTATGGGAACAGGCTACGAAGAAACTGCAGCAGAGGATGCAACTATAGCTGCCCTCTCAAGCCCCCTTCTAGACGCCCCCCTTGATAAAGCAAGAGGTATTCTTGTAAATGTCGTGGGAGGAACATCTCTATCGTTGCAAAAGATTAACGAAACGCTGGAAATTGTTAATGCAAATGTTGGCAAAGATTGTAACGTTGTCATGGGCGCCCAAGTGAACGAGAATCTTGGCGAATGCACAGTATCTGTTACTGTGATAGCGACCTCATTCGAGTTGGGCAGCAGTGATGACAGCGAAGAGCAATAACTTAGAATACAGCATATATTGGTAGTTCGTAGATAGGAGACGGCCCTACCAGGTACCAGTACCAGGTATTGGCTTTTGAAGTTTGAAATATATCCCAATCCGATATGGATAGAAAGATCTTTTTCTCCAACCGTAAACTTTTTAATAAAAAACACTTTGAAAACTATTTGATGCTTGACTAGCTAGACACTGACTTCATTCATTCAAAAACATTCATTGACACCGCATCGAGAATGAAGCAGAGGTGTTTCTTAGCCTTTTCTAATATGGGGAGTGACTTGGGTAACAGCATTCGCGCCTAATCTACAGCACTCTCTGCGTTCGCGAAGAAACTTACCTTCTTGTACCAAGCCATCTTTTAGATTACAAATGGTTGGTAGTCAAAGTAGCAACAGCAAGGATTTGCCTAGGTTTCAAACAAAGAATGAGAAGTCTAGAGTGGAAAAGCGAAAAAGACTTGAAACTCTTAATAATAAAATTGAAGTCGTAGAACGGCAACGAATAGGGCTCGCAAAGCAGATCGCTCTAGCTGAACTGGAGCGAGATCGTCTTCAACTAGAAGCTCGGAGAATTGCTGCTATAGATGCATATAAAGACTCTACAGGTGGTGAATTGCTCTCAGTAACGGAGAAGGCCACTGCAAAAGTATCCGCTTATTTGGAAGAATCGAAGAAATTCGCCGCTGTTGTAGAAGCAGAAAAATGCACGTTACTTGATGAGGCTAATGAATGTGCTGCCGAGGTTGCTGATTATAAGAGCGATATTGATTTACAAAATATGGCAAATCCTCTCGCAATATTTGGGGGTTTTCTATTTGCCGCTGTTGGGGCTAGAATGGCTTTGACTAATCGCGATGAGAAACAGCTCGAGACAAAACAAAACAGCGTGAATGTGAATTCCAATCGCCTCGATGTTAGAGCCAATGCCATCGATGCGGCAGTTGTAGAACAAAAGAGCGAAAAAGATATTAGACCAGATGCCGAGGAGAAAGTAATAGAAAGTAATCGTTACTTGAAAATTGGCGAAGAAAAAATCATCCTTGAAAACAATGCTGAAGAAAAATCCTTCCTTGACAAGGAATCCGCTCATGAAGACGATACTGAAGATCTTGATGTATTGCTTGATGATCTTCAGGATGCGTTTGATGAAGCAATTCGAGAAGGCACACAACCAGCGAATAATGCAAAAGTGGACTCATCGACGGGGGCTGGATTTTCATTTTCGTGGGAAGCAAATGGCGCAAAACCTGGAAATTCTGTGACGAATTCTTTGGGAGAGAATGAAACTAGCGAACCGTCACTATTGAATGGTCTCTCTAAGATTGAGACTCCTGGTAGACGGAATACAGCAGAGCATGTGAAAATCTTCGCCAATGCTTCTGAAGCACCCAGGATAGAGATACCACGGAATTTAGAGTCTAGTGTGGAGACAATGACTTTGGATGATGTACAGGAAAGAGAAAAATCAAGTACAGCGGAATCTGGCATTCCATCTGTCGAAATGCAAAAGAAAGCATCACAAGACTCCAATGCATTCGACTTGAAAAGTGTAGAAGGTCCCCTTTGCAAGATTAAGGTGTTTGGAGTAGGTGATAGTGGCGCGTATTCTTTGAATCGATTGCTGAAAGAGGAAACGACGAAAGATGTGGAACTATGGGCTGTAAACTGTGACACTGACTCCCTGGGTGGAGCAATGGAAAAAGGGGCAAAGGTGTGCTTCATCGGTCGTTCTGTTACCAAGGGCAAAGGGGCAGATGGGTTCCCAGAGATTGGAAAAATCGCAGCTGAGGAGTCTAGAGAAGATATACAGGCTATGGTCGAAGATTCCGACGTTTGCATTGTTACCACTGGGCTTGGGAGTGGAACTGGAAGTGGTGCTGCACCAGTCATTTGCAGCGTCGCGAAGGATAATGGGGCTCTTACTATTGCTGTTGTAACAAAACCATTTCCATTTGAAGGCAGAAAGAGCATGCGACAGGCTGATGATGCAATTGACAGTTTAAGAGAGTTGGCAGATGCTGTGATTTTGGTTTCAAATAGCAATGTGCTCAAAATCGTCCCCGGTGATATGTCACTTGAAGCATCATTCCGAGTTGTTGATGAGATTGTGAACCAAGTGATAATGGGTTTAGTGGACATGCTAACAAAAACAGGCATCTCTACTGTGGATTTTGCTGATGTCAATAGCGTCCTTAAAAGTGGCGGGATATCCCTAATGGGCATGGGAACGGGTTCATCAACAAATGCACCGGAGGATGCCACAATTGCTGCAATGACGAGTCCTCTTCTGGATGCCCCTCTTGACGAAGCCATGGGCATCCTTGTCAATATTGTTGGAGGTAAATCGCTGTCTTTGCAAAACATTGACAGAGCTCTTCGCATTGTTAATGCAAATGTAAATGTTGATGCAAATGTAGTTGTGGGTGCGCACTTGAACAAAACCTTGGCTGACGATGCAGTCTCTGTGACCATAATCGCTACTTCTTTCAAGAAAGGTATAATCACTCGGTACATAAGAGATTACGTAGCTGAGTCGCCCGCATAAACCCAAACGGGGTTCAAACAAAACTCGACTCGTCTGATTTGATTCGTGCGTGATTTCCAGAAATGTCAGCGTTCGAATGTGCAAGTACCGAGTCTGTATCGTGAATAGCAGTTTGAGTTTGTGCCCATCAAAATTCAAAAGGGCAATGGGACCGCGAGCGGTACGGACAGAAAAAGAGTTTCTCGAAGAAGTAAAGAAGGAGCAGCTAAAGATTGGGATTCGACGGCGTATAATTCGAAGCTTGCCTTATAATTCGAAGCTTGCGGAAGACGAAGTGCTCTTGGGATTGAGGGTACAAAGCGAAGGCTCGAAAACGGTATTGATACGGATGGCGTGCAGGGCTCAACACCAGGTACTTCAACGCTTGGTGAATCCAACTTTCGTTGATAGTAATGGAGACAATGCTTTTGACTATTTGGACTTTTATTTCCGAGGAATAAAGAGCTTCAATCAGTGCGGAATTTAGAGGGGCGTTTTCTTCCTTGTCAAGTGTTGGCAATGCCATGTTAAGCGGTCACGTCAACAACGAAAGGAGGTTAAGGATCTGAGATTGAGCGAAATGTATAATTGGGCACAGTCTCCACTTCGCGTATTCTACTGTGGATGAGATAATTCAAACAATTTGTCCACCAGTATTCATGAAAACAAGCATCCTGGTGTTGAATTTAGTGGCGTCACCACTTTGAGAGCACTCGAAGACGGTAGTAACATGGATGGCGTGCAAAATTCAACACCAGGTACTAATCAGTTGCCGTTATTGTAAAACTAATCATCACGCATACTATTTCATCGAGCGGAACCAGCATCATGCAGTATCATACTTATAGAATGAAGTTAGAGAATCATTTCTTTACCACATCCAATTGAAAATGTAATCAATACAAAATTCATCATCAGAATTGAAATGTTGTTAAAATTCATTTCATCAATATCATCATCTTCTTTAAAAATAACTACCTCATCCTCTTTTGGTGGTGGGGTCTACTGATCTAAATCGTCATGGAAACTTTATCAATTCACCCAAACTTTTATACCATTCAATCCATTCGGGCTCTTCAATGACAACCATGTATTCTCCCCGTCGAGTGCATTGAATAGATATTTGCAACAACAACTCTTAAAGCACCTTGTTTTTTTATCTCTGCTTGCCAAAATTCTCTCGCATCTGTGCTGATCTGTTATAAAGCATCATCAACCTTGGTTCCTTTCACCAAATTCTCTCTTGCATATAAAATTTGTCTGTTGATTTTTTTGCCAGAGAGTTACCTGGTCCCAAGGTAAGTTCGTTTTTCAGACATTTTACACAAATGATTTTATCAATATGGAATTCTGAAAGTCTGTCCATGACTTCAACAGTAGCAATCTGATCACTCAGAACATTTCCATTGTGCTTATGATGCAAACAGTCTGCCTATTCTTCCACCTAACCTATCCCAGGCATTGCCTCTGTGCTCCCCCAGCAACACTTGTAAATCCATTTTGATTAAGAGCTTGACATATCCGCAGTCTGCACCTTCCAGCTAAAGCTATCATTTTATGATGATTGAAAAGTGTTATCATCAATAAACCTATCATAAGGTAAAATCTGATTTATTTGTCTCGTCTGCACCTCTTCTTCCAAGCTCTAATGTTTCCTCTGTGGTAAGTTCCTCTTTGTCCCTCCTCTTGCGTTGAAGATCTGTTATCTTGCCATTTTTCGTATCTCATATTCCCAAAATATGCTCATCTTTATATTTCAGTTCCCCATTTGCTCCTTATCTTCTGTCGAGCCTCTTTCTTCATGTGGTTCCAACATTTGTTTTGCTTTTTGCTTTTTGCTTTTTGCTTTTTGCTTTTTGCTTTTGGCTTCAGCTTCAGCTTCAGCTTCGGACTGTTCATACTTCCTTTGACATTGGGCAACGGTTTCTCTTTCAATGGAAGTTGTTGCTTGCACTTGGGTGGCTACTGTAAACTAAACGTTGGTATACGTTCTCACAAATTGTGTGCTTATTATTCTGCATATATAAATCAAGAAGGAACTATAAGTTCCTAGATCCATTCACTAAGTGGTTCATCCATTCTAGCATGAACCACCATGACTCTTATCTCTTATTCTCCTTGTTTCATGGCTGCGCCCTTGGCACAACCACCGCACCATGTTTCACATGGCCAGAGCTGGCAATTGAAACATGCCTCTGCTCGTTCTTTGAGTCCTGCCGTAGACACCGTTCTGTTAATAAACTGGCCCACCTCACCCGCTGGTGCAGGTAGGTGTCCAGTATAGAAGGTACTTTGGTAGGGTACTACCTGTGCAAGTTGTTGCTGTTGGCCAGCGTTGGGATCTGGTACTGGTGCCCCTCCTGGCGCCCCGTTGGGCGGCACCAAGATCCTGGATCAACTTCTTGCGAGACTGCATTTGCATCCGTCATGTTAATGTAGTGTTCTTGTTGTTATTTTTAAAAACTGAATTACTAAGCACTGTTTGGTACTTCACTTGATCCTGAAACGAAAATGGGAGGAGAAGCTCGAAGTAGTATCATAGTATGGCTGGGCCGCGGTCATTTATAAATC
>Ga0209712_10004552_pt1 | contig 10991 bp, 7 predicted proteins | sample ArcOceMetagenome_FD_187443 | JGI IMG/M metagenome (GOLD analysis project Ga0209712, IMG submission 187443) | Marine eukaryotic phytoplankton communities from Arctic Ocean - Arctic Ocean - Greenland ARC118M Metagenome (SPAdes) (version 2) | ecosystem: Environmental > Aquatic > Marine > Oceanic...
TATAACTAATCTTGCTTCCTTGTTTTGGTTTGGTTTGTTTTGTTTTGTTTTGGTTTGGTTTGTTTTGTTTGGTTTTGTTTGGTTTGGTTTGGTTTGTTTAATGTACTATCTGTAGTCTAGTCTAGTCTAACTAGTTGCAGCTTAGTTACATAGAGAACGGCTCTTTAGTTAAAAGTCAGTTGCTGCTGTACTGCTGTACCGTAGTCAATCCTATGTTATTGAACATCGAGCCCTGATGTGTTCGTTGTGGGGGGGGTCCAAGAAGGATGTGTTGATTTTACTCCACCCCATCTCCAGGTTATGTTAGCCGGCCTGTTTAGTTACAGCTCATCTTTTCTGGTCAGTTAGTCAGTCAGTTTCTCTTTCTTCTTGTACTGCAGCAATGAATGAATCATCCAATCAATCAATCGATCCAATCATCAATCATCAATAGTCACTCTTCTGTGGTCTGTGGTTCACTCAATCTTTGACATTAAGCACTGCTATTAATAAAATAACATCATAGAAGTCATAACTACAGTAATACTATACTAACACAGTAATACCACTACACAGTAATACCAACAGCATTGCCACAACAGAACACAAATGTTGAAACAGCTAATCCAAAAGATCCCAGGCCCACCAAACTTCCAAGTATTCATTGCAACTTCCGTCCTCATTGGACTCTGCGGCATCCCAGTATTCACCAAAGATCAAAAGAGGGGACACGACCTATTCAGTCAAGAAAAACCTGAAGCGGTATTGCATTCTCAAGAAAAACTTTTGAAAGAGTTTGATCGGAAATCCAAGGAGGATCGATTCACCAAATAGAATTAATTGGACAGGATTGGATTGGATTGGATTGGAACAAAAACAAAAACAAAAACAAAAACAAAAGAGACGACAAGACAAGAGAAGGACGAGAGCGAGGAGAAGCTAGAAATACACAAAAACACAAAAACAAACAATAAGACAAAATACAAACAACAACAAAATGACGGAACAAACAGGAACAAACAGTGACGATGCAATGATGGCGGCATTTGAACAATACATGATGGGAGGGAAAAACAACATCAACAATAATAACAGCCTCAGCGAAGAGGAAATACAACAACAACTACTACAACAACAAAAACTACTTGCACTGGAACAACAACATAAATTACAAATGGCAATGAGAAAGGCAGATAAGAGATATTGGAGCATATACCAACACTTTACCAAACGGATACTGGAGGAATGGCTGGATCTAGACGATCAATCGCATAAAGTCATACAAGCCATTGTGGGAATTAGATCTAGGTTGCCAATGCATTCATCTTTGCTTTATAGATTTCAAGAACAGCGTGCATGTATGGTCAAGGTTGCACTCAACAAACACAAACAAGAAGGAGCGTTTAGAGGGTATGGATATGGATATAGTGATGAACGGATCTTATGGAGAGGAGATCCAAAGGGACAGGAATATCAATATGGCCATGGCCATGGTCATGGTCAGCAGCAGGGTATGATAATGATGGAGGAGCAAGATGTGGAATTGGCACTCTCGCACGACCTCATTCAACATGAAAAAATGATGGATGGACTACGGAGCTTATTTGCAAACCTATCGGAGTGTCATGAAGCTCTACTACGGCATTTGGATGAAATGGCAAAACATCATTTGGAAACGGAATGGTTCGAGTTTCATGAATGTTATGGTGATGGTGGTGAAGGTGACAATGGTGCTGGTGATGGCAATGGCAATGGCAATGGCGATGGCGATGGCGATGGCGTTTCTCAAAATTGTCAAGAATGGAATGAATTTGCATCCTTGGAAAAGGCTGCTGGTCTTTCGGGCATCATGCAGGATATCATGGCAATGCTTTCCATGGAACTTTATAGGAAGCAATGTCTGGCTTATACCATTCTTGAAACGGTGGGAGATGATCTTGTTGGAGGTGGTGGTAATGGCGGTGGTGGTGATATGGAGACGGAGACGGAGTGGGAAGACCTTAGTCCAAAGGCGGTGGCGGATCGTTGCTTGAAACAATGGCCACGGGATTGCAAGGCTGGATGTATAGATGTCAAGGTTCTTGCCGATGCACTTGATTTGATACATTGATTGAGATTTGATACATTGGTCTGATACAGTACAACTTTTAATAAAACTTGTTGAATATATTGGTATAATCACTTTTCACAATGCTCCATGTTTGTAGACTAGCTCAAGATTCATTCAAGATGATGAAGATACTTGGAACGATTACAAATAGCTATTACAGTATAGATACGTGGTGTAGTTAGTAGTGCGGCTTTGCAGCATGACCGGTATTTGATTACTCGTTGCGATACTACTGTATTCATTGATCCTGCTTTGCATATTTTATAGATAGAGATCCTCCTTACGTACCCGTGCCCGCATGTTGATGTCGCTATTGCTAGATATATGAAATCATCTTGAACGTCTTTTGGCACTTAAAAGACTTGGCAGCAGTCCATGCGAGTCATGAAATACTTGTACTGCAATTCCAGTTGCGGTTCGTGGGTATGGTATAGTTGATGGTAGCCCGTAGCCTGTTGTTGTGCCATGGTAGACTGCTTTTTTGCCCATTAATGCAGATTTTTGTTTCTTGTTGTTCTTTCCTACAGACGCCATCAGAAGTACTGTACTGGTAGCTACCTGTACAATATCCGGTAGATGGTAGCTCGCTGCCTCCGGTCACCATTCGACATGTGCCACAGTACCGATAACCGATCACTTTTCCCTTTTAGTTTCAACATTGCAGGTTTTAATTTCCTATACGTATACTTCTTGCCCATCCATCAACAAGAATCTCATATCGGTGGTTCCTTCATTCCAAATTCATTCTTATTCAACTTAAATTGGCCAAAACTGGTGTTGCCTTGTCGTTGTTGTCACGGCCAAGTATCCGCGTTCCAGCGGCAACCGTTCTCTCTCAGCCACTGCAAAGCTTGAAGTTTTCCATACGCAGCTGCTCTTCGGCATGTGTTTGAGCCCCAAGCGGATGAGTACCCTTGTTGATGCGCCCACTGCATCACTTCCACACGACCGTGCCTTGCAGCATTCTCCCAGAAGAATTCAAGTTGTTTTCTAGCAGTACCTTCATCTTCAAAGTACCTCTGAACACAGGAGACGGAAGAGGTGACAACTTCTCCAGTTGTGATCTTTCTGTAATACGGTTGTTGTTCGCTGGTTCTGAGGAACATCTTGCAAGCTATGTCGTGGTATCGAAAGTGTCCAATGCCAAGAAAGGCTTGGCAGAGCCCTAGGAGATCATCATTAAGATCATAGATCGTCGTGTCGTGGTGGTGGTCGTGGGTAGTAGTAGTACGACTGATAGGTGGGACTTCTACCAGCATGGCGATTGCGATTGCGATTGCGATTGCGATTGCGGTCTGCCGGTGCTGTACTAGTGTTAGAGTTTGTTGCTAGTAGATTGAAGAATCTATGAGAGCGTTTGCTGCGTCGTCGTCGTCACCGTCGCTGTTGTGAACGTTAGCGTTAGTAGTAATGAGCATTATTTGAGTGATGCTTCTTGTTCGTCAGAAAGATCGGAACTATGAAGAAAACGAGGCAGAGACGTTGGTATCGGGTTCGCAAATCTAGAAAAATGTCAATCTATCAGCTCTCAATCACACCGTTTTGGAGAATTCTTTCAGCTTCTTGACACCTTTGGAGAAATACTAAAATCAGAAATTCCTTGGTTTTCTTCACTCGCTTGCGATTGCAAGCTTGCATACGCAGTTTACTTGAGGGTACGCTATGGCATACCGGTATCACGTCTCTTTCAGAATGGAGATTAATAAACAGAGATCTCGAAAAGAAGGCAGGATTTGAAATTTTGGTCACAAGAACGGACTTATTTTCTTAACAATACAATATTAATATCATGCAATCTTCCAAAACTAATCCTCGTCAAATGCCGAATTGGAATCCTCTTCGTCTTTGGCAGTTTTCACTATATAGAAGCACAGCCAGCTGGAGGTGTGCCACTTCTCGAACGCCTGGGCACAATCCATTGGAAACGATTCCCTTTTGGATTCATACAACACCTCCGTGATTCCACTAAACGGTCCTTGTTAGGATGCTACCTCCCTCCCGTGTAGCCATTTGCAATAGCAAATGTTTTGTTTCAATCGAACAAAGACAATGCAAACATATTTGTGTACACGATGAAAAACATGCTACACGTACTACGTGTATAACAAAGATTGAATTAGGTTATCTCTCCATCCTCCGTCATAAAAACAAAATGTATGTCATCAATGCATCCAGCACTCTAGACGGACGCATTCTTCACATTGAGATTTGTTTTTGTTGTAGGAGTTATAAAGAACTGACCAGCATTTGGGGTGCCATAAGAGCAATTAGGATTGATCTGATTGAACGGATCATTTGCACACTGAGCAGGCGAAGGCTCCTCATATGCGTTATAAAGGAAGTACAATTTCTTTTCCTCTCCATTTGGGATTGGACGATAATCATCTTGGAGGAGAAACGCTTTACAGTCACCTGTATCGCAATTATTATGGCATTGCTCTCGAGCAGATTTGGCGTCGTAACTAACGTGCATCGTGTATGGGTATGGCTATTGAATGAGATGACACTTGTTTCCACAAAAGATTTCAACATAATCAATTCCACAACAAGTGCTCAAGTCGCTGTCCTCACGAACGACACTGTCAAGGTTTTGATGTAAAATGCATAGTCATCATCATAGCGAGCGGACACATTATTACTCCACAGTTTAACTGAAACTGCATTATTGATGCATCACGATGCCAGAATAGGGCTGGCGGGATTTTCCTTGGCATCCCTCATGCCAATCTTCCACAATAGATTCTGGTCTATCCAGGCGAGGAACGACACCGTTATCATACACAACATTGTTCTTCACAACTCCTCTATCTGTTCGATGAAATACAAGACCATTGATACCATTCTTGTACTAACACGTATTGAATTGGAACTAAAAGCGGTATTATTGGTCAACCAAGTAGCCTCATCTGAATGCCCCCTGCATCATCGATATGTTTGGATTCTGCCAAGACGACAGCAGCAGACTCAGCAGAGGAAGACCACCACGTATTCGAGTATATCACATTAGTATTGATATCAGCAAGCTAGCATCGTGACATAAGTCACCTTTATTGACTCGAATTTCAGACGCTGGACTGGACAGTTATGCACGACCATTTCATGAATGTAAATATGACGACCGGCCCAAAATTATTGCAGTTCTCCTCCCGTTATTATTGATAATGGGTAATGGGTGCGTTTGAGAATCCTAGTATTGTTCCTCGCTTGCTTCATCGTAGCAAGTATTTTCAAATCACTGACACCGTTCAAGTTGTTGCTGTTATGATTCTCAAAGATTGACCAAAGTACAGTACGTGTACGTGTAGTATGTATTCATTTTGGTACATTGAATATTCCTTCCATTAGATAAATACAATACATGTTACATCATGTTACATGTTACATTTTTTGAACATGTTACATCATGTTGTGTAGTCTGAGAGGAGGAACGGTTAACGGTTACCGTATCGAATCGATGGCAATGCTGCATTGGCCTATTTTGAGGGGCTGATATTTAGAGGTTAAGAGCCCGAGAGTATCTGTAATGAAGCGAAAGGATTGCGAAAGACCGCCACCTTGACCCAAACGGAATGTGCAGGTCAAGAGTTCCTTTTGTTTTCCTTCTTTGCACAATATTCATATTGTATTGCAATGAATGATAATGATGCTATCATACGAAGACGATCTAAAGAGATACGGAAGAAATGGAACGTTCAGTTTGCACTACACGTACTGTGAATTAGTAGTGTACTACTAGGTTTCAACACATGAATCAAGACTGAAGTGAAGGGGCAGAGCGAATCCAATCATTCAGAATTCCATTATGTCTTGATATTAACAGCTGGATATTCATATAAGACCGCCGTGCTGGATGCTCATTTTCCAAAACTAACATGAAAAGAAACGAACAATGTGGGATTGGTATGGGGGAATATTGTCAAAATACACGGAGTAATGTTTTGTCATTTTGGAGTCATTTAGTGGAGTCAACTGAACTTAGTCACTTGTTCACATACATTGCAAATTGCAAGAAGGTTTACATGAAAGGACTAAAAACATTCACACACTGCCTACAAGTTACAAGTTTGAAAGTGCCTCCTAGTGCCTAATAGTGCCTACTGTAGTACAAGTACTGCCTGCTGACTATAAAGCAATACTACCATCTTAGCCTACTAGAAAGAAGTAGCAACGTCCCAACCTCGTACATTACTAACTATAGTACAAATAAGAGTAGTATGGAGGCGATAACAGAAGCTTCAGCTGACCAGCTTGTGGATTTGTTCATGCCAAACTATGACGTGAACATGTCCTCATTTGTTCTGCAAGAGGGAAGCAGCAACAGCAGCAGGACGAATAAAATTGGTAGTATTAGTACTACCAATAACCGTTCACGTTCGTTTGGCAACTCTTCTTCGGTACGATATGTCACGAACAAAGAGTTACCTGCGCACCATCCTCCCAACGTGTTTGGAGGCGGATCGCATTTCCTCGACTACGACGATTGCCACGAACTCAAGGACGTCTTCACTGGTATCATTGACGCATTCACTGGCTTCCTGATATCTGGCACGAGGAAATACATTCTCACTGGTGAAGTATACGAAGGACCATTTCGAAATAACCTACGGCATGGCAATGGGGCCATTGTCCGGAACATTTATCTGCCGCAGAACTCCATCTCCACTGGATCGCTATCCTCGCTGCCAAACATTAATACAAACACAAACACTAATACTACAAGAATGGCGCGCAACCATGACGCCGCCATCCCGAAATTCTATGGGACATTTCACAATGATGCTCCTAGTCATGGAACTCTCGTTGTACCATCACTGTTTACGTACCAGGGGCCTCTGCAAAAATCAAGGCCTCATGGGGAGAATGGAACCTTGATCAAACCCTCTGGGTATAAGTATGAAGGAAGCTTTCGACATGGACTTTTTCATGGAATGGGGGTCGAAATTGAGTCATTTGGGGGGATTTATAAGGGTTGTTTTGCCAATGGTGTCAGAGAAGGGTATGGCAAGTACACGGCGATTGTCAAATATACCAGTATGAATACTACACGTACTACGTGTAGTGCTGCGGCCGTCAAAATGACAAATGACGTTAGCGTTAGCGTTGGCGTTGGCGTTAAATATTGTTACAAAGGGCAATGGCTCGACAATCAAAAGCAAGGGGAAGGGGAAGAGATGTTGAAACGGCGTGAGATATACAGAGGACAATTTCATGCGAATGAAAGGCATGGCTATGGATCACTGACGTTTGAAGAAGATCCAGCAGGTTTTAGTGATTGTGAGAGCAATTGCGATAATGATGAGTGTATCAACAGTAATGGCCATGATTTTGAGACAAATTATACGATTGATACAGAACAAAGTACAAAACATGCTGGAGATGATTCATTATCTACAGAGTCACAATCCAGTCATTCAGAAGGCGGAGAAAGTGAGCGCGAACGCGAACGTATGCAGAATGCCCCGCAACCTACTACGCCAGTGGTTGCAGAGGGTGTATGGAGAGCGGGACATCCACTCAACGGAACTCATGAATGGACACTCATGTATGGAACGGGCAATTGTTACGCTGGATATGCTACTGATTTTCGGCCTGAAGGATATGGTGTCATGCGATATTCAAATCAGGATATATACACTGGGGAGTGGGTCAATGGAAAACGTTCAGGAGAGGGTTGTTTCATATCGGGAGATGGAAAAGAAGAGTATGTTGGATTTTGGGATGATGATAAAATTGTACCTCTTGACGAAGGAGATCGGAATGAGAGAATGGCAAGGTTGACGGATATGGCTCTCGTTCTTTTACAAGACAATGAAAATCGCAACGACAGCGACAACGACAGTATTGATGATGATGCAGATGCAGAGAAAGCACTGGATGAGTTTATTCAACAAGGCGAGGATGTATATAAGAGCCAACGGCAGCTATTGGAGTCAATTGTCGAAAAGAGTTTGGCAAAATCCATGGATCGAATGAATCATTGCAAAGGGTTTAATGAGAATTGGTCATTATGGACGCCACAATCCAAGGGAAGCTCTCGACAAGGAATGAATTCTCCGACAATTACACCAAGAAAGCTGAAGCTTGATCAAGAAGAACATCCAAATATAACGGTTGAGAGTACATGTATTGGTATGGAAGGACAAAAGAATGAGGCTGATGAAAATGACGACGCGGGTGGATATGGTGAATCTGAGTCGCCAGTAGTGCCTACACGGACTCAATTGAAAACCTACAAGAATGGGGATACTTATCTAGGTCATCATTGTGTAACATCTGGTCTTCGGCGAGGGTACGGAGGTAAGTTTCTACCCGTCTTCGAATATATGTACGCAACAAACATCTAGAGAAATGCAACCACAGCTCAGACTAACATCATTGAACATGTGTTTCTGGTACAGTCTACGTGTCTAGTGCGACAGGATCAACTTATTCGGGAATGTTTGAAAATAACGTGAAACAAGGGTATGGAATTCTACTGCACCCTCTTGGAAAGTATTCTGGTCACTTTATGAATGATGCAAAGGAGGGTGAAGGAACATTGATATTCAACGATGCAAGCTCTTACAATGGTGGCTTCAAAGAAAACCAGTTTCATGGGAAAGGCACATTGTGCACCAAAGATAATACTGTATACGTTGGAGACTGGTTTAGCGGCTTGAAAAATGGTCAAGGTTGTGAAACTTATGCGGATGGTCGAATTTATCGTGGAGGATTTCAAGATGGACAAAGATCAGGAGACGGTGCATTTCATAAAAAGTCTGGTGGCGATGTCGTCTACAGCGGTTCTTGGTTGAATGGAATATTTCACGGTGAAGGCACATGTTTATATCAACAAATGCAGGGCAATATGGACCCTTCGGAACCATCTGAAAATCACAAAGAGCTTCGGTACCACGGATCATTCTTCAATGGTCTGCGACATGGCTATGGTGTTCTAATGAATGGTACTGATGGATTAGTTCTCAAAGGCCAATGGCATAAGAACTTGCCAATTGATGGGAAATGGAGGATCGAATATCAAGATGGAAGCATTTACTCCGGTGGTGCGAAGGTAAAGGAAGATATCTTTCCTGAAAGCAGAGACAAAGATCAATTAATTCCTATGGATTCATCAAAATCTGAAGCACCACTTGTGATGGATACGTGTACATTTGAAATTTCCATGCCATCTCCCCATGGTTTTGGTGCCCTACGCTATTCTAATAGCGATGTTTATATTGGAAACTTCCAGAATGGAACGCGAATGGGACTAGGTTCACTCTTTACATCGGGTGGAGTAAGGCTTGAGGGTACTTGGAAGAATGATAGTCTCGTTCTGGACAGCACAGTTTCAAAGCTCACTGAATATAGTGATATTCACAGTGGTTCTTGATCTTGATCGCTCGGATTAAAAAATATAAGGTGGTGGTACGTGTACCTAGCCAAGTAAGTGGCCACAAATCGTCGGATATTTTGACACTTTTCCCTCAATCCGGATATGTGGCCACTGTGCTAGTGGTACTTGGTAGTCTTTGTGAAGTACAATAGTGCATTTATAATTTATAAGAACTTTTAATTTCAAATTCATGGAAATGTTTGACCCTTGACCTTTTAGCGCATTAATCGTTTCCCATAACTTATTGTATTTCTCTCGACATTGAAACATTGACCCAATCAATAAAGTGAGCAATTCTTGATGATTGATAATATGATCGCCATTGAGTAATGAATTTCAAATTATCGATCCCCAGTATAGTACTACACGTACTATAGTAGTTAGTACTATGCAAACCATACACAAAAATGCTAGAATCTGAAATGTGATGGCATTTTGAATTTACTTGTTCTTCTTCTTGTTGTTCGTTCCCTTTGTTCCCTTTGACGGTTGGTGCTTAACAGCAACAGCAACAGCAACAGCAGCCTCTTCCTTTGGATCAGTCTTCTTAATCCTTTGTGGGTCAATTAATCCGAATGGCGGAATAAACGTTGCTGCGATGAGTGTGGTTGCCAAAATCATAATGGGGTGAGGCCAAAGAAGGGAACGTTTTGTGAAGAGTAGCACTACACAAACAAAGATGGAAAGGAAATGCGCATGGGTTGCTAACTTTTTGAGAGTCGCCATAAAAGCCGTTTTTCTTGCTGTTCAGTTCAACGAATAATGAGAAATTGGAAATTGGAAGAGAAGAAAGCAGTTAGACTACACGTAGTGTTCTGTAAATAACATATACTGTAACATAGTATAACATACAAAGAGACGAGTGAAGACACTCTCCACGCACAGCTTATCTTAACAGAAATACGAAATACTCACTCGTGGGTTGTTCTGCATTTGGTTCGCTCATGGTCTTGTTTGTATTGCTGTATCTTGTAGCAGTACGTAGTGTGCCGTTCTATTTCTTTTGTGTGTTGTTGCTAATAATGATAATGATAATGATGAGCAATGATGAAAAGAGCGAGCATGGCTTGTCGGTTGCTGTTGCTCTAGGCCATTTTTTGAATTCGATGTCTCATGTCGTGCACCATCCCTCCTCCATCCCTTCCATTCTTCGTTCACATTATTCATCGAACAAATTACTATGGCTGGGACGGATGCGCTTGGCATATCAATCAATGCGGCGACGATTGGACGGGTGTTATTCGAATGCCGGATGTGCATGGAACAACGATTCAAAATGAATACACGAATTGATGGGTACGGTCAAGCAAGTTATAGCTTGGTACGGTAGACGAAAGCGATGATTTTATAAATACATGACAGCAAAATAAAATACTATCTATGAAGCCGCAGTATCTACGAAACAGTACAGTGTACAATATTGAAAAAAGGACATACATTTTGAAACGATAAATAAAATAGTAATCTATGATTCATCGTGAGTACGATGAACAATTACCTCCTTGACAAAATTAGTTCTTGTTGCAT
>Ga0209712_10004553_pt1 | contig 10991 bp, 10 predicted proteins | sample ArcOceMetagenome_FD_187443 | JGI IMG/M metagenome (GOLD analysis project Ga0209712, IMG submission 187443) | Marine eukaryotic phytoplankton communities from Arctic Ocean - Arctic Ocean - Greenland ARC118M Metagenome (SPAdes) (version 2) | ecosystem: Environmental > Aquatic > Marine > Oceanic...
CAGAGTGCCAGCTGTTGGCTCGTATTTGCGGCCCAGACGGCCAAGCCCATTAAGCCCACGGCAAGACCCAAAAACAGCCACAGCCAGCGTGGGCTGTGGTAGCCAAATAGGCGGGCTGTGGATTTCACACCAATCAAGGCGTCATCTTCGGTGTCTTGATGAGCATAGATGGTGTCATAAAATAGCGTCCAAGCGATACCGCTCAGGTAGAGGGCCACCGCAGGCCATTCGAGCTTACCGGTATGCGCGACCCAGCCGAGCAGAGCGCCCCAGTTAAATGCCAGGCCTAAAAATACTTGCGGCCACCACGTGAAGCGCTTTGCAAAGGGGTAAATCGCGACAAACCCAAGGCTGGCTATACCAATCATCACTGTTATAGGGCCGAAGGTAAGTAATATGCCAAAGGCAATCAGGGCTTGGGCCGCCATCCACAAAACGGCACCGCGCACTGTGACTTGGCCTGATGGGATTGGCCGAGAGCGGGTGCGGGCCACTTGGGCGTCGAAGTGCCGATCGGTGATGTCATTCCACGTGCAGCCAGCGCCGCGCATCAACCAAGCCCCAGCGCCAGAGGCCGTAATCAGCCAAAAATCCCAAAGCTGTAAATTGCCGTCATGTAAGGTGGCTAAAAGCACGCCCCAGATGCAAGGGATATACAAAAGCCAAGTGCCAATTGGGCGATCTGCTCGCGACAGGCGCAGATAAGGGCGGCTCGCGACAGGGGCCAAACGATCCACCCAATTATCTTTTACCGCATCTGCAACTTGACCCTCTGGTGATTTGCCCGATTGCGTCATATCTTATGCTCCATGGCTTCAATTATTCGCTTATATGTAGATCACCCGCTGGGGGTGGGGCAATCGGTTCCTTTGAATCGCGAACAATCACATTATCTGTTCGGGGTGATGCGAAGGGGCGTGGGCGAAGTGCTTGAACTTTTCAATGGTCGCGATGGTGAATGGCTAGCGCGGGTGGTTCAGGCTGGCAAGCGCAATGCAATTTTGTTGTGTGAGAGCAATTCCAAACCTATGATGTTGCCGCCAGACCTTTGGATGATGTTTGCCCCGATCAAAAAAGCGCGCACAGATTTTATTGTGGAAAAAGCCACCGAGATGGGTGCGGCCCAAATTTTGCCGGTGCAGACAGATTTCACAAACTCTGAACGTATTCGCCAAGATCGCCTGCAAAACCATGCGCTGGAAGCGGCTGAGCAATGCGGGGGCACATATGTACCGCCGGTGATGGAGCTGCAAAAACTGTCGAAGCTGTTGGACGGCTGGGACGACCGCCATATTATGTTTTGCGATGAAAACCGCGTGGGCGAAGCTGTTGCCTTGTCGCAGCAGCCCGGACCTTGGGCTATTTTGATTGGCCCCGAAGGTGGATTTAGCCCGGCCGAGCGCGAACGGTTGGAGGCCATGCCTCAGGCGCAAGGGGTCTCCTTAGGACCGCGCATTCTTAGAGCAGACACCGCGGCGGTGGCGGCACTGGCGCTATGGCAAACAAGTTTGGGGGATTGGCAGTGAGTTTCATTCGGCCGGAGGCGCTGAACACGCTGCGTCAATACCGTGGATTTATTTTAGGTGGCCTTATTCTGACTGCGGGCCTGTTCATTATCTTTACCAGTTACGGCACCACGCGCATCGCGGGCGGGCTCTTTGTGGTGATTGGAAGCTTGATTGGCCATGATGCCTATCGCCGTTTCAAATTTCCAGCTGGCCATGGTGGCGCTGGGGTGGTTGAGGTGGACGAACGACGGGTGAGCTATCTTGCCGCTGGGTCTGGCACGTCAATCTCGATGGACACGCTTGAACGAATTGAACTGCATCGTAATGCCAGGGGGCGGATCACCTGGGTATTTTTTGGCCCTGAAGGTATGTTGTCGGTCCCGGGTGATGCGGAAGGCACTGATAAGTTATTTGATGCTTTGGTGGCCTTGCCGGGGGTGAATTACACCCAAGCTGAGGCCGCTACTCAAGGCAAGGGACCTGATCTATTTTTGATTTGGCAACGCAATCGCGCGAGACTTCACTGACCACACCTTGACTTGGCTGAGTCTGGAGGCCATCTGTAAATCAATAGGCGCAGATATATCGGAGTTCCACATGTCAATACCACAATCTGGTGGTGGCCCAATTGAAAGCTTTAACCAGCTGGCAAATCTTCTTGAACAGGGCAATAAACCTAAAGCGGATTGGCGCATTGGCACCGAGCATGAGAAATTTGGATATTGTAAAGATACACTTAAAGCATTGCCCTACGAAGGCGAGCGCTCCATTCAATCCATCCTGCAGGGCCTGCGCGATCAGTTTAATTGGGCGCCGGTAGAAGAGGGCGGCCATTTGATTGGGCTGACCAAAGATGGGGGTAATGTAAGCCTTGAGCCGGGCGGGGCGCTTGAGCTGTCGGGCGCGCCTCTGGAGACGATCCATGAGACCTGCGATGAGGTGAATGTGCACCTACGCGAGGTTAAAGAAATTGCTGATAAAATCGGTGTTGGCTTTATCGGATTGGGTGCCGCACCAATTTGGCAGCATGAAGATGTGGGGCTGATGCCCAAGGGCCGCTACCAGCTGATGGATGCCTATATGGGTGAAGTGGGGACTATGGGCCGCACAATGATGCGCCGGACCTGCACCGTTCAGGTGAACCTCGATTTCGCATCTGAGGCAGATATGGTGCAAAAATTCCGCGTGGCTTTGGCGTTACAGCCTGTTGCTACCGCCTTGTTTGCCAATTCACCCTTCTTTGAAGGCAAGGTGAATGGTCACAAATCTTGGCGTGCTCGGGTGTGGCGGGATTTGGATACGAATCGTACCGGCATGCTGCCTTTTGTGTTTGAAGATGGCATGGGCTTTCAGCGTTATGTCGACTACGCCTTAGATGTGCCGATGTATTTCGTCTATCGCGACGGAAAATATATCAATGCGCTGGGACAATCTTTCCGCGATTTCCTGAAAGGTCAGCTTCCAGCTTTGCCCGGTGAAATGCCAACGCTCAGCGATTGGGCCGATCATCTGACCACGATATTTCCCGAAGCGCGGATTAAGCAATTTATTGAGATGCGCGGTGCTGATGGCGGGCCATGGCGCCGTCTCTGCGCGTTGCCTGCCTTTTGGGTGGGACTGTTGTATGACCAATCGTCGCTGGATGCTGCTTGGGATTTGGTCAAATCTATGGATGCGGAAACCCGGGATGCTCTGTGCGTTGCGGCTTCCGTGGACGGGTTGCAAGCGGAAGTTTCTGGCATCAAGATGATGGAATTGGCCCGGCAAGCTGTGAATATTTCCAACGCAGGTTTGGTCGCGCGGGCGCGGACTGGCGCCGGTGGCATGGTGCCTGATGAGACACATTTCCTGAATGCTCTGCAAGACAGCCTAGAGACCGGTCAAACCCCCGCCGATGAGCTTCTGGCGCGCTATCATGGCGATTGGGAAGGTGACCTGACGCGGATCTATGAGGATTATTCATACTGAGGCCTGCCTTAGCGTCTCCTTTCCCCCAAGCTTGAAAGCATCATTGCAGGTTTGATTGCTGAATTCTAAGGTGGCTCCGACACGCAGGAGTGTCGCAATGGGAGGAGGTATCATGTTGGAAAACGACACGGTGGACAGCAAATTTATAGGGATGTTCAGGCTATGAACCCGGCGGAGTGGCTGGTCAGAACCGCACGTTTATCCCCCGCAGCGCCTGCTTTGCTGAAAGGCGAGGCAATTGAGGCGGATTATGCCACATTTGCAACTCGTGTTGCGGCTATCGCTGGGGCGCTGAGCGCCGAGCACAAAATTGACAAAGGCAGCCGGGTGGCCCTCTTCATGAGCAACCGCACGGAATATCTGGAAGCTATGTATGGCATTTGGTTTGCGGGGGCGGTTGTGGTGCCAATCAACGCGAAGCTGCATGCGAAAGAGGCCGCTTGGATCATTGAGAATGCTGGTGCAGAGATTGCCTTTGTCTCGTCAGATGTGGGGGAGGTCTTGCAAGCACTTGCTCCAGAGTGTCTCAGAACTCTGATCTATGCGGATCACCCGGAGTTTGCCTTACTGCGCCAACACGCAGAAATGATATGGCCTATGGTGATCCATGACGATGAGCTGCTGTGGTTGTTTTACACCTCAGGGACCACAGGTCGACCAAAAGGGGTGATGATCAGCGCGGGCAATATCAGTTCTATGGCCCTGACCTATTTTAGCGATGTGGACGACGTCACTGCTGAAGACGCAATCCTCTATGCGGCCCCCATGTCGCATGGGGCGGGGATTTATAACTTTATGCATGTGATCAAGGGAGCGCGGCACGTGGTGCCGGACAGTCATGGATTTGATGCGGATGAAATCTTGGGTCTGGCGCCTAAGATCGACAATATTTCAATGTTTGCTGCCCCAACCATGGTCAAACGTCTTGTCGAGCGGGCGCGTGCCATTGGCAGCAATGGGCAGGGTATCAAAACAATCACCTATGCGGGCGGGCCTATGTATGTCGCTGATATTATCGCGGCGGTTGAGATCTTGGGAGATAAATTTGTGCAGGTTTATGGCCAGGGGGAATGCCCGATGGGGATTACAGCCCTGCGACGCGACTTTGTCAGCGACCGCACCCATCCGAATTGGCGCGCGCGTCTTGGGTCGGTAGGCGTGGCGCAAAGCCCTGTGCTGGTTCGTATCGGTGATGAGTTGGGAGCAACATTGCCTCTGGGTGAAGTCGGTGAGGTTTTGGTGTCTGGGACCATCGTGATGAGCGGCTATTGGCAAAATCCTGAGGCCACGGCAAAGACCATTCAAGATGGTTGGTTGTGGACCGGAGATATGGGGGCGATGGATGAGGATGGTTTCGTCACCCTGCATGATCGATCGAAAGATATAATCATCTCTGGCGGCTCCAATATTTATCCGCGGGAAGTGGAAGAGGTTTTGCTGGAACTGGAGTTTGTGGCGGAGGTGGCGGTGGTTGGACAACCGCATCCAGAATGGGGCGAAGCAGTTGTCGCCTTTGTCGTAGCCGCACCCGGTCAAGAGGTTGCCTCAGCCCAACTTGATGCCCATTGCATTGCCAACATCGCCCGGTTTAAACGCCCAAAAGAGTATCGGCTCGTCGCAGAGCTGCCCAAAAATAATTATGGCAAGGTGTTAAAAACTGACCTGCGCCACATGCTGCAAAATGGAGAGAGTGATGAAGAATGATCTGAGTGGGCGCGTCGTATTGGTCACGGGTTCTGTTCAAGGAATTGGCCTCGCCATTGCCAAATCTCTGGCCGAACAAGGGGCGCGGGTTGCCCTGCATGGGTTGGCAGATGCGGCTCAAATAGCGGAGGCAACCAAGGTGATGCAAGAGGCCGGCGCAACTGATGTGAAGTTTTTTGAGGGTGATATGCGCGATCCAGATGCAATTGAGGCGCTGGTAAATTCTGTTGAAGCTTGGGGGCCTTTGGATATTTTGGTCAACAATGCTGGCATTCAAAAAACGGTCAGCCTGAAAGATTTAACGCGAGACACTTGGGACGCCATTATAGCGGTGAACCTGTCGGGCGCACTACATACGATGCGCCACGCTTTGCCGAACATGGCAGAACGGGGCTACGGCCGGGTCATTAATATAGCCTCTGTGCATGGGTTGGTGGCCTCGAAAGACAAAGCGCCTTATGTGGCTGCAAAGTTTGGATTGGTGGGCCTGTCCAAGGTTGCTGCATTGGAATATGCCCATGTTGGCAGCAAAGATAGCGGAGGGGTCACGGTCAATTGCATCTGCCCCGGCTGGACTGATACGCCCCTCATTGAGCCACAAATCATGGCACGGGCTGAAAAATATGGTGGTGATCGCGAAGCGGGTAAGGCGGAATTGGTTGCGGAAAAGCAACCCTCTACCCGCACCGCTGATCCGTCAGAAATTGGGGCGTTGGCTGTTTGGCTTTGCGCGCCAATTGCGCACAACGTGACGGGAACAAGCATTCCAATCGATGGTGGCTGGACCGCACAATAAACTTTTAAAATGCGCGATGCCCGGTGTGGTTGCATCGGGCATCGCGGTTTGGTTTTCAAATTTGGCTTTTCGCGCTTTGGTGTTCATCTGATAAAAAAGTTTTATCCATGTAAAGCTTCAGCGGCCATCGTGCTTGATATTTGCCCATATGCAAACATCCTATAGCCATCAATGATGCTGTCGTGAAATTTGTATGGTAGTAGATGCACGATAATTCATTTATCTCACTGTTTGAGCAATGAAAAAGATAATCCAGATAGCCGGGCGGTCCAATTTCCTTTTGGGTCACTCAGGAAGTCCATCGCGACACCCTGCATGTTTACGCGGATTTTTCGGGGGGTGGAGGACACCACAATAGCTTGAGCTTCTACTCCGGAATCAGAGACTACGGTCACAGTTCCTGTCGCACTAATAACGGTCATCACAGCCTCCAACGGTCAAATTATCTAACCTCCTTACCATATTTGTCATGAACTATGGTAATAATAAGTGCCCAGCAGTCTGCTATTGAGGCACCAGCCCCTTGACCCTCTAGTTAGGGGAGGCTTTATGTGAGGCAGGAGCAGAGGAGAACACCATGAGTGCCCTAGACAAAATCGTGATTTCAGTAAGCAACATGTCCTGCGTGTCTTGCGTGGGGCGGGTGGAGCGAGCACTGCTGCAAGTGCCTGGAGTAACGCGCGCGGATGTCAATTTGGCGTCCGACACTGCGACGGTCACCTTTGTTGAAGGTGCAGTGTCAGCCCATGATATTTTGACCGCTTCCACTCAGGCGGGCTATGTGGCGAAGTTGAGTTCCCAAGAGGCCTCATCAGAGGCGCAACAGCGCAAGGAGTTGGCGGCAAAAGCCTATGTACGGCGCACGAGATTTGCCGGGCTTTTGGCGGCTCCGGTAATCCTGCTGGGCATGGGTGGGCATGTCATCCCGGGGTTTGATGGTCAAATTATGGCCACGATTGGCCATCAGTCCAGCTGGGTTATTCAATTTTTCTTCACCTCACTGGTGCTGTTTGGTCCGGGGTTAAGTTTCTATCGTCTCGGCTTTCCAGCCCTTTTGCGCGGCGCACCCGATATGAATTCTTTGGTGGCCATGGGAACATCTGCTGCCTATCTCTATTCCGTGGTGGCAACCTTTCTGCCGCATCTGCTGCCAGAAGGTGTCGTGGCTGTTTATTATGAGCCCGCGGCTTTGATTGTGGTGTTGATTTTGTTTGGCCGGTTTTTGGAAAATCGCGCCAAGGGCCGCACTGGGCAAGCCATTCAAAGCCTGTTGGGCCTGCGGGCCAAAACAGCCCGAGTGCTGCGCGGAGACGATTACGTGGAAGTTGCAATCGATGACATCGCCATAGGCGACATGCTCAGCCTGCGTCCGGGTGAGCGGGTGGCGGTGGATGGCTCGGTTCTGGAGGGCAGCAGTCATATTGATGAAAGCATGATCACCGGTGAGCCGGAGCTGGTTCAAAAAGCTGTGGGTGATATGGTGACGGGCGGCACGGTCAATGGGCTGGGGAAACTCGTCTATCAGGCGACACGTGTGGGCGCAGATACAACGCTCTCTCAAATCATCAAGCTGGTTGAGCAGGTTCAGGGTACAAAACTGCCGATTCAAGGCCTGGTGGACCGGGTGACGCTGTGGTTCGTGCCTGCGGTGATCTTACTGGCGCTCACCACAGTCGTCGTCTGGCTGGTATTTGGCCCCGCGCCTTCGGTGCCTTATGCTTTGGTCGCTGGGGTCTCGGTTTTGATTATCGCCTGCCCCTGCGCCATGGGATTGGCCACACCGACCTCTGTCATGGTGGGCACGGGGCGCGCGGCCGAATTAGGGGTGCTGTTTCGCAAAGGTGACGCGTTGCAACGTCTCGCAGATGTTGATTTTGTCGCCTTCGACAAAACCGGTACTTTGACCCAAGGTCGCCCAACTCTTAAAGATTTCAAGATCACCAAGGGGTTTGAGCGTAGCCAGGTTTTAACCACACTCGCCGCCGCAGAACAAGGCTCGGAACATCCTTTGGCGCTTGCGATTGTCAACGCTGCAAAAGCAGAGACGCTCACCCTCCCTGCAACGCAGGATTTTGAAGCGATCCCCGGATTAGGGATCCGCGCTTTGGTGGCGGGGCAGGAGGTTTTGATCGGTTCACAGCGTCTGTTGCAAGCGTGGGGGATAGTGACCGACGCGTTGCACTCCAAGGCGAATGATTTGGCTCTACAGGGAAAGTCTGCCATATTTGCTGCGATTGATGGGCAGCTTGCTGCTGTCATTGCCGTGTCAGATGCACTGAAACCCACCAGCAAGGCCGCCATCGCTCGCTTGCTTGCCTGCGGTGTGCAGGTGGCCATGATCACCGGAGATCGACAGGAAACAGCAAAAGCTATCGCCAAAGACCTTGGCATCGTGCATGTCTTTGCAGAGGTGTTACCCGCTGAAAAAGTGGCGGTGCTGGAAGCTTTGAAACACAAAGCCCAAAGTCTGGCCTTTGTTGGTGACGGGATCAACGACGCTCCTGCCTTGGCCTCTGCAGATGTCGGAATTGCTGTGGGCACGGGCACGGATGTCGCCATCGAGAGCGCGGATGTTGTATTGATGTCGGGGGATTTGTTGGGAGTGGTGAACTCCATAGAAATGTCTCGCCGTACGTTGTGTAATATCAAGCAAAACTTGTTTTGGGCTTTTGGCTACAATGTTGCGTTGATCCCGGTGGCGGCAGGAATTTTATATCCAAGCTTCGGCATCGTCCTGTCGCCCATTTTGGCCGCAGGAGCCATGGCGCTGTCATCCGTGTTTGTGCTTGGAAATGCCCTGCGCCTGCGCTTTGTTGCTGCCGCTGGGGCAGGGGCGTGAAATGGTTATGAGTGATAGGAGTTTGAGATGAATATTGGCAATGTGGCGAAACTTTCGGGGCTACCAATCAAAACCATTCGATATTATGAAAATATCGGGTTTATCCGTCCGCAACGCAGCGCTAACGGCTACCGTAGTTTTCGCGATGCCGATGTGCATAAGCTGGCATTTTTGGGCCGGGCGCGTTCTCTCGGTTTTACCATCGAAGATTGCCGTGCCTTGTTGCAACTCTATGAAAACGACAGTCGGGCAAGCTCTGATGTTAAATCGATCGCCAAGCAACATCTGGCACGAATTGATGAAAAGCTAACAGAGCTCACAGAAATGCACCGCACCCTATCACATCTGGTAGAGGCCTGCGCCGGCGACGACCGCCCCAATTGCCCGATATTGTCCGATCTTGCGATGCTTGAAGCGGGGTGATTGCCGGATCACTCTAGATCTGAAACTCACCCTCTTGGAGTCCTCAGGTAAGGAAATACATTATCAGATACCAGACGACACTGCTAGCATTCTAGACAGCTGGGGTTGCTCGGTTGTTGTCTGCATTCAGCGCATCTGGTTCTAAAAATCCTGACGATCGACACTCATTTTGAGAGTTCTAAACAAATTATTCGACGAGGCCTGCCCGTCATCGGCATCGTGTGGCGATTGACTGGGTCAAACTCTTGTAGAAGTGAGCGGCGTTCATCTAACCAATTAACAACGCCATCCTGAGCGTTCTGCTCGAAACTGTCTGTGCCTCTCAGCATCATTACCACAATTTTGTCGTCTGTTTTCAGCACGAAGTGGCTTACTGCCTTCCTGTCCTTACCGTTCTCTGTCACGTCCCACAAAAACTTGTCATAGTACTCTGCCTTTGGCTTAAAACGTATAATACTCATTTCCTTAAATATAGTTTACTCTCTATTTTGACGCTAAATCAAAACGCTAACTATATTAATTTGAAATTGTGAGACGTTGAGATTGGGGCGCCGCAAGTTATTTCTGTGTTTTAAAGCTAAGTGATGCACTTTTGTCCAAGAGGTCTTGTTGGTCAAATTTTATACCTAAGAAATTTTTTAGTGGAGGCGGGTACCGGAATCGAACCGGTGTACGCGGATTTGCAATAAGCATACATCAATAATATTGATTATGTATCAATATGTTGTATATAATAAATATCCGTGTGCACAAATTTGTGTACAAGATTGTTTTTATGGAAAAATACCTGCAGCTGCGTCCCCTATGGCAGTCTTAGCCAGCTTCTTTTTTCGACTTACCGTAGTAGACAATAGATAGATTTCATACTCAGCCAAGCCGTCTTGTTCAGCTCGTGTTGCCTGACTTATTTCTACCTTCAAGCCAACTTTGTCTGCCAGCTGCACGTTAGACAACTTCCTGCCAATAGCCAGTGCCTCACGTTCAGCTTCAATGATGTCAAAAGCTGATTTTAGGCTATGAGCTTTGGCTGGTTTGCTAAGGCTGTAGCGAGCATTTGAACGTGTGGGATTCCTTGTCTGCCTGCCTTTTTTAAACGACAGTTCTTTGCGGAATATGTTGTCCAAAGCTTTGTCTATTTGCTTGCGAGTGAGATTTTTGGGGATGTCGATTAGAAGACTGCTAGCGTCACTTGCGCAGCGACTTGCAACCACTGCATCATTTACCAGCATTACTTTGGTTGCAGCCACTGGCTCAGCGAATAGGTATTCGCCCATAGTTTCGGTATCGTTGGCTTTGCAGCGCCACCAGTTGGCGAATGCTTTGTGTTTGTCACCTTCGTAACGAACGTCACCAAAGTCGGCGAATACCTTGTGTATTGGACTATGTTTGCTTTTGATAACTTCCGATGCTGCAGCGCATAATTCCAAGTATTCCTCGTTGAGTGTCAAAGCCAGCCACCAAAAATAATATGGAGATTGCTCAATTTTATGAGCAACTGGGTTTTTGTAGCTTCCAAAAGTTGGATGCTGGGAGATGAAAAACCGCTTCATTCAAGCAACCTTTTTAGCACTGAAATCAATACACATTATGGCACATTTTGTTCTATCAGCAATTAAACTCTCTAATGGCTGATAGATGAGAAAAGCCCTCTCCTGTGAGATACTGAATATGTTGCTGATGACAGTGACAATAACAGTTATGTATAGGAGAAATTACATGCCATTAATCAAACACTTTACTAATGCAGAGCACC
>Ga0209712_10004554_pt1 | contig 10987 bp, 2 predicted proteins | sample ArcOceMetagenome_FD_187443 | JGI IMG/M metagenome (GOLD analysis project Ga0209712, IMG submission 187443) | Marine eukaryotic phytoplankton communities from Arctic Ocean - Arctic Ocean - Greenland ARC118M Metagenome (SPAdes) (version 2) | ecosystem: Environmental > Aquatic > Marine > Oceanic...
TACCTTGGATAACCAAAAGTTCGAATGCCCAAGTACTCGAGCAAAACAGTAAGAATATAAGGGTTATATACCTTCCTAGCATGTACTACTATTCTACCAAAGGGCGTTAATATTGCAATGATTTTAGTTAATTACCAATAAATGCAGGGTAGTTACCAGGAGTTGTTGTATCTGTCGTTTGGACAGATTCTTTTTGAGTATTGTAGAAACCTGTTCTGATTTTCGTTCCTGTGTCAGACTCTTGGAATCCAAGGAGAGTTACTAGACGAGTTAGGTCGTCAACGATAGCGATAGAAGCTGCATTAGTATAACCTTTTGTTACAGACACAGCATTTGTTGAAGCAATTTTCGAATTTGGTACAATCGGAAATGACTTATTAAGAGCTGGGTAAGTATATTCAGTAAAGTTAAAACTATTAGCATTATTTAAATCCGCACTTGTACCAAGAATTCCTAAAGGGAAGAGGGCTTCAACTAAATAAGCTTTACTAGGGTTTGGATTTAAAGAATTTGTTGTTATAGCAATATTAACTTTTCCTTTAGTATTAGGATCAGCAATAATGCTTGCTTGATCAATATTTTGTACATAATCGTTAATACCTGAAGCAAGTAGGTTATCATTACCTTTATATACTGATAGATCACTATAGAAAATAGCGGCTCCAAGATCACGAGTGCTACCAGAGTTTGCTACAGATACACTTGATACATATACATAATCTGTATTACCTTGGCTTACGGATATATTTTCAATTCTGCTATAATTTGTAAGAGAATAAACATCCTGAGCATCATTTATTATCGTTGGTGTTCCAGAAATATCTAGTTGATACATAGATAGGTTGGAATTATTATTTCTTGTCGCTACATAAATAAAATTATTTGCGGTATTAATTATATTATCAAGCTCAACATTATTCTGACCTGATGTGGCAGTAAAAGTTAAATGAGATGGTGTATTAGATCCAATTCCATTTGCATTAGTTACTCCACCACCAATAGCGATTGCAAGGTTAAGATTGCTTGCCCCATTAGCATAAGGTACATACCAATTATTTGTTCCCGAATGAACATTTATTCTTCCAATATAGGGAGTTATTCTTTGTTTATTATCATAATAATCATATTCATGAGGTCCTCTAATAGAAACTACTCCTAAGGGACTGGGACTGATACTAGCTACTGCTGAAACTCCATTGGCAATTTCTAGAACCTCTGGCACTGTTAATCCTGCCGTATTCATAATCGCATCAGCAAGTGCAGCTGCAGTAGTATTAGCATCTGCACAACCAGCAGAACAATAACCCACTATTTGTGGAGTAGGTCCGACTGCGGCGGCATTTATAGCTCCATAGCGGTATACAACCGTAGTTCCAGAAGCTGAAATCAAGGCCATTGAAAAATTTGTTGTAGGAATACCAGGAATACCAGAGAATGTAATATCTAAGCTTCCAGAGTTTGCAGAAGCGTAAGAGACAACACTATCAAGATCTAGATCACTTGCAGATTGGTCATACAAGTCTGTACAAGTTCCAACATGAGTATCTGAGAAAATATCATCTGCAGTATAAAAACCACAATAGTTAAAACTTAATTTATCATTTGAAATATCTATTCTACGAACTCTAAATTGAGGAGTAGTGGTAATATCTTCAACCAGTGCGTAAGCAATTAATAAAGCTTGGCCATCCATACCTGTTATAGATAGATCTGTAATATCAACAGGAATCATGCTGGCGTTATTATCTTCAGTAGGAAAGTTTATAGAGTGAACATACTCATAAGCTCCAGTTGCTGCATTAAACTGGGTTTTCTCTACATAAATATTATTTCCTGTTGTGTAAACAGTGTAGTTTTTTAGGTTAGTAGCATCATACCACTGTGCTAGCTCGTTACTAGATGAAGCGGCTGTTCCAGTTTGTCTTTTATTATTATTATAAACAGTTAAGTTATCCCATTGTTTAATTGAGCCAGCTACAGGTCCTATTGCACCTGCTGGATCAACGGCATTAGCACAATTTAAAACATCATTTCCAACACCTTCATCAACAAGACAAAGTCTAAAAGAGACGAGACTGCCATCAATAACATCTCCATCGGGAGTCCAGACAAGGCTAGGGTTTGCAGGATTTGTTCCCGCTGCATCTGTGATTGCCGTCCAAGTTGTTCCAGCATCAATACTCACAAGCCACTGCCAACTAATAATAGTTCCATCAGTTTGAGATGCATCTGAAAAGTCTGCATTGTCTACAGTTATTCCATAAGGCATTCCTGAAAATACTTTTTGTGCTGCTAAATTTATATTTGTATTAGGAGCAATAATAGGTGGTGGATTATCATTTTGAATTGTTAACACTACTGTCTGCGTTGCTGTATTTACAACAGTAGGTAGCGTAATATCATCTGGTTGATCCGTTATGTTAATTGTTAAAGTTGCTGTACTTCCAACTGTCACTGTCCACTCAGGAATGGAAACTGTACTCTCAACAATAGTCCAAAGGGTATCATCAGTTTTTGTTTTTAAAATGAGATTGGTAAGTGTTGAAGCCCCACCACCATTAAAGGCATTTGTTAATTCACTTGAGAAAGTAAAGTTATCTCTTTCAAAATCTTTTACTGCCGTACATATCGTAATTGTTTGGTTTTCAGTAAAACTTAAGGCCACAGCGTTTACTGGATTACAACTTGTAACAGTTTGAACCCAAGAATCTCCTGTTGCCGGAGCAGCGGAAAATGAACCTATAACAGATGCACTTGCAACTTGAGCTTCTTTAACAGCTATATGCCATAATATTGGACTAGATGTTTTTGGAAGTCCTCCCCAAACAGTACCAGCTCCAACTCCATCATCTGTAATTGTCGCTTCTACTATGTATCCTCCTGGAGGTAAATTTCCATTATCTCCAAAGGCATCAAATCTTAAATTACATTGTCGCTTGTCTGCTACTGCTGGAGATTGAGAGGCAGCATTAGCTGTTGTATAAATACAGTTTGTATCTGAGTAAGTACTTGCTGTATTAATATCTTGCCAAGACTCAGTAGGAACAAGAACTCCAGCACTATCAGTTTCTCTTTTAAATCTAAAATTTACTTTATAATGAGTATCAGCTGTTATGTCTGGATCAATATAATCGAATGCAAGAATCCCCACATTGTCTACATCATCAGTATCAGAGTAATCGTATGGTGCACCCTCGGTATCTCTATTCGCATTCGTACTTTGTTCAATTATACAAGCAGTTGCTTCAACAGCACTTGTTGGAGTACAACTTAAGTTCGTTGCTGTATAGTTTATTGAAACTTCAGGTCTAATATTTTGAGGCCTAATTGAAACATTCCACTGCATTGTTTCTACTTGAGTGTTTGTCCCACCAGATCTTTCAGTTATAACCTTTAAACTTCTACCTTCAGAAACATCTGGATTAGTTAAGTTAAAATAATTTTGAAAAAGTGATAAAGAAGCTGCGCTTAAACAAAAGATATTAGATGTAGGAAATGTTTCAGCTGCTACTCCAATAGTATCACCGGCAATTTCAAACTTAACTGTAATATCTGGTCCTGGAATACTATCTTTATCAGAGTCATCAACTTGAATACAAAGTTCACCAAGCGACGTTGCATTTAACGGAGCTCCCAATTCATTTAGCCATCCTCCTGCAGAGAATGTAATTCCATTAACAACACTAATTGTTTCTCCTAGAGGAGGGTTTGCAGATCCTGGTAGAATCATTGGAAGATCAGGATCTATAATATTAACAATCCAAACATGTGTGTCATACACATTTGATCCGTTAGTTGGATCTACAGCTTTTACTTCTACTGTATGTAGACCAGTAACCATTGTAGTTGGAGTAATTGTAGACGTTATTGGAACATTATTTGAGCTTGTTGTTACTGGACCAACTGTTTGCACTCCATCAACAAGAACTGAATAGTTTGTAGAAACACCATCTGGATTTGATAGAATCACACTCAGTGATGCTGATGCTGTAATATCTTCATAAGAAACAGCAGCTGTAATTGGATTTGAATTAATAAGTGTTGGAGTAGTTAGGCTACTGTTCGTTATACTCCAAGTCGTACTATCGAGTTGGTTTAGTCCTGTTTCATCATAGATAATAGATTCTAGAACATACTGACCTGCACTTTGCAAGTTAGGCTTAAAATCATAACTTGTAATTGTTGAAACAATAGTAGTTTGAGTTAAGTTAGTAACTGTGTTTTGATAGTGAAGATACCATTTAACTCTATAACCATAGTTATACGTATCACTAACAGCAATGCTGTGGTCAATACTTGTTACTGAAGTACTTGTCGTATATGAGTTTACCGGAGTTTTACTTTGAACAAAAATTGTATTTGAAGTTGATGCACCTATAACGGGAACACACTGTCTCCTAGTAGCATTGAAGGCTTCATTTGTAGCACATTGAGTTTTCTTTTGAACAGGTAAGCATGAAGTTATCATGATACTTAAAAGTAAAACTGCTAACGTATTTAAAAATTTTAGTTTTTTTGTAATTCCCATCTTTATCCCAAAATAAACTTATCTCTTTAACCTTTTCGGAGTCTTAGAGAGTTTCTTTAAAAAGAACTTAACTTATTTAGTAATATTTTCTCATAGTTGACTTTTTTAGAATGTGATAAGAGGTGGAACCTTTAGATTTCAAGTGGTTGGGGGGTATATTTGTTGAGTTTATAATAGATGCTATTTAGATAATAGCCAATAATAGTTGTTAAAAACTGTAGTTAAAGGTCTTAGTTACTCCGTTACCACTTCCACACGACCAAATACCACCAACAATATCAGGATCACAACCAGCACCTTCAACCCAGTTTATTCCAGATTGGCCTACGTGATTTGCTCCCCAGCATCTCATTTTATTATTGTCTCCAGCTGTTACACCGTTAACCACTGGTACTGAACAAACGTGGTGAGCTCCACCATAAATTTTTATATCGTCGAGAACTCCAAATAAACTTCCAAAATCAAATTTGGATTGAGAGTTTGCATGCATTTCATGATTAAGTCCAACTGGACTTGCGACTATAGGAGCTGAAGAATTGTTAGGAAAATTATCTGTAAAACCAATTGTTAACGAACCTGAAAGAGTATTTGTGTAATAATCCTCTACTTGTCCAAAAATAGTATCATCACCAATCATTTTAAAGTGGCTTATAAAGTCACATACAGCACTGTTATAACTACTACCACCAAGCCAACAAGAAGCATTTGTACCGCTATTCATAAACCCATCATATGCATCAGTTGAAGGGTTGTATAGTACACTATGCCCATGATTATTTAATACGCCTAAATCAAATTGATTAGTGGAGACAGTGTCAGGACCATCAAAAATATAATTGGATCCCCAACATCTTACTGTTACGGCCTCTCCAACTCCTAGAGAGTCATGAACGACTCCACATGAGTAAGATTCTCCAGCGGCGATATCATAAGTCGGATAATAGAGTTGTGCATACTGGTTATAATTAATATTTACATCGGTAGAGTCATTACCACTATCAAAAGAATTAGGTTTAAATAAAATCCCATTAACTGTAGTACTTCTTCCCCAGCTATTCATTTCATCGATAGAGATATAATCTCCACTTGTGTCACCTTGGTCTTTTCCAATCATGGACGTACAATTATTTCCAGAAGTTTTATGATAATTACAAGCGTCTTGAGGTGCAGCGTAATCAGATAACTCTGTAGACTTCACATACATTCCAGCTCTGGTTAATCTTCCCGTTCCTAGTTGACCATAATAATTATCACCCCAGCATCTAGTGTTGAAACTTGTTTTGCTAGTAGGGTTTATGTTAATACATGTATGATTTAATCCTAATTCAATTTGAGAAATAGAGTACATATAGACCAGAGAAACATTTGTTGATCCCATTTCTCCGGTTGCTTTTCCTACAGATTCTAAATCTGAATTTAAACCAAGTTGCCCTTTAGAGTTATCACCCCAACAGCGAACTTTTCTACTCGTTCCATTTAGATAAACACAAGCGTGATTTGCTCCTGTAGATAACTGTAGAATTGTTTCACTAGAATCTATCATTACACTTTTAAGATTAGTTCCCATATGTGTTGACTGAGTTCCAACAGTTGCAATTGTTTCAATTCCCAGTTGACCGAGATTATTTTTTCCCCAACACTTTGCTGTCCCATCATCTAAAACAGTACATGTACTGTCACTCATGGCATGAATTGAAACTGGTAGCTGTGATGTTATACCAAGGTCAACTTCAACTAAACCATTTCCCATTTGAGTTGGTATTATACCAGCTGCAGATGAATTCCCGCGACCAAGTTGGCCAAAAGTATTCTTCCCCCAGCAAACAATTTTATTTGATGCAAGCAGAGCACAACTATGTTCTTTTCCAAGAGCTAGCTGTTTTGCATAATTTGTAAATCCATTTTGATCAGTACCAAGGTTTATAACATCTGTTTGCCCATCAACGGATTCCCCTGGGAGTGAACCATAAGACTGAGCAGCCGTTCCTCGTCCTAGCTGACCACTTCTATTATTTCCAAAACAACTTACAAGACCTCTATAATAGGTACATGTATGAGAGTAAATTTTTAATTCTGCTGAAATCGTTATTTTTTCACTGTCTTTAGATAAAGCCGCTTTTAAATCATCATAATCTAGATTAATAGTTGAAGTTAAGGCCGCAGCAGCACTCAATGGACCACTGGCCAAATAATATATATTCGTGGGTGCTGTCATAACCTGAGCATTAGTAGTAGCAGAAATATCAAAAACAAAACTTGCTACTGTTCTAGTATCTAAATTTAAAGTCGTCGTAGATGCACCGTAGGGCAGGGTATAGTTTGTTGCACTTGTAAGAGTTAAACTTGTTGTTGCTTGAGGTGGAGTTGAAAGATCTCTTAAAGTCGCTTGAACTGTTGATGAAAGAGTTATGTCTTCTTCAGTTATTTCATCACCAGAAAATGTTAAAGAATCGTCTGTAGTATAAAGCTTTATAATATTACCGTCATATTCCTTGCTCGTTGCTGGCACTGCTTCATCAAAATGTATAAATGGAACTGCATCATCATCATCAATTGTAAGAGTATGACTACTAGCACTTCCAATAATTATATTATTGGAATTTTGAATCTGAGCTAGAATTTGATTTTTTGTCGTGTCTGATTCAAATTGATAATCTTGAGCAATAAATGCTGTGAAGTTATCAGAAGTAAAACCAGAACCAGCTGGAATACTTACATTAAACCCCGTTACACTAGTATATGCCGCTGTGTAGTCAGTAGTGTTACCAATTTGAATACCAGTACTAGGGTGATTAACATAATAGTCACTCTTCATATACAGAGAACTTGTTGCAAAAACGTCATGATTGTTATTTGCAGTTCCGGATAAACTAATATCAAAACTTAAATCCAGATGCTGAGAAACAGAAGTTAGATTAAAAATAAAATCGACATCTGTAGTTGCTAAATCTTCAGTTAAATCCGGGTTTACAGCAGCTTGAATGTCCGTTTGGCTTGCATTTCCTTCTGTTATATTTGTAACAATAGCACTATCAAAAGTAACAGTAGGAGCGGTTGTCGTTTCTAATAAGCTTACTAAAAAAGTGTCATTAGCTAAGTTTACTCCCCAGTTATAAGTTGACTCTGCTGGATCATCTATGATTTTTATTTTAAACTGTTCCGTTCCTTCAAAAAGAATATCATTCACAATTGGAAGTTCTATATCAGCAGAATCAGCAAGTGCTGGAACTGTGAAGAGGCCTTCATAAATTATGTCTGATGCATTAACATAAGTTAAGGCTCCAAAAGTTGTTGGAGGAGTTAAGTCTATAGCACTATATGTACTACCTGATATCGTTCCATTTGCTGTAAGGTCATTAAAGTCATTTTCATCGGCTTTGTTTTTCCCAGAATCAGCATATTGAACAATTTGAACATGATAAGTCACAGGTATTTGAGAGCGACTAGAGATATTTACTTTTGCTTTCAGGAGACCGATATTTTCAGATACAGTTTTAAACTGTGGAGTCGCAAAAAAGCTACCGGAGATACATTCTATATCATCAATATCAATATCCATAAAATCGTAAACTGGATCAAATTGTGCGACAGTACCATCTAAATTAGTTATTCCATCAGTGGCACGAATAGAAGTTGCATCTATACTTATGTTAATTCTTTCTAAAAGATCTATCTCAAAAAGAGAATCGGTATCAATTAAAAAACTCAAAGTAGCTATTGTATCACCCTTTGGAATGATTACATATCCTCCAGAACTTAATAAAGTATTAAACTCATTGGAATCATCTGCTATGGTTGCACATTGATGAGTTACTGGTAAAGCTCCACAGTAAGCCGCATCAGTACTGTCTAGAGCAGTGTAGTAGATTCTAAGATCTTGTTCTACAGGAGCTGAGAGTTTAAAGTTAATATTTGCTACATCATTTTCATTAATTGCAAGTGGGTTGCCAGTAAAAGATGTAGCACTAACAATTTGTAAACTTGGAATTGCTGTCACTTCAGTAATTGTTGTGGTCGTTGCCGCTTGTGCTGCAACTGTATAGTTAGTGCCTGGCTGAACTGTTGCAATAATTGTATCAGTAGTAATCTCATAAACTCCGTCGTTTATAAGATCTAGATTTATAGGATATGTTAAATCTCCAGCATGAATTATCGCCTGACCTGTAGTGGTAAGTTCATAGTCAGAGCTATTTGTAGCTGTTCCAGTAAGAGAGTAGTTAATAATTGTATCTACTCCTGAAATCGTATCAAGGTGAAAATAAATAAAATTTGGATTTCCTTCATTAATAGAAAGACCGATTACCCCATTAACTGTTTCATCCGAATCAAGACTGGCCTTAAGTGTGGGTTTTGTATTCGTATCTGCAATAGTAATTTTTTTAGAAAATATTGTCCCAAGAGCTGCATACTGAGGTTGTCGCATAGAAATATTAAAGTATTCTGAGAACTCATAAATTGCATCAGCTAAAGAAGCTACCGTCAGCTGACAACTTGTGCTTGAACCAGAAAAAGTTAAAATTTCAGTTGCTGCGTTGTAAGAGCAGCTGCCAGTCGTTGTAAAGCTAGGGTCAAAGTCAAGCGTTTCTAGAGCACTTGAGTTTGAAATATCAAGTTTAACTGCCATTGAAGTTTCAATAGGATTAGAAACACTAAAAGATATATTAGCAGATGCTCCTTCAGAAATAGATTCTGTAGAGTTTGCTATGCTAATCACTGGTAGATCACCAGGCTCTTTTATTGTTAATTGGCTTGAAGCCACACCACTGACTGCACCTGGTCCAGAAGCAAGTGTTAAGTTTAAAGTTATCGTTTCATTAGGATCAAATACAGAATCATCTTCTATGTTAATTGGAAGATTTATTATGGATTGCCCTGGTGAGACTGTAATTATACCTGTGTAAGGAGCAGGAGGCAGAACATAATCGCTAGTAACAGTCGCTGTCCCAGCAACCGTATAGTTTAAAACAATTGTCTCGTCAGTTGCAGGAGTGATTGTAATAGGAACATAAGCTATTTTATTTTCTTCCGTTGTTAAAGTTCCAAATTGAAATGATATTACAGGAGCAACTTCAGCGTCAGTTATAGTCATGTTGAGTGTATTTACTCCTACATCAGCATTATAAGTATCAGCAACTGTAAAAGTTATTATTTCACTCGCTTCATAAATATTATCATCTAAAGATGTAACTGTTATAGTTGAAGTTGTGCTTCCTGCTGGAATTTCAAATCTAAGTGCTGAAATTGAATAATCAGATGCTGAAATATTTCCACCACCAGAACTAATAGCAAGTGGAACGATAAGGTCTGAGTCAAGAGCATTAGATAGTGTTAATGTTAAATCTGCAGTTCCACCATTTTCAGCAACTGCCACGTTATCAATAGATAAATTAAAGTTTGCTCCAACTTGTAAAATGGTGATATCAAATTCATTGTTTACTGGAGAAAGTAATGCTCCGGTTGGAGCGAGTAGTTTTAGGCTTAAGACTTCATCAACTTCAAAGCTTGCATCAGTACTAATATTAAGATCTACAGACTCACTTAATGAACCGGCTGGAATAGTAATTATTTGATCAATAAAATCATGATCAGTTGAATTAACTGTTGAGGAACTTTTTATATAAACAGGAATAGATATATCTTCATATGAAGGATGATTAATTTGCACTTGAATAGCAGCTGGATAGGATGTTCCTTCAACAACATTTAATGCCGTAACTACAAAATCTACAACAGGGGGTGTTTCATCATTAGCTATGAAAATTGTATGCATCTTTCCACTAGTCGTTGCGTAGTCGCCACCATTTGGAACAACAGAAAAATGAAGTTTTTCATCAAGTTCATAAATTGAGTCATCAAGCATCGTTATTGAAATCATTAGATTTCTAGCGGTACCAGAGAACATGGCGACAAAACTATTTCCTGATACTGGAACAGTTGAACCATTAACCTGAATTGTTGAGTAATCAGAAGCCTCAGCATCACCAGAGATTTCTATATTTACATTTTGGTTTGCAATTAATTCATTGCCTCTTCTTGATAAAATAATATTAAAAGTTCTGTTACTTTCAGTAAAAGAATTACTATCTCTAGAGAAATATACAGTTTGATCATAGATAATATCATCGACAATATTACCAATTGAGCTATTTGAAGATGACTTTTCAGGCACAGGTTTTTGTTCGGCTGTATTGCATGCTGAAATGATAATCATCATTAATGTTAATAAAAAGAGTTTAGTACTCAATATTTCTCCTATCTCTCTTATCTAATCGGCATAATCCTTCTAAAATTTTAACATCTTACGTACTTTTAATTGACGTGTTCAGTTCTGTTATGTGATTTCGGGAGTTTAAGTGTAAATGATGAAAAATTCATTTTCTGATTTGCCATAAATAATTGACGCTTTGTGAATGATTTCATAGCGTTAAAGTATCAAGGATAAATCTATGTTAAATATTT
>Ga0209712_10004556_pt1 | contig 10987 bp, 5 predicted proteins | sample ArcOceMetagenome_FD_187443 | JGI IMG/M metagenome (GOLD analysis project Ga0209712, IMG submission 187443) | Marine eukaryotic phytoplankton communities from Arctic Ocean - Arctic Ocean - Greenland ARC118M Metagenome (SPAdes) (version 2) | ecosystem: Environmental > Aquatic > Marine > Oceanic...
GCGAGGCGTCCAACAAGTAAGTCCAAGTCCCAACAACAACAACCAATCAACGAAAGGCGATCTTGCAACTACAAGTACCTATCATACAGCAGTCAGCAGTCATTAGTACTACTTACTTAGCTCTAGCTACCCACCAGTATAACCAGTAACCAGTAACCAGTAACATAAAGATCCACCCATCATAATGTACATTCGACCATCTCTCCTCGTCCTACTGGCACTCAATACTTGTGCAAACGTAGACTCCTTTGCTCCCCTCCTCCACACATCTAAAACGATCCATCACAACACGTATTCTACTACGAGTACGGGTACGAGTACGAGTACTACTACTAGTACAACCCTTGATGCCAAGGCCAAGAAGAAAAAGAAGGCAACCACCACCAATAAAGCAGGATTCGGAACTGTCGTTGAAAAGAAATCCAGCCAAAAAGCAAAAGATGATGCTGCCTTTCCACCTCTAGAACCCGGAGTGATAGCAACGCTCCAAGCAGCCACAGAGGAGGATCGCAATGAAGTCAAAGATTTATCAAATGATATGTATGATCGTCTAGGGCAGATTTATAATTTTAGAGATTTTAATTTTCCAGCTGGATGGTTTGATGATGATGATGACGAGAATGACAATGACAATGACAATGCCAATGACAAGAAAAAAAGTGAGCAGGTTTCGTTTGATGATTTGATTTCAGGCAATAGCGGTTCTGCTTCTGCTTCTGCTTCTGATTTTGGAGATTTGTTGAAACCCAAGGCCTCCAGCCTTTTTTCAGACACGGCAAGTGCATTCAAGAAACTTTCCTCGTCCTCCCAGGAAAGCTCCCAGGAACTACAAGTTCTTGAAAACTTACCACCCTTTTCCAAATTTCGTGTCCTACACGTTGACCCAATGGTCCTCGCCGTAGATGACTTCTTGACTCTAGAAGAATGTGACGAATACGTCGATCTATGCGCAAACCCTAAGAAACGTACTTCCAACAATGATATGCCAATGATGAGCAGGTCCAAAACGGTTGGGAAGGATAGTCTCTCCCAAGCACAGAGGACTTCCACGACATGGTATCATCATTTCAAGAGTGTTCCGGAATTGATGGCCAAGGCTTCGAGATTGATGGGGTTGAGGAATATTGATCGATGGGAAGAACCCCAGACTGTTAGGTATCAACAGACGGAGAAGTTTACCTGGCACTTGGATGCTTTGGCGCCATCGGAGGGGTTGGATGATAATGGAGGGCAGCGTGTTGCGACTGTTTTGGTATATCTTACAGATGTCGGTGAGGATAATGGGGGATCTACGTTATTTAGGGATTTGGGAGGGGGCTCGGAAGGGGAATATTTGAGGGTGCAGCCTAAAAAGGGTTCTGCTCTGGTGTTCTTCCCTGCAGCTGGTGGAGTGAAGAATACGCCATTTGATATTCGTACGCTTCATGCTGGAGAAGCTTTGGCATCGGATGCTCCGGCAGATAAATGGATTGCACAGCTTTGGTTGAGGGAAAACAATAGATACACTCCCAGTGCGCCTCCTGGAAATTCTCATTCTATGGCGAGCGAAGCCATTGAAGATTATTGTAAATCATAAAATGGAGGGCACACGGCACACACCATCATAAAAAGTACTGTACAAGTATGCTTAGAAAGTAGTAGCAGTACGTAATCGTTTGTGGACGTATTAGTATGAATGTCAAAAACATGCTCAGCACACTTAGTTCAAAGCCATCTAATATAATGAATGAAGCCATTGAAGAAACTACTGGGTAGTAAATTTTATAAGGATTTGCCGTACCGGTACCGGTACTCTTGGCGCCTGAATATAATAAGTAGCAGCTGTGACAGTTCAAAATTGAATTGAAATTGCAGTTTATAAAGTCAAGACTGGGATTCATAAGAAACAGAAATATCTCAAGACAGATAGATACAAACAAACTCAACGAAATAAAATGAATATTTGAAATATGAGTTTAACTGAACAATGCTTCTATCTGTGATCTTCAGGAAAAAGAAACTTCGTTTCGAAAACCCAACGTCTGCTGACCACCCGGCACCATGTTGTCAGATCCAAATGCTCATCTAACGGTATGGTAGGTAGAAGAAGTGAAATACAGGAAAGAAAGCGCTTACATGAATCTCAGAAAGAAAGAAGTTCAAAGTGCTGTGAAATCTCCAACTCTAACGGAAGGACTCATATAAAGACGAATCAGTCATCTACAAAGAATACCTCGCTATATATGGACACTCCAGATTCCCCGAATACAGGTGCGCTTATAACGGCACACCCATGTTAGTGTTACTCGCTATAAGGATACAACTTTGTGTCCTTATAGCGGCCAACGCTTATAAAAGACGTCCTTATAGCGAGGTATTGATTGTATCTCTTTCTCGATAGTAGTTGTTGTCAATCACTTGATCAAACCGAAAAAGGTACAGAACATTGAAGTTACGGCGGAGAATTCTGAAGTTCGCAAAACATTGAAGTTACGTGCGGCGGAGAATTATGAAAATTGTTAGTGTATACTGTAAGAAAGCCCGGTTAGATAATAAAGAACCGACGACTTGAACTTTGAGATTTGAGATTTTTCAAGACTGCAATTTATGTAATCAATCCCGCATTTTGACATTGATACAACAGAAGGAGGGCCGCCTGGAGCTTAATTCTAAATATGCTGTATTCAATGATCTGATCTTGTGCTGTTTCTGAAGAAGGCTCGAATGTATAACTTGGTATGGTGGTGTAAATCGGGTTTATAAATTGATCGGATCGTGTGCTATTTCTGAAGAAATATATTCGGACGGACTTACTTTCGCAAGATCAATCTTCTCTTCTCGATCTAGGCTATGGCCCATTGACCATTGAAGACTACATACGCCTATGATATGAAAATGAAAACTACAATATGAAGACTGGTCTTCAATTCGTTCTATTTTGATTTCTTCCGCAAAATTAAAAAGACTTCAAACCGAATCTGATCATCATGACTTGCATCCATCTGAACAACAAGGCTGCCTCTCTGATACTTTCCTGCAAGGCGGAGAAGGCAATTAAATGCCTGAATAGCTCGCTCATAGAGATCTGCGATGTACCTCGCAACGACAGTGAGCTGAGACCTGTAGCACCGAAAATCACCTGGCTCGACCGCTCCAATTCTCTTGGCAAAACAAAGAGATGCCATGCGTTCGACCTTGAGTACGACGAGGGAATGCGCACATTCTTTGAGCCCCTCTACATCCCAGTCTCCAAGAAGTACTTTGGTGCCATTAGCGATGAAATTATCCGTTCTACTGTTCTCTATAACCTCGGAATCGCACACATGCATTTCGGTGACGATGAAGAAGCCCTCGCTTACTTCTCTATATTACTTGATGTATTAATGGATCTCCGCAGAAATGCCAAGAAGTTAAAATCAAAGTCGAAACCAACGAGTTCGAAGGATGAGTTCACTGGCCCTTCCATCGTAGCTGTCCTGAATAATACTGGGCACATCCATTATAGAGCTGCCAGATACGAAGAAGCCCTAGCTTCCTATGAAGAGTCCATTGAAATAAGGCGTGTTTGCAGCAGCTACTACCATCTCGATATTGCTTCCGCCCTGAATTCGATCGGTGTAGTAAGGCTTCATAGTCTAGCTACCGAGGACTCGGATGATCTCAATAAAACACTTGGCTTCTTTGTGGAGGCTCATTCGATACGGAATGCTGTTCTTGGTCATGATAAAGATAGACATACCGCCACAGTATTCAACAATATTGGTCGAGTGAAGTATCTCACAGAACATTATAGAGATGCCTTTGCATTCTATAGTTTATCTTGTGATGTAAGAGAAACTGTTCTCGGTTCCTCCCATCTCGACTTTGCTGCTACTTTAAACAACATGGCTCAGGCGAGCAACATGTTTAAGGACCACAGGGCAGCACTCAGCCTTTACGAGGAATATCTCGACATTGTGTCCGCCAAAAAGGGTATGAAACACGTCGATGTTGCTTCCGCAGTACGACGCATGGCTGAGGTCCATGAAGATGCCGGTAACCTGACAGAAGCCAAACAGTATTACCTACAAGCAATCAAATTTTACAGAGAAACTGCAGGTGAAGTGGACTTCGAAATTTCTAGCATTTTTAACAAGCTTGGAAACATTCTATACATCCAAAACGACTTCGACAAGGCAATCGACCTATATCAACAGGGTCTTCGGATAGAACGACAGATCTACGATGGACCAAATGCAAACGTTGCAATTACTTTTCTTAACATCGCCCGCATTTACCAAACTAAGGGAGATGTGGAAGACGCAATCGCTCACTACTTAGGAGCAGCTAACATACAACGTTCCCTTGGAGAGACAGAGGCGATGAACCTTGCCTGTACTGTTACTAATATGGGTCTCCTCCTTGATGACTGTACATTATTCCATTCCGCAATTGAAGCTTATGAAGAGGTCCTTTCACTTCAGGAGAAGCACCTTGGGAAATCTCACTTTGAAGTCTCCTCCACACTGAATTTCATGGGCATGGCCAACTACAAGATTGGCTCGCTAGATCTTGCGCTCAAACATTTCAGCGAATGCCTCTCTATTCGCAGAGCATCACCAGATTCCACCAACAATGATATTGCTACTGTCCTCTACAATCTTGGTTCTGTACAAGTAGATATTGGAAACTCAGGCGAAGCAGTCAGATGTTTTACACAGTGTGCCACTCTGGAGAAGAGCAGTGCCAAAATCAAATACACGAATCTCCTTAGTACTCTGAAACGTCTAGGCCGTGTACACTTGAAGCGCAGCGAAAGCAGCGCAGCTCTCCAATGTTTTAAGGACGCTGTAGACATTTGTAGAACAAACGAAGGTCATGCAATTAAGGCTCAGCTACCTATCTTCCTCCGCCTTGTAGGGAACTGCCACCTCGGTCTAAACCAGCGGGAGGAGGCTATGACTGCTTTCTGCGATGGGATGAGGGCAAGCCGTGAAATTGGAATCAATGAGGTGGAGAGCCTCGTTGACGTTCCACTTGATTACTATTTGATGTCTACAATCAAAGCTAATCAGTGCGCAGCAGCAGCATAGCTGTTTCGAATATAAATTTTATAGGAACTTTTAGATCTTAGTTTTATGGTTGCCACATTACTACTCTAGATTATGATGTTGGTTACAAGTTAATATGACGTAATTATCATTGACTGCCACACAAAATTATGATCTGATGCCATTCAATGACTTTATTGAAACGAACGTAAAAACAGTTTTACAGTATTGATTTTATTACAGTTCATGAGGTTCAAATACATCTAATGCCTCTGGAACATCCTCCTTTCGCACCTCTACTTGATTTGTCAAATTGATTAGAGTCCGAAGGCGATCACTCTCTATTGATTGCCTTCGTGGATGACTCATGCTCTTTTCGTATCCAAGAGTGGATTGCAGAAGTGAACCTTCGAGACCTCGTTTCTGGAGGCTCTTTCCTATAGCGCTCGAAGCAAAACTGTTACTTCTTTCAACTTTCAAGGCTACATTCACCACCTTCGAATCGGAGCTCGTGTTTTTCACATCCGTGCCATTAGTTTCCCAACTTTGCGCACTATGAATAAATTGCGTTGTGCGGTGCTCTCCTCCATGACTATTGTCGGCAGACAAGTCATCCTCCAGTATCTTGGAAACAAGTTCATTGGTCGTGGTTCTCTCCAGTTCAGGAGGATTCTGGTTGTCGCCTTGTGTTGGTTTTGCACTCATCGTACTTGTAGCATTATGATTTGATCGAGATGGCTTCTTGGCAGATGGCAATTCGAGTGCGTATCGTACAATCTTTGTGCCATGTTTGATCCAGTCCTTGTTGATAAACGATCTTTCATTAGCTATAGAATTTGGCCTGTACCGGTCTTCCACGGGGACAACTCCACCGTTCAAACATATATCCAGAAAATGCAAAATGCGTTCAAGGTACTCTGACCGCATTTTGAGTTCGATTGAATTATGCCCCATGTTTTTCACAAACATTGGCTTTGCTCGATACTGCGGTTGGAAAGATCGCAATAATTCTTCCGAGTGCCAAAAAGGCACTACCTTATCCGTCATCCCGTGTATTATAAAGACGGGGCATTTGATGTCCCCTGCTCGTTTATAGCTCTGAAACATATCGCCAACGTATCCAGACCTGACATCTAGTACGATCCGATAAATGGACAGAAATGGGCTGTGGAGAATAAGTCCTCCAACACTCTGACCCTCATCCGCTGTCTTTTTTGCCATGTAACAACTAGGTCCAGAACCTAGCGATCGCCCATAAAGAATAATTTGCTTAGGCGGCACTTTCATGACCTGAACGAGGTAATTGAACGCCGCATCAATATTATGAAAACACATTTGTTCACTAGGTTCACATTTGGGCGTACTAAGTCCGTATCCTGAGTAATCATAGGCGAGTACGTTCACACATAGGACTCTTGCGAGTTCCTTCATTCGTTTGTACATCATGCCCAAATCTTCAGCATTCCCGTGCGAGTATAAGAGAGTCAATTTGGCATTTCTCCGAAGCAGGAAAAAGGCTGGTATCTGGTGAGGGCCATTGTCAATGTGAAATTCTGTGATTTCTGGCGGCACCATGGAGCACCCCGCCTCTTCTGCCGAGCATGAATACTTGTTTCTTCTGGGGAGTATCACTGGAAGGTAAAAAAATAAATCCGGACTTATCGGCGTCGGCTTTGGAGGACGAAAGACCAAGTTGCTAATTGCCGCCCCCATGATTTGAAATAGCTTTTTGAAATAGATTAGGATTGATAGTCTGGGTGCCTTGCCTATTGTACCGGTACTGTGTATTGATAGACTCGTTGAGGAAGGAGATGGCTGTTCGTCCTATTATTTGATGTGTAAGGAGCAGACTAACTTCTACTTATTACTTATATTCTAGCTACGAGCGCTCCTGATGGCGCTTCGCTTAGGTTTCCGTTCGAAAACACAACTCATTTTTCGCAGAGTGAGTCGTGAGTCGTCGCTAACAAAATTCACCATTCCTGACCATTCTGACAAATTTCACCATCATGAGAGTCTTGGCGGGACTTTTGGCAGTCTTGGCGGGATTTTTGAATTTTGATGAGATTGGGCATAAATATATAAAAATCTTTCAGGAAACCGACATTTTCCGTTTTAACCGCCGCCTACACCTCAGTTTTTCCAACGACATAATACATGATACATCATGAATATACAACGGGCATAATGAACAAACAGTATATAGTGCAGTACTACTAGTGCAGTACAACTACCTAACATCTGGATTTTGGATCGAATTGAATTGAACCTGAACTAACTCCAATCTTACATTGATTGAAAGCAATAACTGGAGAAGCTTTTTTGTAGTGTACTTCATCTTTGTTGTTATCTGCTGAGTGCTGAGTACTAGTAGTATGACTTCGGAGGAGGCAGTTGCAACGCCTTCTGATCCTATATCAAAAGCTGTTTACGCACTAAGAGAGCAAGCAACGCCTGGAAGCAAGAGCCCAGTTCCTCCCAGATATAGAGGAATAGCACCTAGGAACACCATGAGAGAAACGCCTGGAAGCAGAAGCCCCATGCGGCAAAGAGGAGTAGCACTAGCTGCTACCAAGAATGGCGAGCAAAGCCCTGTGCCACCACCGAAAGGAGTTGCACCTAGGAGCGCATCGGGCCGATACCAACCAAGCAATAAGCTTCAATATGCGTTTGATGAAGAGGCTGGTATTCATTCTCCCATATCTAGTGCTAAGAATACATCTAAAGTCATGTTTTCGCCAGAACCACCGACCCTCCATCGATTCGAAAATAGTAACGTGGCAGACTCGCCAGTCTCACACATGATCAGTCCAGGTCTCCGTCGGATGATGTTTTCATCCTGCTCGCCGCGTCGTCCAACATCACAATCGCGTCACAATTCAATTGCTGCACCAATGACTAATTCCCCTTCTAGTACATGCAAAAGAGCTGTACAGGAACATTTGGGTCAGTACAACCAGGACTATAAAAATGCAAAACTAGATCAAGAAATCCAGTATAAAGCGAGGATTCAGTCAGTTAGAAACATTACTGGATTCACATTAGCTCTATTTGTTTTGTACTTGGGAATCGGAACAATGTATTATTCTAGATGGTCTTCTGCTGAAGAGAAGTGGCCGTTGCACGAGTCTCTTATTTTCCTCATTTATTCTGCGAGCACGGTGGGATACGGGAATCATGATATACCCTCGGAACCTCGGGATCGAGTTGCAACCATGATCTTCATCATGGTTGGTATTGCGCTGATAACCGTATTCTTATCTGAGATTTTTCAATATGTCACCATTGAGGCCGAGAAGGCAAGGTATTTCCACGAAGAAACGAATTTGAAGGAATGTATTCGTTACAATGGCGTCCTGGATGAGGAATATCAGGCGTTGCCCAAGCGGAGGCTTGCGTTTGGATGGCACCCCTCGCAAGGAATTAGAAGTGCTTTCATTGGAACTTGGAAATTCTTCTCGTACTGCCTTGAAAGCAGTGCAGTTGGCAGGCTCATTCTAAATCTGTCTCCTTTCATCATATTCATCGTAGTCGGGGCATCTGTTGTTGGGACTATTGAGAAGTGGAGTTGGATTGATTCGTTCTACTGGTCTATCGTCACACTCACGACAGTTGGATATGGAGATTTATCGCCTAGCAAGCGGTCGTCGATTTGGTTTTGTATCTTTTACCTACCGACAGCAACGATCTTCCTTTCCCTCTACCTATCGAAGGTTGCCGGGGGTTACATGAGATTGCACATGGCCCAAATCAGTCGCATTGAACATAAGCTTCAGTCTTTCCACAGGGAAAATGAGGAACATTCGAAAATAGGTATTGATCTAGTTGCAACAGTAGATAGTGATGAATCTTCCCCGAATACACAGGATGATGTTGATAATACACCTTTCGTCTCATCCTGCGTGGTAAGAAATGAGGCGACCCCGCAAATTCCCAACAGACCGAAACGCACAGTTCACCTCAGCATGAGAGATTTGTTGAACACTGCGAAGAAGAGTAAGACGAATAAAAGTAAGTTAGACCTCGTGGAAGAAGCCTCGCCTACACCATCCCTGTTGCTCCGAGCGAGGTTTCAAGAGAGATTGGCGTATATTGTCGCAACTGAGTTATGCACGGAGGATCCTGAAATCACTTTGCGAGAGGGCGACGTTCAAATTTCACTTCGTAATTGGAAAACGACAGTTGAGAAATGGAGTATTCCAAAGAAGGCACAAGAGCCTTTTAAGTCAGTATCAGTTGAAACTATTTTATCCATTGGCTCCAACGTAATCCAGGCCCGTGGTGTTTCTTCTCTTTTGGAGTTGGATACTTCTAGGTTTCAGCGCAGCTTTAATCCTGTGCTTGCTGCTTTTGGATCTGCAGAATGTATGGAAGGTTGGATGATGAACACTGATCATCACGTGAAGTTTTAGAAGGGAACTAGGAACGTTGAAAAAATGTATTTGTGTTATATGTTACTTTTTATATGCGAATGTGTGCCTACGATCGATAACGAGAAACGATGCACATTCTAAAATAAATGTTTTCAAGCTGACCTCTTATTCTCCGTGGTTTAAAACGTAAGCTTACTTGATATGAGGTCAACAATACTTTGATCGATGTTCAAATTTGCATGATCTGGCAATTTGGCAATTCTATTTGCACGGATCGCACGAGCTATTGTTTTCGCTGCATTTGTCGAATCGCTCTTGGCAAGGTAGATGTTTCCCATCAAACCAAATATATTGGCAATCTCGGCATGATCATTTGCACCATCCTCCAATGTTCCAATGCATATTTCGACTGCTCCCTCGTAAACTTCAATAGCAGCATCGAAGTGTTCGGTATCCTTGTATATTTGTCCTAGTCGCTTCAAACATGAGATGATTCCGCTCTTTCTGTCGCCATCCCTTTCAAGTTGAAGACACTTTTCGAACGATGTAATCGCATCTTCAATTTTTCCCATATCCACATAAACAGTCGCGATATTATACAATACGGTGGCAATGTCCTTGCCAGTTGCGCTTTTGTTGCGCTCGCGGATTGAAAGGCATTCTTTGAATTTTTCAACGGCTTCTTCATTGTAGTTGTTATTGAAAAGGACCAACCCCAGAGAGTTCAGAGTTGACGAAACCTGCAAGCTGTCGTATCCAAGAATTTTTTTTCTGATCATGAGTGCCTCTTCAAAAGCTTCAATTGTAGGTTCAACCTCGCCCATCTGATCATGGATCAGTCCAATGCTGGACAGTGTTCCAGCCATGTTCAAGCTTTCGTTTTCATCGCAGCTGCGTTGAATCTGGAGACCGGCCGTATACATTTTGAGTGATGCTTTTAGGTTGTTTTGATTGTGGTGAATCCGGGCAATGTTGAACATGGTGACGAGAAGATTGATATCATTCTCGTCGTATAATCTTTGCTCAACTTCTAGTCCCTGCTGATAGCATTTCAGAGCCTCGACGAGGTATCCATTTTCGTAATGAAGGTTACCCATTCTATTTAGTATCGAAGCGGCTTCTCCGTGATCAGGGGGGGTTCCTCTGTTTGCGCACTTGAGTGCTCTGAGGAAATACTCCAATGCGCGTTCGTATTCTTGTTTCTCACCGTAGGCATCGGCAATAATCTTCAATACGCAACCAATATCAGGGTGATCCTCATTGAGATGCATAGAAGCAACGGGGAGGAATTGAAGGTACATTTCCAACGCCTTGTCAACATTTCCCAAGAGGTGATACGTTTCCCCAATGTTGAAAAGCGTCGCTGCGACATCTAGATTATTACCGCTTGAATTTTCTTTCCGTATACGATAGACTTCTTTGTAAGTTTTTAGCGCTTCTTCTAACTTGTCCATGACGACCATCACACGTCCAAGATTATTCATGGCCGTGGCCGCCCCATGACTGTCCTTGAGCCCTTTGTAGATGGCCTGAGCCTCCGTGAGAAGTCCTAAAGTTTCTTCGCATTCTTCTTTGTCGTGATACATTTGCAACCGCACAACTCCT
>Ga0209712_10004558_pt1 | contig 10985 bp, 8 predicted proteins | sample ArcOceMetagenome_FD_187443 | JGI IMG/M metagenome (GOLD analysis project Ga0209712, IMG submission 187443) | Marine eukaryotic phytoplankton communities from Arctic Ocean - Arctic Ocean - Greenland ARC118M Metagenome (SPAdes) (version 2) | ecosystem: Environmental > Aquatic > Marine > Oceanic...
ATGACACCATTCTGCCAAAGCAGTTTCAGCGCTGCGATGCGAGCATTATTGCTGCTGGTTTGTTCATCTAGAGCGCCCGCAGCATCTAGAGCCGTGTATCCCCTCGCGCGTAGGAAGCTAACATTGGCGGAAGGTTCGCTTGTTCGGCTATTGGCTTCATTCACCCAAATCGGATCGTCAGGTTTTATCGCATTTGTGGCAGAATCTTCATCGGTAGCTGCACCGCCAGCGACACCCTCTGCGCGTGGAGTGAAGCGTTGCGGCGTCTTCGCAAACGATAAACCCTCCAGTTCAGCTAGACCTTTATCAATCCCGCTTTCATCATCACCCACTCGAACGGCCTTCATCCTGCCCGTGCGTACATCGTCTTGGATAGGATCGTAGAGCCCCAAATCATCCCCTTTTCGATTGTTCCTGTCCCTCTTTTTTTTCTCAATGATTCGTCGTTCGTTTGCCTTCATCTCCTGGTAAAAGTCGACATTAACTCGCTCAGTTTTAGTTATTTCTAGCTCCTTGACTCTCTGCCTGTCCTTATCGCACCTGCCATACCTACATAGTTTCGTATCATGGTAGGTAACCGTACCGCTGTCCATTTCAAAGGTTTTCTTGAGGTTCGACCATGGAGTATACACGATCTTTGTGGACGCAAGTTTGCAACCAGAGATTGAATTGTGTTTCACAATCTGCATCATATCGTAAACCGAATCAACTGGGAGATCTAATTGACGATTCACAACAAGAGTTCAGCGTGGAACCCACCTCCCCTGCGATAGCTGCTCAACCCATGTGATTTGTGCATGTCAGTTGATTCCCAACAAAGCCTCCATTTCTTTGCACTCACACTCCTGAGGAAAGACGTATCTTTATAGATTCCGGTGCAGCCGTCTTTGAACTTGACCCAGTCCCTCCTTTCATTTTCATACATGATGGTGTATGAAAGTTCTACAGAATCTGTCCCCAAACGCCAGACAAAATCGTCTTGTGAGAAAGTTCAAATTCCACTTCAAGTTCTTTCCACCAACCTCCCACCACGCCACACTGTCCGAAACGAATGCATTTGGCAGGAATGTTCCATCCCAACCCTGATTTTGTAGTATGACGCACCACGGGTGCAAACGTAAATGTACTATTTCCGTGCGGTGTGTGCAGAAATATAATAACGTCACCAACTTCCCAGTCAGTCTCTTTTGAAAACTCAACAGGATTCCAACATCCGAATGCCTGCCTACGAACATCTGTCCAAACTAGTAGTCCCCCAACTACGTCACTTCGTTCGTTTCTTGCTTGAAGTACGGTACCTTGGTTTTCTTTAATGTGGGATGACGATTTATTGGTCACGGTGTAATACTACTTTGTTTAAAATTATGAACATTGCATTCTTATTTTTATACAAAGCCAATCTCCTTCAGTCGTTTGATCCGTTCTCTTGAGAGATTGGACTTTGTATTCATTCCCTTTTGAATTTTATTGTATGCTGATCTTATTCTGTTATTAATTTTACACTTTCCCAATGACGGATTTTTCCAAAACTTTTGAGGTACGTTGCAGTGTTCAAAATCCTCTTTGTATGCTATCAGCTCTTGACATCGCTTCTCGAATACCTCGTCTTGGTAACTCCATAGGAAGCCAATCTCTTCTAGACGCTCTATTCTGTCTTGTGAGAGATTGTGACTTGTTTTCGTTCCCTTTTGGATGTTCTTGTATGCGTTTCTCATTTGGTCACATCAGTTTCCCAATGATGGATTGTCTGTATATTTGTTAGGAACATTGCAGTGTCCAACCTCCTCTTTGTGCGCTATCAGCTCGCGACAGTGCTTCTTGAACATCTCTTCGTACATTAAGGAAGGAGGTCCTCGGGATATTTCTGAAAATGAAGGTTCAAAACCGCATAGATTGTTTCGTGATGGCGCAGAGATTGATAAAAGTCGACATGCATATCTAAAGCTTCCTGACCGCATGAAAGTTGAGATTTTCGAGATGGCCTTGCTTGAGTCAAATATGGATCATCTTCAGGTTGATAGAGAAAAATTAGTTCCAGAAGCCGCAAACTCGGTCAGAAATGACTGATTCTATGCTTCGCATAAGGAGCAAAGATGTAAGAGACAAGCAGATGACCTTTTATTAAAGTTATATAGAATCAGCCGTGGGGCAGATATTTATCCTCGTTGCTCGTCTATAGAGATGATGTGCAAAGATCAAATAATAATTCATTTGAATAGACTATATTCAATATGTTAAAATATGAAAGAGACAGTTTTTGAGAATTCATCCAAATGCGTCTTGAGCAAACGACAAGCACTGGGCACATCCTTCACTTCCATCAAGCGCAATCCAGGCGTGGAAGTCTCCGAATTCAATTTATAATTCTTTTGAAACCGTGCCATGGTCACTTTGGGCGGGACACGAGTGAACCCAACCTCGACCATTTTTTCGGACTCAATGTCCCATGATGGTACCTGTAACTCGATACGGGACCGGGTAAGACGATTCCAGCGGTATACACTGCTTGAAATACCCCGGTATGGTTCACTCGACGGGTAATTTCCTTGATGAGTACAGGCGCAAGACGCTTCGAGCGTAGTTTTTTATGGACGCAAAGAAAGTTGATTTCGACGGATTGGAACGTGATTTAATAACTGCGGATTGTGGCGGGTATGGCGGAGATGAATCCGACTAGTGCCCCTTTGGCAGATCGAACGCCGAGGTGGTGGGATTTTTGGAAGCCTGGGGGTGTGAGTGCCCACTTGAGGAATTCATGTGAGTAATCAAAGCGGAACATGCAGTCATCGTCTTCGACGTAGTTTTTGTGGAGGAGGTCGTAGACTTGTTCTAGTTCATTTTCGTTTGTAATGTCTAGTTATGTCCATTCGAATCCTTTGAGCATATCGTAGGGCGTCTGGCGGCCATCCACATAGTCCCAAGAATTGTCAGTGTCATTTAATCCTAACGACTTTTGCGTTTCATCACATGGCAAAGTTGGTGCACTGCTGGGTAAGCGTACGCTCACTGCAGCATCGGAATCTTGATATTTACGAGCAGCACCAGCACCAGACGAAGAATCGTCTTCGTCCTCCTCGTAAATGACTTCCGCGACTGCCACCTGCCACTGCAGTTGCGAATGGCGTTTCTTCTTCGTTGTTATTTTTACCATTCTTATCCAGTTGCTCTCTTAATTCATCAACTTGTTGCTGAAGATTAGAGATTGTTTCATTTTGGTAGGTCTGTTTGCTGAGGAAACAACCCATTGTTGATTATAATTGATTGATTGCCAATTAATTCTTTGAGATTGTCAACGTAACCAAGAAACGGATTGAGATGGTCAAGAACATAATGTATTCTTTTTGAACGTCGTCTCGCGTGTGTCATAGTTGATCGACCACTTGTGCACGGAGTTCAGCTGGTGGGTGTGTGTTCATGAACGTGGCCACCTGACCCGTTGGTGCGGGTAGTAGGCCTCCAAAGTGTGTGCAAACGTAGGCAGCTGGAGGATCAGGAGGGTTGACGTTCGCATTTTCGTCTGCAACCTCTGGTTCTGGAGTAGCTGGTCTATCTCCCGGACCAGGAGTACCATTTTCGTCTAGTTGTGTCACTTCTGCAGCTGACATATGATGAGAAGAAGGCAAATAAATTCGTTTCATACCACCAAAGAGGCCTCTTCTATCTGACCTCGTCGATCTCCTTCATCAAGACGACGGCAAAGAGACAACAAATCTAAATCAAACATGTTGAATTTCCTCAACCTACACTCGGCGAATTGCTGAAGTCAATCAAAATTGTGCATACTCGTAAACATGAGCATGACTGCACAATTTGAAACTACTTGTATCGGCGTGTACAAGTAGTGCTCTGATAAGCCTACATTCAATTTAAAAAGTGATGGTCATATGTATTATTCTAGTGTCTAGTGACTAGTGTCATTGTCATCCCCATGAAGGCAATCCTATTTCTCCTCACTTTCACTTTCACCTTCACTTCCGCTTTCACTGTCATCGTCACTGTCAGCAACAGCTATGCTCAGGGATACCTCGTATTCTTGATCGCAACCGAGATAACTATCACTCATACAGAATAGAGTCAAATTATAGTCGCCAGCTTCGTCTGGCGCATTGAATTCCAGCTTTACGTTCTGCGTTTGTTGCAGAGTCACTCTTTTCAACGAATAAAGCGTATTAGTCGAGGTGTCGCCAATGATGATCCACCAACCTTCTTTCTTTTCCTTCGGGTACAACGGTGCAGAAACAGTTCCAAGTTGGCCAACCTCTTCTTCCTCCATATCTTCCTCGTCAATGTCTCGTTCAAGTTTCACTTGAATTTCGACGGGGTCTCCTGCAGTCAAGTCTTCGGGATCCACGATAGAGAATGTGACGTCGACATTTGGATACGAGTTACAGAAAACTGCAACGTCCGCCATTTTGTCATCCGGCAATCTCAAGATATCGTTACGCACGTCGTCTTCAAGGGATAGTATGTCGAATACTCCCTCGATGTTATCTTCTCCTTTGTATGCCTCGCATCTGTCGACAATCTCCTTCGTGAAGTGAGGAATCTGCATTAATGGATTATCCTTGCTCCATAATCCCTGAACAACCATTTGGCTCAATTCCATCGCGGCCAAGGCAGGTTTGAGCCATCCATTACTGCTAATGACATCAACAATCGCTTGGATGAGATTGATGCTGTCACTGATAATCTTCCTTTGATCAAGGTTGAGATCCATAGAAACGGACTTTCGGCTGAAGTGACACTGAAGAAGCACGAGAGCCTTCGTATTGGAGTCATGAAATTGGGCAGATTCAGGGATCTGGTGTTTCAAAGTCCTCGCTAAGATCTTGAGAGCTTTCTCTTCACCATGCCGAATTGGAAGAGTTGAAAATTCTGAAGCTGCAGATAGGATTTCCATCACTCCTCTTGTTTTTGTCTTTTCTGTCACAGATGATGCGATAAGTTCAATTGTGGTATACTGGATATAGTAATAGGCCGCAATCATGCCAAGATTCAATGGAGAAACGTCACCTTCATCGTCCATTTGACAGCACTTGCTCTCCTCGAGGTCTCCCAAAATTGTTTCAACCATTTCACTAAGATGCTCGCTTAGGTGAACATTTGAAGTCCCTTGAAGATTGTAGTAGTTTGGATTTTTCGTCAGGCGTCTGTACAAGAAAGTCCATGTAATGTAGTCCACAGCATCTTGCATGCTTCCAATGGTCTTGGTTACAATCTCAGAGTTGATGTGATCGTGAAGGTAGTGGTCCAGATGACTCTCTATGGGGAGGGGGTCGTAAAGTAGCTTCTTAAGACGATCCTTCTTTGGAGTGTGGCAGAGAATAACACACCGACCGCTCGAATCAACAGCTTGTCGGCTAGCTTTACCCATCATGTGCAATAGGTCAGAAATAGGGTAATCCACATAACGTCTTTCTCTTCCATCATATGTCTCTGTCCCCATGATCACAACCAGGTGCGCGGACGCAGTCAGTTTCCAGCACAAACTGTAAGGGCACACTAGGACCCCAATGGAATCATCGGAAAACAATCCAGTAACTGTATCCCAATCATCTTCAGACATGCCTTCATGGACGAAGCCAACACCAGCACTCACAACCTGCTGAAGAGTTGGTTCTTTGAGGCAACGTGCAATTTCAGCAATTTTCAACGCAATTTCAACAGTATTTTCTGATAGAAACGAGGATCCGTCAAGAGTATCTTTGTAGGACATGAGATCAATGGCGGTCAATTGAGCTTGGCGTCGACTAGGGACAAAGACGATAGTCGGTTTGTTATCCGAGTGTCTAGAGACAGCATTATACACCGGTTTAGCCATTGCCATCAGCCTACTTGAAAAATTGTTCTGATCAAAGGACTGAAAATAGATCTCGAGAGGTGTTGGCCGAACCTTTGGAGAAAAGTTGAAGAGACTCTTATTCGACACGCCCATCCACTCGGCAACTTCTCGGGCGTTTGCTAGAGAGGCGCTAAGACCGACAATTCGCAGATTGGCATTTTCATCACGCTGCTTCTTTTGGCTACCAAGATAACGCATGCGAGAGATCACCACTTCCATTGTAGGGCCTCCCTCTCCACCTAAAAAGTGCATTTCATCCATTATGAACAATGATACGGCTTGTACAGCTTTTCTCTGCCTCCAACGACGACTATGGAATCCCACCTGACTTACATTGCAAATGACAATTTTCGCCTCAGATAAAAGTCGAAGGTCAGATGCCGTCTCACCAGTAAGCTTTACGACTTGGTTAGGTTGAAGAATAGATCCTAGCCTCTTGCTCCAAGTTTTGTGCACACTGTCGACAATGTCATCCTTGGGAGCAACGTAAACGCATTTCCCGCTGGGATCACTAACAAGCATACGATGGATCGCAAATTCTGCACATACCAGCTTGCCCGATCCAGATGGTGCACAGACAAGAGTGTTCCTATCGGTCTTGAAAAGTTCATGGAATGTCTGAGTTTGGATAGGATTAAACTCTTTAAAGCCGTATAGCTTTGCAAGAGCAGATTCCCCGAGCGCAGCTGGGGGCAATGGTTGCAAATCTAGAAGCTCTGTGGGGGGTGGAAACTTAGGCGGCAAGATCATGCTTCTGAACGAAATTGGCAGCGAGCTTTCCGCATGCATCCATCTATCAGAGATTACCCTCACGAAGTAAAGTGGAGGCATTGGATCCAAGACAGGAATACTGAATAACAACGAGTGTTCTTCCTCGGCATTACTTCTGCTTAACGAAAATACCTCATGGTGAAGGACGCTGGCACCATTCACATCTTCAACAATCACATGGAAAAGTTGTGAATAACCATGCACATTCACATCAAACTCGAAGTCTGGAACAAGCCCAAGTTCTACGCGAAGCATAGAGCGAGTGATGGGTTGAATCTGAATGGATAAATCCAGTTTAGGAAATTGGTGAACAAGTTTATGGAGGGTCCGTCCCATCTTTGGTACACCCACAAGTTCCCCAAGATCGGATGGTGTCAAATCGAAGTATCTGGACCATTCAATATCACTCTTTCGTTCTAGTTTCCTGGCAACAACTTCGGGAACATTCTTGAATTGTCTAAGTGGGGATTGACTATTCCAAATACGGTGAGAAACCATATTAGAAAATGATAGCGTGAGTTTGCTTAGACCTGACCACTTGCGTCGAAGGGCCATCTCAAAGAGAGCCCTCATAATCCTGGCAGCGGACTGTTGGATGAAAGCCATATCCGCAACAAGAGCAAAACCATCCAATTTAAGTCGACTGATGTAAGCTTGCAAGAGGATATTGACTTTTGCCGACGGTTCACTTGGACTTTCTTTAACGGGAATCGGCACCTTTGCAGCAAGCTTAGCGAGTTCAAGCTTCTCTTCGTTTCTGACAGTGATATGTTTAAATTCACCACTGAGAGAAAAGAGACGCAAGAGATCAATGTCAGTCATGTTGGGCCTTAGTTGGCGGCTATAGAGGGCCATCGAGGAATGCGAGAGATAAAATTGACTCGCAATACGTCCCATCGGAGTTGGCTGAAGAGCTCCACTCTTTCGGTCGTATCGAATCAAATGACTCTTTTCCAAAATACAAGCAGCAGTATGAGCAAGATCAAGCCTCCTTCGCTTCAACGTAGGATCTTCTTTCATCGTCTTCTCTGGTTCAAATATCCCATAGAGCTCTGGATTTTGCAGCATTCTCACATAAAGGAACGAATAGCTAAGCCAATCCACAGCTTCAGTAATTGTCTGAACTGTGCCGAGAACAACCTCTGCGTTCAAATGGTCAGGAAGTGTCTTGATAAGCTGACTCTCGACAGGAAGCTGGAGATTCATCAGCGACAAATAATACTGCAGCTCACTATGTGCTGTCATAATGATACCTTCACCTTCACTATCGTATTGGGGTCTACCCGCTCTTCCAAGCATTTGCTGCACATCAAGCGGGCTCAGTTCTGCCCATCGCCCTTTTGACGGATCATAAATCTGAGTCCCTTTTATTATGACAGCATGAGCTGGTAAGTTGACTCCCCACGCAAGAGTAGCAGTACAACACAAGACACCAATATGCCCATCCGCAAATAAATCCTCAACAAGTTCACGGTCAGCACGAGCCATTCCGGCATGATGAATAGCGAATCCGTACTGAAGAACCTCCTTTAGATCAGCGTTTTTAACTGCGGCAAGCTCTTCGCGAAGAATCTCTTGTGTTGCACCTCCTTCTTTGACAAAGTATGCCAGTTCATCACGTTCCAGTGCATGATCGCGGAGAGCCTTGGCCGTCTTCCCGGTTTCAGCTCGACTGTGAACAAATATTAGCATCTGGTTATTGTTCTTACGCTGAGTAACGGCCTTGTCATAACAAATTTCATTTTGAAGCTGGAATCGTTTGAAAGCATTTCTCTCAGTGATACCAATATATTGCATCTGAAGTGGAACAGGTCTGTAAGAATGATCAAAGAAGAAAAGTCCCTTATCTGGTTTCACACGAAGGAATGTTGCGACATCTGCATAGTTTGGAAGAGTCGCACTAAGGCCGACCAAACGGACTGGCTCTGCATTTGTCTCAACTTGACGAATAACTCTCGAAATAATACTCTCAAGAACTGGACCACGATCATCGTGTAGAAGATGGATCTCATCAAGAATCACAAGCTTAACGAGCTGTGTGTATGCTCTCCCCTCTCCCTGCCTGGTGACGATATCCCATTTTTCAGGCGTCGTTACTAAGACCTGCGTGTCGGCAATCTGTTGACGTGTAAGACTAGAATCACCCGATAATTCTCGTACTGAAATACCGTAGGCACTCAAACGCTTTGAAAAATTCTTGACAACTTCTTGCACAAGAGCCTTCATCGGAGCCACATAAACAATCTTGAAAGATCTAAGGTCATACATGCCTTCATTAATTCCTTCACTGTCGTCGATTCCCTGCTTTCTGAACTGCCCAAGAATATTGAGCATTGCAAGCATGGCAACATTGGTTTTTCCAGCTCCAGTAGGAGCACATAGAAGAATATTTTCTGATGATCTCAGAGCAACTTCGCACATTTTTGACTGAATACGATTTAGCTTCTCCATTCCTTTGAACGCGTCGTGGGCCCATCCAGGTAGATCCTTTATAGGGACAAGCTTTTCGTCTTTTGAAATAATACTTCGGACAGCAGGCACATGAACCTCCTCGTACCCCTTCTTCATCGCTCTCCATGATTTGTCAGGAAGATTGCACTTTTTATTCGTCATGGTGTGAGCTCCATCGCGGAAAGCAAGCGATTCCAAGTCCAATTCAATAGCTTCATCGTCCTTGCCCTTAGCCGAAGATTCCACATCTATTCCATCCTTGACGCCTATCGAATCAATCGCAGAGGAGACTCCCCCCTTGGATGCAGCCTTTTTGTTTTGGAATGAATCTGTAATTCCTCTCATTCTATCTTTTGACCAATCCTCTGCCTTGCTTTTGGAATTAATTTCATCAAGAACTCTGACACCCTCGCCAGTTGTTTCCTGTTTCAATACACCCTCAATGACATCTCTCTCAGTGTCATCTTTAGCTCTCTTTAGGGAAACACACGCCCAAATCCTGACGCGATTATTCAGAATAGACTTGATGACATCAAAAAGTTCGGACTCCAAAAGAACGAGGAGCTTATTTTCACACTCTCTCAAATCGCTGACATGTTCTGAAGAAATATCAAGAATATTGAGGACATCGTTCGCTAGTTCAGAGCATACGTTTGCATCATCGTAATGCGCCGAAAGCTGCCTTTGCAAATAATGAGCATCGATTTCATGCACAGAAAGTATCCGATTATAAGCATGTTTCCTTTTTTTGGAGGTACCAGCCGTCTCATCAATAACTAATTTCTCTTCGTCCCCGCCTTCCTCTTCGTCATCAACTTCCTCCATGTCATCTGGCTCAGAGGATGAAGTAGAAGCTACTTCTACAACCTCATCATCATCCACCTCACTCCCTTCATCATTTAAATTGTTCCCTTCTTCCGCTTCTTCGTCGGAATCATCAAAAACAACCGCAACTCCCATTTCATCATCCATTTTTTCATCCTTGTTTTCCGTCTGGTTCTGAAAATCTTCATAGTCATCAAGCCCTTTTCCAATATTGACCAACACTGAGAATTTTTCTTTGGATAGACTATTTGGTGCGGATGTTGCCTTTCCAGTCAAGATTTTGGATATGAGATTATGTCTCTCTGGATCACGCAGATTTTGATCCTTGAGCGTGGTGATGATTTCATTAGACGCATCGGTTAAAATCGACGTCGGCTGATTACCAAGATATGCTTTTGACTTGACCATATTCTGAATATGAATATGAATATGAATAGCGGAAAACGAAAAGAAGAGAGTGAGACACTTGGATTTTCATTTTCACTAGAAACAAACAGGGAAACAAATACAAATAAAAACTTACCAACAAAGTTTCATAGCTCGCCCTGCTTCCAGGATGCGTCGGCTGATATTCATGCAACTCTCCTAAATCTAAAATACTCTGTCCTCCACTGCTCATCAAAATATTTTGTTTCTTTGCACGAGCATGTTGCGCAGCGTCTGTCGTCCCGTCCCTCTTTTGCCTCTTCTTCTTGGCTCTCTCCATCATTTCCTCTAATTCAGCAGGACGATCCTTCTTCTGCGCAACGGCGGCAGATACGCGATCGCCCATTTTACCAATTTCGTTTCGGCCGCGGAGGGATTCAACTTCACCGGTTCCGTCGCCTCTTGATCTTCGTTGGGAACGGTCGGCTTGTTGGACCTTGTTGGACATCTCGCTATAAGCGTAGAGCTTCTGTTGAGCTTCTCGGTCTGCCATTTTGAATTTTAAATCTGCTTTATTATAGCGATTGAAATGTTATAGTTTATAAAAGGGGTTAACGGTGAGGTTCTAGTTGGGGAGCAGGTACCGGTACAGTTCCCTGTGGTATGGTATTGGAGCCTGTTTCCTGTTTGTTTTGGAAGCTTGTGTGAACTACTACTGCTGTGAAATTAG
>Ga0209712_10004559_pt1 | contig 10984 bp, 10 predicted proteins | sample ArcOceMetagenome_FD_187443 | JGI IMG/M metagenome (GOLD analysis project Ga0209712, IMG submission 187443) | Marine eukaryotic phytoplankton communities from Arctic Ocean - Arctic Ocean - Greenland ARC118M Metagenome (SPAdes) (version 2) | ecosystem: Environmental > Aquatic > Marine > Oceanic...
GCCACCTGTTGAATTACGGATTCAAATTCTAAATCCTGCAATGTTTTCTTGGAAATATTAATCATAGCGTTCGTGCATAAGTCGTCACAAATGTAGGTATTAATGTTTAAAATATATAGTTTAAATTTGCCATCTAAGCCTTAATTGTTAAGCTCTATTTTATGTTACAACTCAGCGGGACTTGGCGGTCTCATTTAGAACCAGAATTTAAGAAACCTTACTTTGAGAAATTAGATATTTTTGTGCGTGCCGAATATGGCTTGCATCCGTGTCATCCACCCTTTAATCAAATCTTTAATGCCTTTGAAAGTTGTGCGTTTGAAGCGGTTAAGGTTGTCGTTATTGGTCAGGATCCCTACCATGGCGAAGGGCAGGCCAATGGATTGTGTTTTTCTGTGAATGAAGGAATGCCGCATCCACCTTCTTTAAAAAATATTTTCAAGGAATTAGAAATCGATTTGAAACTTCCATATCCGTCTAGTGGCGATTTAAGTCCGTGGGCAAACCAAGGCGTGTTACTTTTAAATGCAACTTTGAGTGTCCGTGCAAAGGAAGCGGGGAGTCATCAAAAACAGGGGTGGGAAAAATTCACAAATGAGGTGATCAAAACACTTTCTAGGGAACGATCGGATTTGGTGTTTTTATTATGGGGAAGTTTTGCTAAAAATAAAATCAGATTTATCGATACAGAAAAACATACTGTTTTACAAACGGGACATCCATCGCCTTTAAGTGCCAATCGTGGTTATTGGTTCGGGAATAAGCATTTTAGTAAAACGAATGAAGTGCTGAAATCATTAGGCAAATCGCCCATTCAATGGGGTTAAACGTCTAGAGTCGCAACCAATTGGTCGTAAGGTAGTTTTTCGGAAATGATGTCTAATTTCAACAATTGATTTTGAACCGCTTCAACCGTAGAAGGGTGAATATTTTCTTGCGACCATTCCGTGAGTTCTAACCAATTTTTTACATCTTCATTTTTTTGTTCATAACGCTCAGAAATAATTGCATCGATATCAGGGATTTGTTTAAAACAAGCCGTGATTGTATTGATGACTTCTAGAATGGCTTGAAGCGTTTCTTTTTCATTTGTTATAAATTCATCGCGCACCGCAATCACAAAACACGGCCACGGCGTTGGACAATCGCCCAAACGTCGGAATGTGTGTTGATCAACCAAAGGTTTTGTTGTGAATTTTTCCCACATAAAATAATCAGCATTCTCATGCGTAAGCGCCTCCACAGCACCGTCCAAATCTTTCACAACTTCAAACTCTAAATCCGTTGCTGTATCCCACCCAAGTTCTAACGCATTCACATACGCCATCAGATGAGACCCAGAGCCATAGCGACTGATGGCTGCCCGTTGACCTTTCAGGTCGCTGAGTTGTTTAAAAGCAGAATTTTTTGCGACATGGATTCCCCAAATTAAGGGCGACTCCACAAAAACTTGTACAATCTTACAGGGGCTACCTTCCGTAATATCTTTAATAATGCCTTCTGTTAGAATTACAGCGATGTCGATCTCGTTTTCCCGCAGTGCTTTGGTCATTTGACCCGTACCACCAAAATAATTTTTCCAGCGAACATTGATGTCGTGGGGTTTAAAATGGCCTTGTTTTAAAGCCAAATACCAAGCGTAATTGAAGTGTTCAGGAACTCCACCAATGCGTACATTTTTCATGTGTGTATTGTTATTGATTTTTAATGGTCACATGTTACATCCATTTGATTATTTTTCTTAGGTTTCAAGTTTTAGTTATGGATGTTTCATCTAAGAAATAAGTTTATTCAGGGTATATGTTATTAGTTTTTCGATGGTGGCTTGCGGGTCTTTACTAAAAGTCCCCAAAGCTCTGTTCGCTAAAATTGCATTCATAGAACAAGCTTCATGCCCCAATAATTTGGACAATCCATAAATGGCAGAAGTTTCCATTTCAAAATTGGTCACTCTCAAACCGTTATACTCAAAACTATCCATTTTTTGATTTATGTTTTCGTCTTGTAATTCCAAGCGTAATACACGGCCCTGCGGTCCGTAAAATCCGCCACAAGTCGCCGTCAGTCCGTTAATGGTTTGATCACTTTTTAATTTCGCTTCTAATACTTTTGAATTTTCAATGATGACAGGATAGGGTTTTTGTGGACTCCATTGGGTGTGCTTCACAAAAGCAGCTTCCATATCCGCATGTTTGATGGCATCAATTTTATAGGATTGTAACATCCCATTAATATCCATTCCAAAACCACTCAACACAAAACTGTCAATATCAATATCAGGTTGTAATGCCCCCGAAGTTCCAATACGCACAATCGATAAACTTGTTTTGGTCGCTTTAATTTCTCGCGTTTCAAAGTCAATATTCACCAAGGCATCCAGTTCATTAAGCACAATATCAATATTGTCTGGACCAATTCCTGTAGAAATTACAGAGAGACGTTTCCCTTTATAAATTCCTGTTTGGGTTTTAAATTCTCGACTTTGCACCTCAAAATCTACAGTATCAAAATGCTTCGTCACTTCAGTCACGCGTTCTTGATCCCCCACAAAAATGATGGTATCCGCAATGTCGGAAGGTTTTAAATGAAGATGATAAATACTACCATCCGAATTGAGTATGAGTTCAGAGTTTTTTATTGACATTTAATTGTTTTATGGTTAGCCCCCAACACGTTTGACATTGAATCCCAATTCTTTTAAAAACTCCATAATTTTATCTCTGTAATCGCCTTGTATGATGATGCTGTCGTTTTTAAAACTGCCACCCACACTAAATTTCTTTTTGAGGTCTTTGGCAAGGGTTTTAAAATCTTTATCAGCTCCAGTGTAGCCTTCAATGATGGTGATGGGTTTCCCTTTTCGTTTTTCGTATTTACAAATAATAGGGTCGTCTTGCATCCAGAGGGATGTTTTTTTTACTTCAGAGAGGTCTTCGGGACTTTCGGTATGCTCTGGGAATAGGTTTTTAAGTTGGTCTTTTAAATCCATTATTTTTTGGCGAATCCTAATTCTTTAATACGTTGATCCAAATATTCGCCAGCAGTGATGTCTTCAAATTGTTTTGGGTTTTCGGCATCAATACAGTCCTCTAAGACGTTTAATTTCATAGCACTGATAGGGTGCAAGAAAAAAGGAATCGAATAACGAGACGTGCCCCACATTTCTCGTGGTGGATTCACCACACGGTGGATGGTTGATTTTAATTTATTATTGGTATGACGCGAGAGCATATCGCCCACATTAATCATTAATTCATCTGGATTTGCGATGGCATCAATCCAATCGCCATCATGATTTTGAACTTGCAGTCCTTTTCCTTGAGCCCCCATTAATAAGGTGATCAGGTTGATGTCTCCATGGGCTGCTGCACGTTCTGCATTTTTTGGTTCTTCTTGAATGGGTGGATAATGAATAGGGCGTAAGATGCTATTTCCATTATGCACATAGTTGTCAAAATAAAATTCATCCAACCCTAAATGAAGGGACAACGCTCTTAAAACATAGGTAGCTGTTTTCTCCAACATTTTATACGTTTCTTTCCCGACCTTATTAAATTCAGCCAACTCTGGAACTTCTACGTTTTTAGGGTATTCTGCTTCAAGTTCTGGATTGTCTTGCACATACTGTCCAAAATGCCAAAATTCTTTTAAATCGCCTTCTTTTCTTCCTTTTGCACTTTCCTTACCAAAGGATATATAGCCACGTTGTCCTCCAATTCCTGGAACTTCATAGCTTTGTTTTTGAGCTGTTGGTAAATCAAAAAATTTCTTTATTTCTGAGTATAAGGTATCGACTAAAGTATCATCCAAAAAATGACCTTTAAGTGCTACAAAGCCAATCGTTTCGTATGCTTCACCAATTTCAGCTACAAATTTTTGTTTGACTTCAGGATCGTTCGATAAAAAATCTAAAAGATTGACACTTGGAATTTTGTTCATGGTTTTTGTTTAATCATGTTTGTAACAAAGATAACAATTCAAAAGTTTTACAAAAGCAATTTTTAAAGTTAAACGGTACTAACGAATATTTTCCTATTTTTGAAAGACAAACAAACTAGATTTGAAACCATTATTCAACTACGATTTTAAAGAAGTAAGTCAAGAGACTCAAAAGGCATTGTATTTCAATATGTTGAAATCCAGACTTATCGAGGATAAAATGTTGATTTTACTCCGTCAAGGAAAAATATCAAAATGGTTCTCAGGGATTGGACAAGAAGCCATTTCTGTTGGTGTCACATTGGCCTTAAATACTGATGAATACATTCTTCCAATGCACCGTAATTTAGGGGTGTTTACAACGCGCGACATTCCCTTATACCGTTTATTTTCGCAATGGCAAGGGAAGGCCAACGGCTTTACAAAAGGGCGAGATCGCTCGTTTCATTTTGGGACGCAAGATTATAAAATTATTGGAATGATTTCGCATTTAGGCCCTCAGCTTGGGGTTGCAGATGGGATTGCTCTCTCTCATATATTAAAAAATGAACCGAAGTTAACCGCTGTATTTTCAGGGGATGGAGGGACGAGCGAAGGTGATTTTCACGAAGCGCTGAATGTGGCTTCTGTTTGGAATTTACCCGTTTTATTTTGCATCGAAAATAATGGATATGGACTTTCGACACCCTCTAATGAGCAATATAATTGCGAATCCATTGCTGATCGTGGCGTTGGCTATGGGATGGAATCTCATGTGATTGAAGGCAATAATGTGATGGAAGTATTTTCTAAAGTAGATGCCATTGCAAAAAGTGTGCGTAAGAATCCTCGACCTATTTTAATTGAATTTAAAACATTCAGAATGCGAGGCCATGAAGAGGCGAGTGGGACGAAATACGTGGCTCAAGAGCTGTTAGATAGGTGGGCTGAAAAAGACCCCATCTCTAATTTTGAGACCTATCTTCTTCAAGAAAAAGTAATTACAGAAACTGAAATAGAGGATTTTAAAGCGGCCTATAAAAAAGAAATTCAAGACGGATTGCAAACGGCTTCTGAGGAACCTGCGATCATTCCAGATTTAGAATCGGAGCTTGCAGATGTTTATAAATCGTTTGAATATAAAGAAACCAAGCCCACATCTAACCAAGAAACAAAACGACTCATTGATGCCATTTCGGATGGCCTCCGTCAGTCCATGGAAGCACATCCAGACTTGGTGATTATGGGGCAAGACATTGCGGAATATGGTGGAGTTTTTAAAATCACAGAAAATTTTGTCGAACAGTTTGGAAAAGCCCGCGTTCGAAATACACCCATTTGTGAATCTGCGATTGTAGAAGCAGCGATGGGCTTGTCCATTGCGGGTATCAAATCAGTGGTTGAAATGCAATTTGCAGATTTTGTGAGCTCCGGATTTAATCCGGTGGTTAATTATTTAGCAAAATCCCATTACCGATGGGGGCAAGCAGCGGATATTGTGGTCCGTATGCCTTGTGGAGCCGGCGTGGCTGCAGGGCCTTTCCATTCCCAAACCAACGAAGCTTGGTTTACCAAAACCCCCGGTCTAAAAGTGATATATCCCGCCTTTCCTTACGATGCAAAAGGCTTGTTAGCAACTGCCATCAATGATCCAAATCCAGTCTTGTTTTTTGAGCATAAAGCCTTGTACAGAAGCATAAGACAAGAAGTGCCTACAGATTATTTTACCTTACCGTTTGGTGTGGCTTCAACCCTCAAAAAGGGTACAGATGTCACGATTATTTCCTATGGAGCTGCGGTGCATTGGGCATTGGAAACTTTAGAGAAACATCCGCATATATCCGCTGATTTAATAGATTTAAGAAGTTTACAACCCTTAGATTTTGATGCCATATTAGCATCCGTCAAAAAAACCGGTAAAGCCATTATCCTACAAGAAGACTCGTTGTTTGGAAGTATTGCTTCTGATATTTCGTCCCAATTGATGGAACAAGCGTTTGAGTTTTTAGATGCGCCTGTCAAACGTGTGGCAAGTATAGAAACTCCGATTCCATTTGCAAGTCAGCTAGAACAGCAGTATCTTGCAAAGCGAACTTTTGAGCAAGAATTAATGGAGTTACTAGCGTATTAAATGGAGTATTTAGAATTATTTTTAAACGCCTTTTTAGGAACCGTACAGTGGACTTGGAAATCCATTTGTTTTGAGGTGCCTTGGACACGCAATTATTTCTGGGGTCTGATAGCGATCTCATTAATTGTGTGGGGAATTGAAATAATTTTCCCTTGGCGCAAACAACAATCTGTTTTTAGAAAAGATTTTTTTCTTGATGGATTTTATATGTTTTTCAACTTTTTCATCTTTAGTATGTTGATTAGTGGGGTGTATAAAATCATTACCAAAATTGCAGTTGATGCGTTTCAAATTTCTCCAAATGCCATCGCCCTCATCGATTTATCCAACTTTTCGCCCGTACTTCAATTGTTGATTTTCTTTGTTGTTCTCGATTTTGTACAGTGGTTGACTCATATAATATTACACCGATTTTCGTTTTTATGGAAATTTCATAAAGTGCACCACTCAGTAAAAGAAATGGGGTTTGCAGCGCATTTACGTTACCATTGGATGGAAAATATTCTTTACAAACCGTTCAAAGTAATTGCATTGATGTTGTTGGGAGGCTTCGAGCCTGAGCAAGCATTTATCATTCACTTTATTGCCATTTCAATTGGACACCTTAACCATGCGAATATCAAATTAGATTATGGTCCTTTAAAATATGTATTTAACAATCCTGTGATGCATTTGTATCACCACGCAAAAGCAATTCCCAAAGGATTTAAAACGGGGGTTAATTTTGCAATTAGCTTAAGTTTGTGGGATTATATTTTTAAAACCAACTATGTGCCAACGCCAGATAAAAATCTTGTTTTGGGGTATAGCGACGACCAACAAATGCCATCTGGGTTTTTTGGTCAGTTGTTTTATGGGTTTAAAAAAGGAGATTAATTTAAGAATCTTTTCGAGCGTTCATAAAATCTGTAATCAAATAGGAGAGGAGTTTTCCAGTTTGTGCGTTAGCCTGCGGATCACTGGTAGTTGTAGCCGCTTCACAAATATGTAAATAAGTGGCGTTTGGATGGCTTCCAAAATAGTGTACAAAACGACGGGTTTGATTCACAGAAAACCCACTCGGTGTCTGCGCACTGCTAGGAATGTTTTGAATGGCATCACAATCAATTTCAATTCCAAATTTTGTGTTGGAAATAAAGTCCATCGCGTTTTTAGAAGCCTTCTCAAAAGAAGTCTTTTCCCGAACGATAAGATCCTCAAAAGTATTGAATTTCACCTTTGATTTTGCCGCCTCTATATAATTTAAAATCTCTTTAGAAGTATAATTTTCATGCACGCCAAAGATAAAATAACGATCCAAATAACCTCCTTCTAGAGCGTAGCTAAACCCATTCCCACTATGACGTCCCTCGAGTGCTCTTAAATCTGTATGGGCATCAAAATTTAGCGTATTTATTTTAGAATCTAAAGCGAGTGCACTCCCTTTTATAGCACCATACGCATTGTTGTGACCACCCCCAATCAGAATGGGAATCTTACCTGCTTTTACGATTGTACAGACCAACTGAGTCACACTTTGGTCAATCTGCTCCACATAGTTTCGATAGGTGTGTTGGAGTTGATCTGGCTGGATTTCGGCGAGGGTTTCGTCCCATTCTGAAAAATCCAAGTGCCCTAAAAAAAGTACATTTGAAGGGGTTGTAAATTGATTGCTCTGAAGGTTTAAAAGGGATTTAAGGGCGACATCCCAAGTGTCTTTTGCGCCAGACTGCCCATTATTTGCCAAAACACCAATATCTTCTTTGATTCCAAAAAGTACAAATTTTACTTCAGCATCTTCGAGCATCGATCCTAATTGAGAAGGATGACTCAGATATTTAGCGTCCTCAAAAAACTTAGTTTCACCACCTCTTTTGGTCGTGATGCGATTTAATATTTCAGAGGTAATAATTTGAAGATTGTTCATTTTTTGTAATACATTTGCTGGACTTTAAAATTACAATAATTTTTATTGATTTTAAAAACCATTTATTTTAATCCTTATTATATACCATCATGAATTCTACACCTTCAAATAAAGGCTCAAAGGCTGCGATTATTATTTTAGCATTATTACTTATCGGAACCTTGTTTTACAGCTATCAAATGCATGAAAAGAGTACCGCAACTGAAGCACTCCTTGAGAATGAAAAAACAGAAGTCCTAAGAAATTTAGAAAACATGTCTTCTTTATATAATGAAGCCAATGCCGATAATGAAGTTGCGAATGAAAAATTGATCGAAGCCCAAGCACGTCTAGAAACGCTTATGGCAGAACTGAAATCTTCAAAATCATCTGTGTCCGCATTGCTCAGATACAAGAAAAAATATTTTGAATTAGAATCTGAAATGGAAGTGTTGTTAGATGAAAATGCAACTTTGAAATTTCAAAACGCATTATTAGAAATTTCTTTAGACAGCACGCAAGTTCAATTGTCTTCTCAATTAGCTTCTAATACTGTATTGTCAGAACAAAACCTTCGTTTGTCAGAGTCTGTGGATGCTGCCAAAAAACTAACCGTTGAGCGTTTGAACGCGTACGGCGTTATTCAAAGAAGGTCAGGGAAGTTAGTGCCAACAACGCGCGCTTCAAGAGTTGACAATTTAAGAATCTGTTATTCAGTGCCTTCAAATCTGTTAACAGAGCCAGGAGATAAAAAATATTTCGTTCAAGTCATCAATCCTAATCTCAGTGTGATTGGATCCAATACACCAGTTCAGTTTGAAGATGATGTTTTAAAATACAGTTACGTGAGTGCTTTCACATACGATAACGAACTGTTAGATGTTTGTGATTTTGTTTCTGCTGAAGAAGGTGATTATGAAAAAGGAGTCTATATGGTGAACGTTTTTGATCAGAATGTGTTGGTTACTACTTCTACATTCACTTTGAAATAGGAACAAATTAGTTCACAAATTCACCGTTAATCATCACCTTGTGTATGGGGTTATTCCCAAAATGATAAGGAATTTGACGGTAAGACGTCATGCTCTTTGTGATGATAAGGTTTGCTTTTTTCCCTGTTGCAATGCTTCCATACTGCTCTGAGATATCCATTGCATACGCACCATTTAGGGTCGCTGCATTGATGGCTTCTTCAGGGCTCATATTCATTTTGATACAGGCGAGACTTACCACAAAATTCATATTACCACTAGGAGCAGAGCCGGGATTATAATCGGTTGCGATCGCCAATGCCATGCCGCCATCTATTAGTTTTCGTGCGGGCGTATAAGGAATTCCTAAGAAAAAAGAACAGCCAGGCAAGGCCACGGGAATGGTTGATGAATTTTTTAAAATGTCAAGATCTTCCGTGTTTAGTACTTCCAAGTGATCCACAGATAAGGCTTTGTGTTTGACGCCTAAACCGACACCGCCAAAAGCATTAAATTGATTCACATGAATTTTTGGAACAAGTCCATACTGCGTTGCCGCCTCTAGAATCTGGTTAGTGTCTTCTAATGAAAAATAGCCTTTTTCACAAAACACATCTACAAAATCAGCTAATTTTTGAGTGTGTATTTCTGGGAGCATGGTATTGATAATGAGATCAAGATACGCTTGTTTGTTGTTCTTATATTTTTTTGGAATTGCGTGTGCGCCCAAAAAGGTCGCTTTTATTTTTAAGGGTGCGGTTTCTTTAATGGTTTTGATCACACGAAGCATTTTAAGTTCCGCTTCCGTACTGAGTCCGTATCCAGATTTTATTTCCAAGGCACCCGTACCAAGTTGAATGAGCGCATGGACACGCTCCATGGATTGTTCTAGAAGTGCTTCTTCACTAGTGTCCTGTAAGGTTTCAGCGGAGTTCAAAATACCGCCGCCTTTTGCTGCGATGTCTTCGTAGCTTAAACCATTCAATCGGTCTACAAATTCTTGAGAGCGATCGCCTGCATACACCACATGCGAATGGCTGTCGCACCAAGTTGGAAGAATTATTTTACCAGTGACATCTACAACGTCGTCCGTGTCTTGAATGACCAAATCGGCCATCGCACCGAAATCTAGAATTTTATCGTCTTGAATTCTTAGAAACGCATTTTTGATATGCGGTAATTCCTTCATTGCAGCACCCATCACTTTTACTTCCGATTTTGGTCGGGTTTGAAGTAATTCTTTGATATGCGTAAAAAGGATGTTCATAGATTTATTTTAGGGTTCCGACCATGTTTTCTGGTTTGACCCATGCATCATAATTTTCTGCGGTGACATACCCAAGATTGATGGCTTCTACCTTAAGTGTCGTCCCATTTTTGTGAGCAGTGTTTGCTATTTCAGCAGCTTTGTAATAACCTATTTTGGTGTTTAAAGCGGTGATTAACATCAAGGAATTATTTAATAATTTTTCAATCACATCGTGGTTGGGTTCAATGCCAGAAGCACAATGGGCTTCAAAACTAAGTGCTGCATCGCCCAACAATTCTGCGGATTGCAAGAAGTTAGCCGCCATCATTGGTTTAAAAACATTCAGTTCATAATGGCCTTGAGTTCCTCCAACTGAGATAGCAACATCGTTCCCCATCACTTGGGCACAGACCATGGTGAGCGCTTCACATTGTGTAGGATTCACTTTTCCGGGCATGATTGAGCTACCAGGTTCGTTGGCAGGAATGGTAATTTCTCCAATTCCAGAACGAGGCCCTGAAGCCATCATACGAATGTCATTGGCAATTTTATTTAAGGAAACCGCCAGTTGTTTTAATGCGCCGTGACTTTCCACAATCGCATCGTGTGCTGCCAACGCTTCAAATTTGTTGGGAGCAGTGATGAAGGGCAATCCTGTAAATTTAGCAATATAATCGGCCACCAATTCGGAGTAACCTTCGGGAGTATTTAATCCGGTTCCTACAGCGGTGCCTCCCAAAGCGATTTCGCTTAAGTGCTCTAGTGTATTTTTAAGTGCTTTTAATCCGTGGTCTAATTGTGATACATAGCCCGAAAATTCTTGTCCTAAG
>Ga0209712_10004560_pt1 | contig 10984 bp, 10 predicted proteins | sample ArcOceMetagenome_FD_187443 | JGI IMG/M metagenome (GOLD analysis project Ga0209712, IMG submission 187443) | Marine eukaryotic phytoplankton communities from Arctic Ocean - Arctic Ocean - Greenland ARC118M Metagenome (SPAdes) (version 2) | ecosystem: Environmental > Aquatic > Marine > Oceanic...
TGACGAGCGTTGTTTCATTCGTAAAATACAGAAGTACTGGTTGCGTAGCACTCAAATAAATTATAACATTAACGTATCGTATCTACCGTATTCACATAGACATTCAACGGACGCGCAACAGAATTAACGTCTTCCGTCGCCGTTAAACACCAGTGCGTCGTGTGCTTATAGAATGAGGAAATTGAAGGGGCTTGTTTCTGGGAGAGTTTTGTATTTAAATTTTCTTATTGCTATGCGGGAGAAAAAGTGACCCAGGGTTGACAGACAGACGGCTAGGCCTATTTCCAAAAGAGCGATACCTAATATCCTCGCCAAGTACTCACTAATTCTAATACATTACTATCTTTACCTCTCTATGTCAATGCACCCTGTGAGGTCACATTCGAGTTTTTGACGCACAACCATCGCAAGATATAATGAGTTTGACCTTTAATTGAGTCCTTCCACTACACCCGTCACAACAATCACAACGTGCAACGCGCACTTATTGCAAAGAATATTATATTACAGATTAACGGTATGCGAAGACCGTTATACGGTACGCCATTGGATGGTATTGTAATGAGCGATGGAGAGCGGTCCTAAAGGCATCTACAGTATCAATAACATCATAATAACTATAGCATATCAGATAACACGTATTGGACTCACCTTTACTCATTGTATGACACTTAGAACAAACAGGAGATCATATCCACCACGACCACCGACACGATGAGCGCAAAGACCAGAATCTCAGCAGACACCAGGAATGGCAACATCAACTTTAAGGTTGTCCATCTTGGTAAGGATCAAAGACCTATTTCAATTATGAAGTTGGCAGTGATGGAAGACCTGTCTTGGAAGAGAGGAGCAACCTTCAACCACCTTGAGAAGGCGATGAGAGGACAATTGATGAACTATACTATGGCAGACCTTGTGACGATTGTTGCAAATGAACTACCCATCAGCACTGACGAGTCGGCAATGGAAGAGGCAGAAGCAACAGGAGAGAAGTTGAAGAAAGAGTTATTTATGGTTGAAAACCTAGAGGGGTCACATTTCATGGGCAGTAAAGGGAAGACTAAGTCTGTCTCATCGGACAAATTGGAAGACAGGCCCGAGGACCTCACATATTTTGCATTTATGTGTAACGTCGAACCACAGGACGTGGATGAGAGGATTCTTCAGGAGCGTCTCGCTGTAAATTTCAGCTTGAAACCACCCTTGTCAATCTACAACGTAGACGGAGATAAGATCATAGAGACTCTTGGCAAACGTTCGCACAAGAAGAGCAGAAGCGGAGCGAAAGGATTGGAAAAATTGGTGGGAATGAAGGATGAAGAAAAACTAGGATCAGTGAGGAAAGACCTCTTCAGGCAAGGAGAGGAAGGATACGAGGAAGATGATGAGCGCATCGCTCTATCTGAATCACCTAAATCTTCAGCTAGGGAAGGAACTACTCTAGGACAGCAGAGTACCAGTGACACGGGGTTAAGTACTACATTGTCGCCTAAGATGTCTAGGCTCATGGGATCGAAAACATCGTTGAAGGTAGTGACAGGATACTTTGGACCCTTCACTTTTTTTGATAATCAAGTGGCATTTGATACTGTATTCGGAGCAGCACCGAATATTTTATGTTCACTTCTGCTTAAAGATGCGTCGGTGTTGAAAGAGGACATTGATGACTTCGTCGACAATTGCAAATTTGATATTTTCATGGCATCATGCAGGAGCTACTATGTGGGAGTTGGGAATAGAGAATCAGATATTTAAGCCACGTATGCAGCCTGCAAATCCATCTGTGAACTGCGCATGGAGGAAAAAGTCAGTGGGAGAATCGTAGTACTCAACCCGGACGTACTATTTAGAAAATTTATGGAGATCACTCCACTGCTACCGGATGATGCCTCTAAATGGTCAACTCAGCTATGCTCTGCATACTTCAATGCGCTAACTCCAGAATTGAGGGTCAGGATGGAAAATGACAGCTTTGTGATGCCTGCGCTAAATCAATTGAATACCAAGAAAGACCAGATTGACGCACTCCAGATAGTAAGGGATAAAACTTCAACAGCATTCAAAAAGTTGAAGGATGAAACGGATTTGATGTCTTCTATCATCGCCAGGTCCAGCAATGGACAAGCGCGCAGAACAGGAAATCAGTTCTTTACGGAAGATGGAACACAGCCTGCAACCCCAACCGTTGTCAGAAATGATGCGAATGCCAGCAGAATTCTTGCGTATGGCCAGAAATCTCCGGCAGAAGAGACAATGCAAAAGTACAGCTCCAGAACCCCTAACCCTGCAAATTTGCCTGTAAAAAAATCGGAGGGGTACTATACCCATACCGCCTAGACGATCCTTCTTTTATCAGCAAATATCCACTCGGATTTAGAGGATGTTTTAAATGTGGGGTAGAAACCCCACATGCAGATGGATTTAACGCATGTCCAAAAGCAAGAGGCAACCAAGCTGCAAAGATGGCATTTTTAAAGAGTTGTGGATTCATAAACCTCACACAAAGGACAACGCAACAAGGGACGTCGGAATAGCAGGCCAGGACAGGAATGCTAGAAGAGACAATCGCAGCGTAAGTTATTCGTCAGCATATGCGAAATTTTGAAAGGGGATCTAGCCATATTATGGCATGGATGAGGTACTGTATCTACAGTAACTCGACCCCGATGCATCGCCGCAAATAACGCACAACAAGAGGGTCTAGCCTTCTGAAAGACATAGATGAGACACTGATCCTTCAGAAACTCAACCTCGACGCATAACATCGTTCTGAAAGAAGATCCAGCCTTTTGAAAGGCATGGGTAAGACACTGTTCAATCAGAAACTTAACTCCGACGCATAAACACGCACGCAGAGAATAAATTCTCACCACACAATGGCAACATCAGTAATCAGCACGTCGAGCTCAAGGAAAGTACAATTTAAGGATGCTAATACCTGAAGCAAGAAAGAGAGCTCTGAACCAAAGTGGAAACGAGACCAGGAATCATCTCTCTTATTTATTGAACTACCCCCGAAAGTATGGAGGCCGAAACAGCAGAACAGATATATTCCGTTGGATTATGGCAACGACATCCACGATGACCATTTTGATTTCAAAGAATATGGTAACACCATATTTCGGCCGGCAGAGCAAACATGGAATCGTGGCGAACGAGTGGATATAATCAAATTCGAAGATTCAAAACACGCTGTCGAACTCAATAAAGGCCTTCTTGTGAGTGATAAAGTGTCGGCGGAAATTAAACAGCAAGTCAAGAATATCGTCATCAAATTATGGGACAGCTTCTGCGAAGAAGGAGCTCGCCGAACGATAACAGGTTACGAGTTTGCCATTGGCACAAGCGATTCTAAACCAATCTGCTGCAAACGACCAAACTATGGTCCGTATGAAGCAGAAATCATTATGAAGCAATTAAAGGCACTCCTGAATAATGACTGGATAGAACTGTGTTTTGGCGCATGGGGAAGCTCAATAGTACTCGCCGCCAAACCACATCAAGAGCATGTCTTGGATATAGAGGATTTTATCTGGCGAATGTGCGTATCATATCGGAAACTGAACAGTGTCACAAAACCATTTCAATACCCTATTCCTCAATGTGACGACGCAATTACCATCATGATTGTAGGAACAAATTTTGTCTGGATTATAACAGTCGACGTGAGGCAAGGATATCATCAAGTTTCTGTCCATAGAGCAGATAGAGAAAAGCTGGCATTTTTCGCACCAGACCACAAGAAGTATTGCTTCAAAGTGATGCCATTCGGCTCAACAAAACTTGCATGATGCACCAACTCCGCGACAAATGGGAAATCTTATTCATTCTCAAAATCCGAGCAATGTTAACGATTGGAGGAGAGTTAATCAGAATATCTGACACTGACGAGATCACAATTGGTGACACGCTCTTGTATCGAGGGATCAGAGTGATTATTGATGATATTCTTTTGTGGGCTAGCAACCTACAAATTGTATTATTATACTTCGAATGCATATGCGAAGTCTTTCAAAAATACAGAGTCAGTTTTAGATTGGATAAATGTGACTTTTTGAAAGATAGGGTTGAATACGTAGGACACGACCTCACTCCAACAGGAAACTGTCCGGCGAAATCAAAATTCAACATGATTGACGATTGGACTCCACCCACAAATGGACAAGCACTGCATTCCTTCACGAGTTTGATTAACTTTTACAATCACTACCCACCATTCATGGAAATGAGGTTGAAACCAATGAGACTGTTATACAGGAAGTACTTGAGAAAGGACATTCCTCTCATAGCATGGAGCCCCCAGCTAATCGAATTATTCCAGGATATCAAACGAATGATTACTTCATCACCCCTGCTCGTCAGGTTCAACCCGGCCAAACCATTCTTCTTAAAAACAGATTGGAGCGCGTCAGGCATGGCATGGATACTCATGCGACCTGATGATTCACCAGCATCAATAGCGGCAACACATCTATTAAAAGAACACGGTACAAATCTATTCGATGCAACCATGGACGGACCTAGACTTCTACCAGTCAGATTTGGTTCCCGTGCATGTCTCGACAAAGAAAAATGGTTTCATTCATTCGTCGGGGAGGGAGCATGCAGACGCTGGGGAATAGCACAGAATAGAAAATTTCTCTGGGGTACGCATTTCTACTGGCTGTGTGATTGCGCAGCAGTTAAAGAAATATTAGAGTATGATGGACCTATCACTATGATCAAGCGATGGGCTCAAGAATTACTCGGATATCATTTTACTGTTGTGCATCGATTACAGCGCATGATGCGGGATGTTGATAGTCTGAACCGCTTCTACGGGAATCCCGTACAAACATACATTACAATAGCACGGATGTTTGCAGATGATGACAAAGCCAAGAGACCAGGGGCATACGATAAATCAGCATTTCATTCAGCACTTGACCCAACAAGGATTGGAAAGGATGCTCCAGCCATAGAAGCAGCGCCACGTGTTTTAACGAAATCAGTTATCGACAGCTACTCGAGTAATATTGACAAGGAAATAAAAGCATCGGAGCTCACAGATATCATTGAACACACGGACACTATTCGAACCAGCCCAAAATGAAGGAAAATAAAATTGATGAAGCATCAAATAAACAGCCAACAGAAAGCCCAATGTTTAGCGCAATCAAGCACTTAAGTGTCAACCACATCATCATCGACAACACTGCAGGATCTACAACACACTGGATTTCTGAAGCTTCAAGGCCTCCATTAATGTGGGAAACACATATAATAATAGCAACTTGTTCAAGGTGATATACCAATCAGAACCGTTCGATATGATCCATTTAGAGGAAAGTCTCTGCTCTGCAACAATTGAGAGGGCAAACATCATTGATATATTCTTCATACCATACTCGCGATTACTAGGCAATATCATGCATTGGGTACATGGGATATTCGAAAAGTTAGAGGGTCATTTCAAGTTCTCAGAGGAGTTACTGGAACTCAACTTATGGATTCCATAAAAATATTTCGAACCCAAAATACAAGCGAAAATCCTAGCAATCATCCAAAAGCGTCTACCAGAAGATTGGGAATACGGATGCACTCATTACAACACCGCTAAGTTTGGCGACTGTGTATGTGCGATGCGATGCCATATTCAAATTATCAAAGTTTGTGAAAGCGGCAGAGGACGCTGCAATCCATTCACTACAGATTCAGATCCGTGGATACCAATTGGATACGGTGAGCACATCACACCAATACTCAACGATTCATTACGCGAATTTTCAATTAGGCTACCATCAGAATTCAATCTGAATGCAGAGTCAACAAGATCTTCGCTCCAATGGTACCACCCCAGTACTATTAGCGTCGTAAGCAAAAATCTCAACGAATATGCAGCTAGGCCAGCTTTTATGAATATATTGGATCCAACTGCACCATGTTCTGAACCTGATACGTCGCAAGGCGACAGCATCTTTGGTAAACGATTTGGCATTCCATTTCAAGATGAGGAAACGCGACTATGGTTCTCCCGAGCAGCATCAACGTCAGAATTACTTGCTGCATATTCTATACCAGAGTCAATGCTTTTATTTCCATCAATCATCGTCGACACAATCAATAATATAGATCAATTGTTGGCAGGCGGTATGCCATATCGAATACGTCATGCATCGCTCAACCCAGATCAGCAGAGTGACAGCATTGAAGATAATTTTGTTGAAGGTGAAGACGAACAAGTCTTCGCAGTACAATGTTACCACGCTAGCAATACACCGGAAGATCAAGTATTAGACTGGAACACTGCATACCAAAAAGATCCAGACACGCAAGCGCTGATGACCATCCTCACACAGCATAAAGCGCATGAAATCCCATCAACCGTTATCTCCACAGCACCAGGAGAATACAAATAGATGTTAGCAAAAGGACTAATTGCCATAGTCAACGACAAGCTGGTTTATTTCAAACCAATCCTGATGAATATGAAATATGTTACTCTTCTCATCGTTCCAGAGAACTTGCGGAAACCCATTTTTAGCCATTATCACGCAGGACCGAGTGCAGGTCACATGGGCAAATGTAAAACCCTTTACCGAATGAGAATGCAGTTTTTCTGGCCAGGACTGCGTAACGATGTGAAGAAATGGGTCAAAGGATTCACAAACTGTGTTGCTTACAATGTTAGGAGGAATCGGAAGAGCTAAAGTCACTTTTCATGGCCTATTACAGTGCCTTTCTGGATAATGCATGTGGATCTTTAGTGGATGAAAAAGGTAATAAAGGATACCTTCTCAATTCCATGTGCAACATCACCCAGTTTGTAATAGCTACGACAACTTTCAACATCACGTCGGCACATCTTGCAACGCAATTCATGGAACATGTAGTGCTGACATTTGGAATGTGTGCTGTTATAGTGTTAGATGATGGCAGTCCATTCAAAGGTGTTTTTAAAGTTATGTGCGATATCCTACGCATCAAATACTGGGTCCTCGCAAGATCGAATCACAAAGGATTAAGTGTGGAAAGATTCCACAGGTTTGTGAATAAAGTAGAAACAATTGCAGGAACAGACAGAGGAACACATAATTGGATTCATTAGAAAACGGCTCAATTTGCATGGAACAGCACTCCAATCGATAACACGGATGTCATTCGAAGCTTAGCAGCAGTTGGAAGAGAATTTCGATTTCTGTTGGATGCACAACTGAGTCCGTCACCAACTCTCAATGATGAAGCAAATTCACACCTCTTTCAATACTTGAGAGACGTTTCAAATGAATCTCAATTTGCTCTCTCTATCGTTCAAATCCTTGTCAAAGAACGACAGCAATCACATCAAGACCATCATAACAAGGACAAAGTCCCAGCAGCATTCAAAGTAGGCGACATTGTCAAAGCACACGTCCAAGTACAATCAAACGCAGCAAAACGGCAAGTCCGCAAACTAAGTTATCAAGCACGAGGGCCTCTTAAAATTATTTCAGATCTGGGGCAACTATCATTTGAAGTACAAAAGTTGGATAAGCCAGACTCCGCAATGAGAAAATGCAAATTCACGGACCTGTATTTATTACCTCCATCATTATTTCCGCCAGAACCATTGCACATGATAGACCAACGATACCTCAATTACGAAAACGCACCCATCGTCTCACCATTACGGAAGCCATTAGGTATAGAAATGTACAATGAAATGCACTTCCATCCAAAACCACCAAATACAACGAGCACAACAGCAGACCTTCCATCTAACGCCATCGACAAAATCACACTAAAAATTCATGACGAAAGCACGCTATCTGCAGCATCACCCACCGTCACAAGCAAACCAGACAACATTCACCATTAACCAACTCGGCAAACGCCTGTAGAGCAGCTACTAGAGCCTTCATATGTAAGTATTATTGATTTACACAATGCAGTCAGCACGTCAAGAGACAAATTATTCTTCGTTCAGTATACACCAGCTGGCACGATGAGACCTCGATGATATCTTATACAGATTGACATGATCAGCACAGCAGAGTTAAACCCACAATGGGCGGAAACCGGACAATATTTTTGTGTCTTTCTCACTCGACACCCAACTGATAAAGATAAGAATGATGAATTTGCACAATGGTGGCCAGATTGGTACAGGTATAAAACATGCAAGCAATCACAGGAAATTATTTATGGTGACTGCGTTCTTTTCCAGCCATCTGTGATTCCAAATAGTACAAAATATATTCAATGGGCAGAGGAAATCGACTTGACGCAGACTGCAGTACGACTATTAGGACCCTTCAATTTTGAAAGCATCAGTTCCACCAATAGAACACGCAACAAAGTCCACAGAGATTATTGGTCAACACTGTCCGACATCTGCAATGAAATCACACTTCAGGATCCTCAAACAAGCATGCACCACGCAAACGGAAAATTTCAAAGGAATAAAACTCAAGTCCGGGCAAGGTCACAACCTGTTGGGTTATGAGTCGAATCATTCAGCACAGTCGGAATCATAGAGAACATTCAAAACAAAAGCAAAAGATGAACTCATGCACTTATTGCAAGTATACTATATTACAGATTAACGATATGCGAAGACCATTATACGGTACACCATTGGATGGTATTGTAATAAGTGATGGAGAGCGGCCCTACTAAAGGCATCTACAGTATCAATAACATCATAATAACTATAGCATATCAGATAACACATTTTGGACTCACCTTTACTTGTTGTGAACGAAACAATCCATCAGAACTATGTCATATATTTATCCTCCAAGGTTCTGTTAAAATGAAACATGTTTATTCCGTGTCAGTTGTATATCACACAAAAAATCACCAGAAATTGGGGTTTTCACTCCCAACCCCACCATAGAGCATGTTATGGATTTACTTCATGGCACTGCATTAGGCAGTCCTCTACCATACTTATTTTTGCCAATGGCCAAACCTTTTATTGATACTCTTCGTTCGGAATATGAAACTCCTATCCAGTTCCGTCAAGCATTATATCAGGGAAATACGTGCTACAATGCAGCTGCTATGTACCACCCCACTGCTCTTGATATTTGGGGGCGAGATGATAAACGTATTTGTGTCGACGAATTCACTTCAGACCGTGAAATGCAAGCACACGAACAAGTTGCAACGGCATATGCATTCGCGTATAGTGCCATTGTTGTTTCTCCAAGCAGTAAGGATATCCTGACAAACATCATGGATAATGTTTTGAAGCTTCCTATGAGCAAGGTACTTGTTGGTGAGCCTGACATTGGCACCCCGTGGGGACTAGCAAAAGCAATTGTTGACCAGATGACTGAGTACGCAAACTCTGATGGATGGAACTCTGATGGTTCCTTGACTCATGAGTTCAACAAGATGCCATTCAGTGATTTTGACTACAAGGAATACTCAGCGTACACGACATCTCAAACTTCTTCCTCCAAGAAACCAAAGGGATGTAACGCGAAGAGGTACTGGGAGCCCTTGCTCGAGACAAATGGTAACGGATACTTTACTAAACAAGAGCACGTGACTCCTTTTGCAGGTTTCACTGGTAGACTTTATGGTATGACAAGCAGCGAGTATGAAAGTTTTTCTGTCTCTGAGCCAAGATACGATTACTGTGAAGAGGCAAACTTTGTTCTCTCGGAGACCAACACCATGTCAACAGACGATAGGAAGAAAGCTGAAATTGAGTTCTTTGATTCCAAGTTCACATCACTCTTGCCAATGCAAATTGAGTGGGCGATTAAGAACAAGTTTTCTTCGTTTGATTTTTGGTTTTATGACATGGTGTTAGTGACTGCTATGTACGACGCTACAATGCTCGTCTGGCGTGAAAAGGTTGCTTTTAATGCTGTCAGGCCCACAACTGTCGTTCATGCATTAAAAGGAGAGGAAGAAATTAAAACATATGCTGGGCCATTTACTGGCTCTAAGACGATCAGGGGGTTTGACTGGCAACCTTATATCAGAACCATGCCGGTAAGCAGCAATATCCGTGTTAGTTGTTCTACATGCTGTGTCTTCTTCCTTGTTCCTCCTTTCATGGCTTTTGATGCACCTCACATATCTTGTGTAAATTCGTTCCACACTAATGTTACAGCATGCAGAGTACCCGTCGGGTTCATCTTGCATATGCACAGCATATGCGGAGGCTATTCAGCAACTATCTGGACAGGACGACACTGGTGAATTTTCTGTTGGTGGAGTTTTTGAAGCTGGAGCTTCAAAAATTGAACCAGGTACAACTCCTGCCAATAAAATCGATTTTGTATACTCTAAATGGTCCGAAGTTCAGCTTGCCTGTGGTCAATCTCGTTTGTACGGGGGGATGCACTTTTCCAAGGCTGTGACTGCGGGAGAAGAACTTTGTACAGGTGTAGCGTCTTTGATCGTGAGCCGCGTTGAACTTTTGAAGTCAGGAGATGCAAAAGGCGCCTTGGCCGATCTTGACGACACATCGATCACCGTTAAGTCCAGGAAGTCAAGTAAGCAGTCCAAGAGCCTTAGGACTTAGGAGGTGACAATGAAGACTGATGAAACAAAATTCGGCCCAAACATTGCTTCAAGCCAATTTCAAGCAGTATCATACTTTGAGCATATTGTTAGAGCTGTTTAGTCTTGTAGAGGTGCTCAAAGATAATATCTTGCAAGCTGTTAGAATAAGGAAAATGACCATTTCAAAAGAGATGTTTTTAGTGGTGCACTCTAGCTGCACCTCCACGAAACTTTTCACCTAAACAATATTACACCTGTCTTGTACATAATGGTGCTGTAAATTTCATGGAACCATCCGAGAGGGTTAGAGGTGGACATGAGCGAGGTAGGGCAAACATAACAAGTGTCGATCATTGGGCCTATTACTATGTGCACTCTAGCTGCACCTCCACGAAACTTTTCACCTACCAGTCAGTAAACAATCCTCATTATTGATATAAAAAAGGATGACGAAGAGCTTCTTTTAGCTAATAAAGCATCATTTTCGTTTGCCTCC
>Ga0209712_10004562_pt1 | contig 10983 bp, 6 predicted proteins | sample ArcOceMetagenome_FD_187443 | JGI IMG/M metagenome (GOLD analysis project Ga0209712, IMG submission 187443) | Marine eukaryotic phytoplankton communities from Arctic Ocean - Arctic Ocean - Greenland ARC118M Metagenome (SPAdes) (version 2) | ecosystem: Environmental > Aquatic > Marine > Oceanic...
TGAAATAGAAATAACTTGTCCATTCACAAAGTGGGAGGACTTCGCAAAATTTGGATAGATTATTTATTCCCTATTCCCTAAAATAGAAACACCATTTCCAACAGGAGCTGAAAATGATGTTTCTAAATATAGTTCTAATTCAAAAAAGAATGATGCTAGTTTCCAAGTTCGACAAATAAATCATCACATTGCAAAAGACTTACTGATTTCAAGAATTGAACGGTTCCACTTGAAGCACGACCTTCGACTTCATAAATATCTACACCCAAAGCACCTTCATAATGCTGACCTCCAGGAGAAATCGTCGCACCAGTAAAAATACCATTAATATAAATTTCTAATCCAACGCCATCAACACCACTTGTTGCATTAACAATCGTCAAATCGCCTGTATTTTCTGCGATACAAGTATCCGTAACACCAGGATCAACTACACAAGAACCGATAAATAGGACAAGAACCGTCAATAAACCTAAGACTTTGTTTCTCATAATTATTAGTTTTTTAGATATTATTTCTATTTTGATAAAGTACAAAGATGTTTTATTTCAATCAAATTTCAAAATTGAAATTATTTCTAATATAAAACTTTCACTTTGTGAATGAATAAAAATTGATACAATATAACTAAGTCATAAAACAAAAAATTGCATCAAAATAGATTTTAAAGAAACCTCAACAACTCCACAACTCATTTCACCAATTTAACGCAGAATCAAATAACACTACCTTAATTTCTAAGGTCCAGAGTCTTACATAAATAACCTATTCATTTTACTTACTAAGGTTTTATGCTCCAATAAAACCAAAATCAAAACCGTTAGAACCTTGAACAAACAAAAATATTCATAACTTTAAGATTCAAAAAATGAAGCAAGCACTAACCATCTTTTTGTGTTATTTAGCCATTGCCATCACTGCACAACCGATTAGCTCCGACCAAGTGAATTACATTCTTTCTTTTCAAGATGAAAAAAGTGAATCACTTCAAAGTCAGGAAATTACAGCCACAAACCTAAACGAAGCAAGCGAAGTTCATACAAAATATACGTCCCTAAAAGGTAAAGTGAAATTCATTTTAAGACGCGGGGAATCTTATCAAATAAAATATTTAACTGAAAGTTTTAAAGCAGAAATCCCGACTTCAGGAACTAGTTTTGTGACAAAAAATGTTATTTACCAAAACACGAATAAAGTTACAAATACAGCTATTTCTGATACCATCATTTTCAATAGACGACTTTCTAAACCAACCGGAACAGAGGCTTTATTGCAATTAATATTAAAAGATAAAAAAAGGAACCTACTACCAAACGTAACTGTTTGGCTGGTTCAGCCAACTATAAATAAAACGTATCAAGCAACAACTAATTCGAAAGGTCAAGCTATGTTTCTTTTGCCAATTGGCTACGATTATACGGTAAATTTTCGGTATGATATGAACTACAAAATAATCACTGTACCCAAAATACCATACCTGAATTTCCGCAAAGGTTTCACCTATACTTCCAACTTTATGGATATTCAAGAAATAGAACGCAATGATACCATTTTTCAAGATGTTCCGCTTACGCAAAAGGTAACCTTAAAACGGGCGTTAATTCAGATCACTGTTTTAGATTTGGACGATAAACCATTGGAAAATGAAACTGTGTATTTGCAAAGTAAAACGAAGGTTTATTGTGCAAAAACGAATGCTGATGGGGAAACAGCTTTGATGTTGCCGAAAGGCGAATATTATGCGGTAAACTTTGAGTTCCGGGATAGTTTGGAAGTACTAAATATTGAAGCGGGGAATCATACTCGAAAGGATAAAATTCGGTATAAATATATCGGTTCTAAAGCAATCTATGAAAGGATTTTGGAGCGTAAATATTATGAAGCATTATGGGATTCATTGGCACGTACACAATCATTCCGAGATTCCTTGGCAATAACAAGATCACCATTTAGTAACTTCTGCAATAAATTTAAAAGCATGAATCAAGCCGAATTAGAGGCTTTGATTCACAAAAGAGCGGAGGCAGATTTAAAGGAATTACAAAAAAATCCAAAATATTTAGAAGAAATCGGTGATGAAGCAGCAGCGGTGTTATATCGAAATAAAGATAAATGGGACGATAAACTCATTGTCACCGATTTGACTTGTAGTATGCATCCATATATTGACCAAATTCTATCCTGGCACATTATGGAATTGAAATTAAAAAATGAAGAAAAATTTGAAAATCAATATATGTTTTTCAATGATGGCAACGGTAAACCTATGGCAGAAAAAATCACTGGACTAACCGGTGGTTTTCATTATACTGAAGCAATTAAGTTAGCAGATTTGACCGAAACAATGGTCGAAACAATGTCAACTGGTTGTTCGATTGATAGCCCAGAAAATGATATGGAAGCCTTATTAGATGCTACTCAAAATCGGAAATTGCAAAAAATGGAGATCATTTTAATTGCCGATAATAATAGTACAATTCGTGATTTTGAATTATTAAAATCCTTAAATGTGCCTATTCGAATCATTTTAGCAGGAGTATTTTGGGGCGTTAATGAGGAGTATTTAGAATTGGCTTTTCACACTAAGGGAAGTGTGCATACGCTCGAGGATGATTTGGAACGCTTATATGAAATGAACGATGGCGATTATGTCAAAATCGGTGATATTCGATATCGGATTTATAATGGTAGATTCTTAAAAATGAGATAAGACATAAATTCATTATTAGTAAAACGTGTTGGTTTTAGAAACCAACACGTTTTTTTTGTCTGAAAATATTTTAATTAATACTCCGAAACAAAACAGTTTGTAATTTTTAATAATTTTCATTTATTTTTGGCGTACAAAGAATCACAAAAGTGATAAATTTACAAGCAAAAAATCATAATTTATATCATTCCAACACAGGTCAAAATCTCCTGTGAGCAATGGAATAAAACTCAAAAAAACTACTATTTTTTATTGTAAATTCACTGAATATTAAGTCCTTACGATTAGTAAACAACGACCTGCGTCGATATAATAGAAGTTTTTATTTTTTTTAAAATTCATCTTTATTTACAGCCAATCGTGAGATAATCAAAGAACAATAACAACGAAAATCCTCTAAACTAAATGAAACAATCCAATTTTGGGGTCATCGGACTTGGCGTAATGGGTTCAAATCTAAGCTTAAATATTGCAGAAAAAGGACATCAACTTTCTGTTTATAATCGCTCAGAAGGAAACGAAATCAATATTATTCGTGATTTTTTAAATGACCATTCCGATTTTAGAAATATTGCCGGTTTTACTGATTTATCGACTTTTGTCAATTCGCTAAAAACGCCTCGCAAGATTTTATTAATGATAAAAGCAGGGAGCGTTATTGATTCCGTTTTGGAACAATTAACCCCTTTACTTTCCGAAAATGATGTCGTTATTGATGGTGGAAATTCTCACTATTTAGATTCTAAAAGACGGTTTGAAACGCTCCAAAAATCAAAAATTCACTTTGTCGGAACAGGAATTTCTGGAGGTGAATCTGGAGCTAGAAAAGGCCCTTCTATTATGCCCGGAGGAAATTTGGAAAGTTACCAACTCATCGCTCCGATTTTGGAAAGTATTGCTGCAAAAGACAAAAACGGAAATCCCTGTTGTACATTTATTGGAAAAGATGGCGCTGGACATTTTATAAAAATGGTGCATAATGGCATCGAATACGCTGAAATGCAACTTTTGGCAGAGTGTTATGCTTTACTCAAATCACCGCTTAGTTATTCCGAAATTTCTAATTTATTTTCAGAATGGAATAAAGGGGAATTATCGAGTTATTTATTGGAAATCACTGCGAATATTTTCAATAAAAAGGAGGATGAAACCTATTTATTAGATTTAATTTTGGATAAAGCCGGTAATAAAGGAACCGGTTCTTGGTCGAGTAAAGCCGCTTTAGATTTAGGTTTCCCGGTGACGATGATGAGCGATGCTGTTTTTGCTCGGTATATTTCCGCCTTCAAAACGCAACGGATTGCATTATCAAGAAAAGTAAAGACATCCGATTCTAATACTCATAAAATCAATATTGAGCAATTAAAAAATGCATATCAATTCGCTCGAATTATCAATCATCATCAAGGTTTCGCTCTGATTCAACAAGCTTCCGAAACCTACGATTGGCAACTCAATTTATCAGAAATTGCGAGAATTTGGACAAACGGCTGTATTATTCGTTCGCATTTAATGGAGCGCTTTGTCGAATATTTCAAAACAGAAAAAGAACTTATTCATCATAATAAAGTGGTTCAAACATTAAATAATTCTGAAATTGATATTCAAAACATCCTAACAAATGGCATCCAAAATCGGATTCCAACGCCTACCCTTTCTTCTGCTTTTCAATACTGGATTTCAATGTCTTCCGAGCATTTATCAGCGAACCTGATTCAAGCACAGCGGGATTATTTTGGTTCGCATACTTATCAACGAATTGATAAAAATTGGGATAAAAATTTTCATACAAATTGGTAAAAAAATCAGCCGTCCGTTCCCAGTTCGCTATTTTTCTACTGTAAACTCAAAAAATGGATTATACTTTAATTTTTGCCGTTTTAGTCGGCGTTGCAATACTTTTAGGCTTAATACTTTACGTTCGGATTCAAGCATTCATTGCGTTATTAATCGCCAGTATTTCGGTTGGTTTAGTCGCCGGAATGGAACCAATGGCAATTATCAAAACCATGCAAGAGGGTATGGGAAATACATTGGGTTTTGTGGCAATGGTTGTCGGTTTGGGAGCAATGTTCGGAGCGATTTTGGAGCAATCTGGAGGTGCAGAAGCTTTAGCGAAATTCTTATTAAAAACCTTTGGTGAAAAACGAGCATCTTGGGCTTTGATGCTGACTGGTTTCTTAGTCGCTATTCCAGTATTTTTTGATGTTGCTTTTATCATTTTAGTCCCTTTGGTTTATGCATTGCAGCGAAAAACGGGTAAATCATTATTGCTTTATGCGATTCCGCTTTTGGCTGGTTTAGCAATCACACACGCTTTCATTCCACCGACTCCCGGGCCAATCGCTGTTGCGGATATATTGGGAGCAGATTTAGGTTGGGTCATTTTATTTGGTCTTATCGCAGGAATTCCTGCTGCAATTGTCAGTGGTCCATTATTCGCCAAATACATTGCTAAAAAGATTAATATTCAAGCTCCGAAATTAGAAGCATCTGATATTTCAATTGAAAATTATCCGTCCGTTGGCATTATTTTAAGTATTATATGTATTCCAATTTTTCTAATTTTAGGCAATACTTTATTGAATAGTCCTTTGGTCGCACCTAATCTATTATCGGACGATTTGAAGAATATTTTATCAATGATTGGACATCCATTTTCGGCGTTGATTATTGCTAATTTAATTGCTTGGTACACTTTGGGGATTCGTCGAGGATTCTCTAAAGAACAACTATTAGACATCACCACAAAAGCAATGGCTCCAGCGGGAATCATTATTTTATTAACGGGAGCTGGTGGCGTTTTCAAACAGATATTGGTCAATACTGGAACTGGTGAAATGCTGGCAATATACTTTTCGGATGCTGGTGTGAATTTATTGTTTTTTGCCTTTTTAGCCGCAGGAATTATCCGAGTTTTACAAGGTTCAGCGACCGTTGCAATGATAACCGCCGCAGGAATTACCGCGCCTTTATTAACCTCAAATACGACAGAGATTGACAAAGCATTATTGGTTATCGCAATTGCTGCCGGTGCTTCGATGTTATCACACGTTAATGATAGCGGATTTTGGTTGGTTAGCAAGTATTTAGGACTTTCCGAAAAACAAACCTTTAGAAGTTGGACAATTATGACGACTTTACTGGCAATTGTCGGATTTTTATCCGTTTTTGTGATTTCGTTATTTATTTAAACTCCCGTAGGTTTCACTAATTCCGCAATTTTTTTTGAAATTAATGTGATTCATGAATCGTATTAATTTCTTACCAAAAACATTACAAATGCCAAAGGCATTTGTAATGTCAAAAAATCTGCGGAATCTGCAAAATCTCCAGAAGGAATCAAAAAAACTATGTTTAATAAAATTAATCAAATATTTCATTCACACTTTTCACAGTCTCCAATTAATATTATCGCTCCTGGGCGAATCAATTTAATCGGTGAACACACGGATTATAATAATGGCTTTGTATTACCAGCAGCCATTGATAAATCCATGTACTTTTCAATTTCGAAAAGTGGAAATTCGGTTTGTAACTTTCACGCTTCAGATATTGACGAAAGTCTTAAAATTGATTTGACAAAACCAATTGAAAAATCGGAAAAAAGTTGGGCGAATTATTTATTGGGCATTTATGCGGAATTGCAAAAGCGAGGCATTGAAATTCAAGGCGTCAATTGCGTTTTTAGTAGTGATATTCCGATTGGAGCAGGAATGTCGTCATCGGCAGCTTTAGAAAGCGGTTTTATCTTTGGCCTGAATGAATTGTTCGGTTTAGGTTTGGATAGAATGGAAATGGCGAAAATTAGTCAACGAGCGGAAATTGATTTCGTTGGTCTGGATTGTGGTATTATGGATCCATTTGCAAGTTTGCATGGAAAAGCAAATCATTTTATCAAATTAGATTGTCAAAGTATGGAATATCAATATTTTCCGTACCAACGTGATGATATTGCGATTGTATTGTGCAATACACAAGTAAGTCATAATTTGGCCTCCTCTGAATACAATGTTCGACATCGACAATGTAAAGAGGCTGTTGCTTTCTTTCAGGAATTTTATCCAGAAGTCAAAAGCTTACGAGATATTACATTTGATCAATTCAAACAACATGAAAAGAAGTTAGATCCAGTTTTGAGAAATCGAGCGAACCACGTTTTGGAAGATAATTTACGCGTTTATGCAATCGCTGAAATGTTATTTATTAATAACTTGGAAGTCGCCGGTGGTTTACTGAATAAAGCACACGCTTCCTTGAGTGAAGATTATGAAGTAAGTTGTGACGAATTAGACTTTTTGGTGAAATCTGCAAAGAAAGTAAAAGGTGTTTTGGGTTCAAGAATGATGGGCGGCGGTTTTGGTGGTTGTACAATCAACCTGGTTCAAAAAGCACATTTGAATGATTTTGAAACGTATATGAAAATTGCTTACCAAAAAGAGTATGAGATTGATTTACCAATTTATAATGTGAATTTGACGGATGGTGTAAGATTAGCGTAAATAGAGAGGACGTGCGTATTCGTTGGGTGATAGTAGAATAATACACATATCTTGTGTATCTATGAAAAAAGGCTTCTGAGAAATTAATCTCAGAAGCCTTTTATTATTTATATGCTAATTTTTGAGAAGCAGGAATATATATTCCTGCCGCTCATTCTAAGAGTCTTATCGTACTAATAATACATTGTTTTTTACATCAACTTTCTTACCTGTTGGCAAAGTCAACGTCGCAACATATACGTAAGTATCTTGTGGAGCATCTGTTCCACCGATTGTTCCATCCCAACCAGTTACTGAATCTCCATTATCGAACACTAATTGTCCCCAACGGTTAAAGATTTGGAAGTTATCAACTATAATACTTCCTTCAATAATTGGTGCGAAAGTAGGATTTTTACCACCCGGTGTAAATGCATTCGGGAATGCGAAAGTCGGAGGATCAACTTTAATTATAAATCCTGTCGAAGCTTCACAACCTGCATCTGAAACTGCTGTTACAACATAACTTGTCGTTTCGAACGGACCTGCAATTACTTGTGCATTTGTTCCAGTTAAGTTCGCAACTGGCGTCCAATTATAAGTCACATTTCCAATAGCACTTTGACTATTCGGATCTACGATAGTCGTTGCAGTGATAGTCGTTTCATCACCTTGAAAAATATCAATATTCTGAATTGGTGTAAGTGTAAATTGTCCACCAACAGTCACTGTAACACTGTTAGAGTTCGAACAATCTCCACCTGTTACCGTCAATGTATAAGTCGTCGTCGTACTTGGCGAAGCCGTAGGATTTGAACTTGCTGGATCATCTAGACCATCAATTGGTGACCATGAGTAAGTTAATCCCGGTTGAGCAGGACCTCCAATCTGAACAACGTCTATGCCTTCACAAATAATCTGATCTTCTGTTACATTTGCAGCTCCTTCAAATACGGTTATCGTTATGTCTTCATTAATAATACAAATTGGTGTAACTACCTCAACGCTATAAGTTGTCGTAACCGTTGGCGTTGCAATCGGATTAACGATAGAAGCGTTTGATAAATTCGTAGCTGGTGTCCAAGTCCAAGTTGAATTTGATTGATTCGTTGTCGCATATAATGCTACTTGCTCACCTGGCGTACAAATAATTGTATCTGATGGCGTTTCCATTGTTGCTACAATAACATCCATCGTCAATGTATCCCAACAAAGACCGTTACCTGCGATAACTGTATAAGTCATGTTCTGGTCAGGATAAGCCATTGGATTCTGAGCAGTTGAATCATCTAATCCTGCTGCAGGACTCCAAGTATAAATCATATCACTTGGCCCGTACATTGGTAACGGAACCGCTGAACCACAAATAGTAGTATCATTTGTAGAAAACAAACCATTAATATCATCACGGATGAAAATAACCGCAGAATCGGAAGGTTCTGTTGCTGAACATTGCTCATATAAATAAAGTACAATACTTTCCGTTGGTTCTAAAATTCCATCTGCGATAGGTAAAATAGGAATCGTAATAGAAGTTACTCCCGGAGGAAATACCAATACCGTAGGAATCGTTTGGTAATCTAGTCCATTAGTCGCTGTACCTTGAATATCAATAGGAACAAAAACAGTATCTACTTGTCCTGCTACTAATGAAATCGTAATCGTACCATCCAAACAGCTTTCTGCACAACTTAACGCGTTATCAACCGTCGTACCTGCGACTTCTAATTCAACACCTTGATTGAATAATGACCCACCTTCAATCAATACCCCTGAATCAAAGAACTGATCAATACCATCTGCAATTGCCATACGTAAGTGATACGTATTACAAGGTGTAACTGGAGAAGCTGCTGTTAATAAAGTTGTATAACCATCATAAGCTGTACTAATTTCACCAGCAGGATTATTAACATAAAGCGTATCATTCGTCACGTTATTTACCGTACTCACCGTAATTGGTGTTAATGTACCTGGAATAGCCGAAATTAATGAATCTGTGTTGCCGTCTAAAATCCCTGGACCACTAATCCAAAAACCAAAAATATCGTTATATACAGAACCTACAAACTCCAAATATTCCTCTGACATAAAGACGTAATTAAACGTCATTAAATCTGTCGGTGCATACACATCAAACTCTAAAATACACGCATCAACTGTAGAAATATTCGGTGTAATAGATTGTGTCAATTGTAAATCACCTGGAGAACCAATAGGCGTATTTGCATCTTGTCCTGGAAATGCGGTAGAACCATCTAATGTATTTGGTCCTTCTGCATCATTCGCAAAACCAGTACTTAAAATAATACCACCTTGAATATTAATACCACCTGGACCACCTGCGAAAATACCATAAGCGCCCGGAGGACAATCTAATTGAACATTTGTAATATCAACATTACCACCTGCGAGTGTTTCCGCTAAATCAAGTGCGGTTACATTCGGGTTAACCGACATCGGACAAGCAGATTGATCAATAATAATATCGAAATCCGTACAAGTTGGACATCCTTCTCCTGATACTACAATATAGTAAGTCCCAGGATCTGTTATTTCAATAGAACCTAATACAGGGTTTCCTGAGGTTGATTCTACATATTTAATACAATTAGTTGCATCTGCATTTGGACAGCCATCCATAAAGAAAATACCTGTACCAATTGATGTATTTGCTAAAGAAACAGAAATACATTCATCTCCTGGAGACGTATAAGCAAAAGTGTAATCTTCTGCATTCATATAACCACTACCACACGCATCTGTTGCATCATAGTTATTTCCAGCTCCACAAGTAGAATAATTTCCTGAGAAAGGTAAACTTGTAACTTGCGTAGCAGAATTACAATCCGAAATAACCGTCGGTGCACAAGGCGTAGCCGTACACGACCAAGTCATTGCCCATCCACCTGCTGCAATTGCTATATTAGATTGGAAAAACAAAGTAGCACAGCCACTCGGCACTTCAACTTCTAGATTCGTTCCTGTACCTCTGATTACTGTTATCAAATCCGCAGGATTGGTAGAGTTACCATTATAAATAAATAAACCGTCGAATACACAATCAATGTCATACGTTGAAAAATCTAACACTAAACAACCAGTTGGATTCGGAGGACAGATAGTATAAATAGGGGTTTCAACAGGCCCATAATCACCTAAAGGCCCACCTGAATCATACAAGATACAAGCATCATTACAAAAATTCGAAGAACCATTTGACATATTGATTGGTGCACAATATTCTGAGATTGCAATGTCAAACGTAGCACCCGGCGCATTTCCAGGAACACCTGCTGGTAAAATACCATTATCAATTCTTAACCAGTATTGTGTACCCGGAGATAAATCAAGAATATCTGTAGTTAATATTCCTGTAGCAGGTCCTACTCCTGTAGCAAAAACACCGCCTGGTCCATGTGTTATTAGTAGACCACAGTTTCCTGCATACAATGCATACTTAAGAAAAGTATTTGGAGTAGCAGTATTTAGTGTCAAAGCAATATCTAAAGGATTCCCTGCTGGCGTCGTAAACGTAAACCAAACATCTCTTTGTATAACCCCAACTGCTATCCAGTTTGGAATTGGAGTAGGAATCACAAATGCTGGTGCACTTGGTGTAGCATTTACATTTGTAAAAGCTAATGGTGCTGACTGATATGGTAATGGAAAAGGTATAACAGTCGCATTCACACATTCATCATTAGGAGGTGCTTGGGCGAAACCCATTCCAATAGCCACAAATAAGAAAACTATTGTTAATATTTTTTTCATAGAAAATAGGATTTATTA
>Ga0209712_10004563_pt1 | contig 10983 bp, 7 predicted proteins | sample ArcOceMetagenome_FD_187443 | JGI IMG/M metagenome (GOLD analysis project Ga0209712, IMG submission 187443) | Marine eukaryotic phytoplankton communities from Arctic Ocean - Arctic Ocean - Greenland ARC118M Metagenome (SPAdes) (version 2) | ecosystem: Environmental > Aquatic > Marine > Oceanic...
TATTGGGTTGGTGAAGAGATTTACGCTCCTCCTCCGAGCGTAAATCTTTAGGTCAAGATTTACGCTCGGAGGAGGAGCGTAAATCTCTTCACCAACCCAATAAATCACTTTCATCAGCAAAAGGTATAAAAAATGTTGAAAATATGCTTCAAATGCAGGAGAATGTGTTTTATTGGGTTGGTAAAAGGATTTACGGTCCAGATTTACGCTACCGTGCGGATCAGCCTCATCGCCTCTTTTTATTAACACTCAGTAGGTTTAAAAACTAGATAATTTGAAATTGTCTAGGTTAAGGGCCCTCATACGGTATGTTTTATGTTTTTCGGGTAGAAAGTCGTAGAATGTCGCGTCGATTTATGATCTAGTCAATTTTTGAAGTCCCTTAGTACTAATAAAGCGCGCATTGGTTCGCGGGCTCTAAAGAAAGGACTATTTTGCTAGAAAAGGCCTGATAGAGCGGACGGGATGGTGTGTGATGGTTTGGTGCGTGGTATGTACGTGCGGTGCTTAAACGGTGGTGGACCAATCCAAATCGTTTTCGTCATTTATTCAAGTTCACGTTGTTGCATGCAACAACATACAATTCTTTCCTAACAACGGCCGATATGACAAACCTCGAGGACTGCCCCGCGGCGCCTCTTCTCTGGATCAATGGTATTTTGAATGCTGCCTGTTGCGTATTCAATTTTCCAACGTGGCAGAGTAGTCTGCCATCTGGCCTCAAGAATTCATTTCTTTCACACCCTGCACACACGCCGTTAAGCCGAACATTCCCCACTTTGACCTCGTATCCTGACGTTCTTTCAGAGAATAATGGCGTGAACAGCTTTTCCAGCCTGTTCAAGTTTGCATTTGAAAGCCCAACAACTTCCCTAGGGGTACTGACGACAAGAGACGCAATGATCACTCTCTGCATTCTAGTTTTAATCCTGAGGCAGATTAAGGCAGTTGTATGTCCTGCCTTCTGCAGGCTTGGACGCAAGCTTGGACGTTCAACTCATGGCGTTGAATGGGAAAGGAACAATGAGGAAAAGATTATGAAATTTGGAGAATACGTATTTCGGCTACTATTCCATTCTGTTATTTCAGTATATGGCCTGTGGTCTTTTTGGGGCCAGCCTTGGTGGGACGAAGCGCAGGGCGGAACCAAATCTCTTTGGGTAGGTTATCCTTCCCAGTCGATTTCGACTTCTATGATTTGGTACTACTTGATACAAGGTGCTTATAATGTCGACGCAATGTACTCTCTTATAGAGTTGAGCTTTATTTTCAAGTTACAGAACCCATTCTCCAGCAAGAATAAAAAAATTCAAAGTCCAATTTCAGTTACATGGAATCCTGACTGTAGAGGAGACTTCTGCGAAATGGCCATTCACCATGCTATTACCAACGTCTTAGTCATTGGATCAAGCCACTTTCGCCTCACCCGCCCTGGTAGCATGGTTTTTATGGTGCATGACATCAGTGACGTCCCCGTTGATATGAGCAAGCTTGCTAATTTTATGAAGTGGAAGATCACCACTATCATTTGCTTTCTTTCAATGGTGGTCACATGGGCAATCACAAGACTTGGAATCCTTCCATTTGTAATTTACAAAAGCGTGTTATTTGAGAGTCACGCGATAACGCAAGGTGCAAATGCTGTTGATGCAGAGTTTTATATCATGTGGAGACCATTTTTCTTTTCTCTCTTTGGGGCTATTATTCTCCTTCATATCTTTTGGTTCAATTTGTTCATCAAGATGGGTTACGCACTTGTTGTGAAGAAAGAACTTCATGACTACTCGGAGCATAAACAAGGTGAAGATCAGAGTGATCTCAAGAAAAAGAATTAAAGAAAAATAAATTTAGAAGAAAATAATTTGTATAACTCCTACCTTGATAACATAATCCCAGCTCAGCTTGTTTGAATCCATTTTCTTAGATAATGCAACTTTAGGTAAAACTATGCAATCCCTCCCTCTTGTTTTTTACTTCTGCAAAATTGAACCTCAGCGATCCCCTTTCGGTTTCTTCAACGGAACGTTGTTCATTGGATGAGAACGCGCGCGAGAAAAAATGAGTTGAAAGGCCTGAGAAAAGCAGCAAAAATTCTACAAAAATGAAAATTGTGTTTCGTGGCTCAAACAACGTAACGCCACCAAACATCTTCAATCTCCATACCGTTTCATTTCTGGCTCAGCTCAAGAAGTCTAGAGTAGTCTATTTCAGGAGAAACTCAACTCATAATACTGAAGAAACACAGACGCAGGTCTGTTTAGATAAAAGCGCTCGATTCACTTAGATCTAATTCCAGAGCTGAACAATTATGAATGAGACACAACGTAATACAAATGATACGAGCTACGAAGACCACCATCAAACCTCGCCAGAGTCAAATAGGACTCCTCCCGTAGAAGCGCAAACGCTCTGTGAGCCAACTAACGGACAGGCTCCAAATGAATCACAATCTATCATTGTACAATATAAGGAGTGCGCACTCCCGGAAGATGTCGAGCACATTGAAGAGGTAGAGTGGGCATCCGAAGACCCCGATAACCCTTCGCCGTCCGAGTATGCCAGGCGACCACGCTATGCTCCAAAGGAAGATCCATGTGGGTGTACGCCCGCTTACGATGAGGAAACTGATACCATTGACACTCGTCCTTGTTGCACGGATACTACATGTGTCCTATTCGCATGCCAGGAAGAATGCAGGCAGAATTGCGAAGCTGGTGACCTCTGTGGCAACAAACGAGTCACGAAAAAACAATGGAAGAATGTATCCGTAGTAGACGCCGGTGTCAAAGGTAGAGGACTTATTTTAAATGAAACTGTCAAGGCTGGAGATTTCATCATCGAGTATACAGGTGTTGCTATCCAAAAGAGCTATTTGGACGCGATGTTTAGACGATACAGGCTGGAGAGAATGCTGTATATCATGGCTCTGGATAACGATGTCTACATTGATGCCAGGAGAAAAGGATCTATTGCACGATATGTGAACCACTCTTGCGAACCCAACTGTGCAGTTCATAGATGGAAAGTGAGGGGTATTAGCAGAGCTTGTATTTTTTCACTGAAAGAAATCAAAGCGGGCGAAGAGCTGAGCTTCGACTACAAGTGGAAGAGAAAACGTGGTCGTGCCCCGACGAAATGTTATTGCGCTTCTCCTAGCTGCAGAGGGACTCTTGAGGACATGCTTGACAAGTCCGAAGAAGAAGAACAGGAGGAGATGCAGTTGCAAGGGCATTGGAAGGTTCATACCAAGCCAAAGGGAGCTGGTCGGGAAATCATGAACAGAACGATTAAAGTATTAACTCCAGAGGTCGATGAAGATAATATAGCCGATGTTTGCAAATACGATGAAAGTATTGGTAAGCACTGTTTGATCTATAGGGGAGAAATAGAGGAAACATGGGAAAACTTAGACGAAAAGAAATGGCTGATTTTGGACGAAGAAATGGAACAGTATGTCATCACAAGAAAAGCCAAACACCAACATTCCGAAAGCAGTGGATTGATCTCAACGGGGGCAAACATGAATCTTGACCACGGAAGCGACCCTATTCCACGAGCTCAGTCACCTATGAGAGCCAAGAACTATCTGATTCTTCAAACTCCAATGAAAGAGAAGCTTTTTGCGAAACATTTGGTTGATCGCTGTCAAAGACACCATCGAGTCCAAATCAGTGTTATTCAAGTATTAGCTGTAACTGCCTCAGACTCCCAAGAAATCGCAGACGAAGAGAAGGCGTTGAAGGAATCTCAGGATGGGACAAGTTGGAAGTTTACATTCACCGGACTCAAACCTATCGAAGCACGTGAATATATTGAAAAGAACATTCAAGATTTCATTGAAAGTGACAAAAGGGCTTCATTAGGCATAGATGACTATCGCAGAGAAGAAGAGAAAGAAAAATCTTTGACCAGACATGAAATCGTAATCCCACGATGTGTCGTTGATCATGTCAAGAATCGCATGCCACTTCTTAGGAACAATTGCAAAAATGCTGAAATTACATTCACAGCCTCAAAAAGTATGAGTAAGCAATTTGCAAAGTTGATCATTGAAAGTCAAGATCCAAGCGCAGCATCTGACGCTCAGCGTCAGCTTTGGAAAGAGGTGCTAACGCTATGCAACGTTCATGATGCACCTCGGACACCAAAGGGGCTTTTCAAAGACCTAGCATTTTATGGTGGCGAGATATCAAAGGAAGAGTTTGATTTGCTTTGCCCAAAATTGTCAAGGGCTAATATCAGTCAAAATTGCGCTGTAAACCTAAGGGAATCTGCGGATATGGCTGGCTTTGAAGATTTGTATCGTTGCACAATTTGGGTGCAAGCTACCGAGGATATGGGGAGAATCAATAGCAGAAACCAGTTACTGTCTGACGCAAGGTCCGAAATGCGTAAAATTTATTTTGGTACTGAGCCCAGGCGCATACCTGAGCTCTGGGATCTGATTAAACTGCGTATTAAAGAGACTAAAGCTGGTGTCAAATTCCTCAACATGGACGCAGAGAAGGAATTTTTGCTCTATATTTCTGGAGCGTTTGAAAAACCCAATCGCTTGATGCCCCACACTTTTTTTGAGTATTTGAAGATGGTTACTAAGGCAGCCGTTACTATGGATGCATTTAGCCAATATGTCATCCGTATTGATGGCGTTAATCCAAATCTGCCCCCGAATCAAAGGCCGATATTTCTAGATGGATTAGTCAACGAAAAAGCGGTACAAGCTGCAAAACTTGTACAAGAAATAGTAAATCTACAACTGCAACTATTTCGAGACACTCGAATAAGACGTCATCGTTGGGGATTTGGTCGCGACTGGTCCTTCCTTGTGCAGGAGGATGTTCGAACTGAAGCGAAAATCATCCAAGAAAAAGAAAGTGTGCAGTCCTTGACTCGTGGTTCTTATTCTTATAGTCCTCGCCCATCGCACAAACGGAATATTGCAAGTGCATGTATAGATATAGCAGAAATCACCGAAGCATTGGGACTTGACGGAAGCATTGCTGCTCATGCTTGTGTTATTCTGTACCGATACTTGAACCAAGTTTCAGAGCAAATCATGAATGTATCTCAATCAAAGCAAAGAGATATACTTCTGACCTGTCTCTTCCTCGCAAACAAAGCCCAAAAGGAGTGTAAATGGAAAAGACTTGAAGTCCTTCTTTCGTGCGCATATAAATTATTTTACAACGGCGCAAGATTCCATCCGCAAACCGAAGAAGGCTCTGCCTGGGAAAAGCGAATATTGGCAACCGAGAAAGAAATTGTTACAGCGCTGGAATATGATATTTTCTGGGGAGGTGTCGATTGGATTATATCCACTTTATGCAAGGCGGATGTGCCTGAGCCCCTTGTGAAAAATGTGATGGAACTAACATTGACTGGTCCAGTATTAGCAGCAGGTTCAGTTATATGGTTGAAACTTGGGCCAGAATATGCCTTCACATCAATGGCAGCTCTTCTTCAGATGGAGATTGAGCCGCTTTTGACGCATCTGTGTATAAATTCCTTGAAACTTGCCGATGCCATTGAACTAGTGACGAATTCTATTTCGACCAACAAAACAGCAAGACAGAAGAATTCTTCTCGGTCTTCTCATGACGTCTTTCGGGGAAATCGCGAGACATTCAGTGGCGTGAAGACAAATGTTATGGAGCTATGTAAAGTGCATATGGATAAAATTTCGTCCAAACCAGATTCTGATTCTGCCGCTGGTCAAGCCAAACAATATCAGATCATTTCTAACCAATACCGTCAGAGAAGAAAGCTAAGAGGGATTCAAACCGGTGTGTTGATTAGACATCTGCTGCCAGGCTTTGGAAAAATCAGAGATCGCTGCTTCTGCGATGTCTTTGTTGAAGAGGATGCTGTTAGTGGCTGCGAATCCATAATTTTGGAAGGCGGCTGGAGAAGCCTTGCCATGGCAGAACACATGCTGAAGGAGCAAGCCTTCCAGGCTAATTTATTCCTGAATGAGTTTGAGGATTCTGAGTTGTCCCAGCACAAAGCAGTGAAAGTGAATGCTCGATCTCAACCAGGACTGGTAGATGTATCTTCAATTGAGTCCGTTGAAGGCTGGGATAGTATTAGTGACAGCGAATGGAAAAGAAAGATTGGAGGCAAGACCTGCATGCCTGGGAAAGTTAACACTCCAGCATTACAAGAAGCTGGTCTGCGATGGTGGCTTCATCCGTCTTACTGTCCATCTTCAACTGGTTCAATCTGCAACATGCCACAGCTGCGCAAAAGCTTTGTCGATTCAAGCAGTACGAATGCCGATCACCTCAAAGACCTTGGCAAAGTTGCAGAATTCTTTGATTCCATCTCAAAGAAGCCTCAGTTTCCTCTATTGACCAGTTATGCGCAAGATCAATTCAAAGACGAGAACAAAGAAGAAAAAAGTACTCCTGTTTCTCTACAGCGATGGCCTCCAAAAAAAACTGCATCCAAAGAGCAAGAGCGAGGTGGCATGGGAGTGGGTGTTTCTCCAGCAGCTCTACAAGAAATGCAAATTCTAACGAAAGTACATTCCATAATTCCAGGACCGCAAGGCCATCCCAACTTTATTTTGCCAATCGCTATCGCAATAGACCACGAAGAGGATGACGATAAGGAGGAAGAACCAAAAGAGAAATCTGGGAAGGTAGATTTGATGGATGGTACAACCGACGACTTGCTATCTTCATTCTTCCCAAGCACTGATAGTCTGACCTCTGCCAAGCTTAAGAACAGCAAAATGAAGGGCTCTTACCTTGTTTTCCAGCCTACTCCGATCATTTTGCAAAGAGTCATGAACAAGAATAAGAAGAAGAAAAGTGACATTGCTTCCGGTTTTGTCGTCTCTCCTGCATTGTTAACCGCATGGTTCCACGACCTCTTGTCCGCTGTAGACCACTGTCATAGAAATCACATAGTTCTGAGAACAATTCATCCAGACCAAATTTTCATTGATAGTAGTGGTGTGGCAAAGCTGTCTGGGTTGACTCGTTCGGTTGTTCTGCACCCAAGCGATAGGGATCGCTATCTTGACCCATTATCTTCTTCCAAAAATAAGAAGAAAAGTGGCAGTGTCACGGATGACGACATGGCAAGCAACCCATACATGGCACCAGAACTTCTGCTTGGCGCAACAAGGTATTCACAGCAAAGTGATGTCTGGACTCTGGCTGCTCTCATTGCTCACTTGATGATTGGCAAACCCATCTTTTCTGGTCGCGACCGCAAATCGAAAACGCGAGCGATCTTCAAGATTGTTGGAACACCATCAACGAACAATTACAAAGAAGCGCAGTCATATCCGTATTATGATAAATGCAAACCAGACAAAAAATACAAGAGTGGTGTTGGGAAGGCTTTGAAATACATGTTCGAGGACAGTGGAAGAGACAATCCTCAAGATTATGCAGGCATTCTTTCATTGTTGGAGAAGATGCTCATTCTTGACCCTCGCAAGCGTACGAATGCGTCAAATGCATTGGAAAGCACTTCCATGACCGACTATGTGGAATGGACAACAACCGACGAATTTCGCAAAACTTTTGTAGAGGACTGGAAACGTCTCAAGGAAAGTTTGTGTTTGGAAGAAGAAGATGGATTGAGTGGAGGGGAAATGGGAGCTGGAATTGCCCACGCGCATGACAACGGCAGCCTTCCGGTTCCGGCATCTGGTGCAAACGGTACTGGTATTGCATCGTACAAGAGATCCTTGTCGTATTTAGATTCTGGTTTAGGCGAGAACGATACCGACGGATTGTACGACATTAGCGATATGATGGGAAGGGACGACAAACGTGCTAAATTTGGATGATAAAATCAATAGCTAAAGATAAATGGGGTAAACCAAACATAAACTATAGATTCAAGATACAAGCAGTAGTTTGTTTCGTTTAGAAGCTCCAAGTGGCTCATTATTAATATCTGACCTTCTTTGCATACATTGGTTGTACATTGATTGCACTTCCTCGAATTATATATCACTAGCTACTAGCTAGCTAGACTTCAAATAAAGCCCCACCACAATAGCAGTGACGAGAGGAAGCATCATCATTCCCATATTCTTCATAGCATCATCCTTGGTCTTCTTATCCCAATCCTCGTAAATCAGCCTACAAAGATCTCCAGTATGATTTCTAGCAATGCTAATCTGGTCCTCCTTGCTCTTCCACCTAGCATCATCCGATTCATCCAACTCCTTCACAACCCTCTTCAAATCAGCAACAATATTCTGACTCCAGTCCTCAATGACCTTCAACTGCACCTTGTCCCCTTTTCCACTAGCATCCGCTTTTCCAAGAGACCCAACCCTCTCCGCTCCAGCTTTTGCCATTGCCGAATCTATCGCAGAGGGATTCAGAAAAAACGTAGTATACTTGCTATCGCCCAAACCGAGCATGGCATATCGGATCCCCGTCAATTTTCCCACGAAATCATCTTTTTCTAAAATCAAATCACACAATTCGCGAAATTTCCATGCTCCCATGGGCGCCTGGCCGACTCCGTAGCTCGAACAGACAATGACGCACAGAGGAGTCCATGCCGCCCTGGAATTTTCGAGAAAGTCGTCCAATTCCATGACAGTGGATGTGACCGTGAGAGAAGAGGTGGAGAGCTCCTTGGGAAGCGATGCGGCGAGATTTTCTGCTGCCCCTTGTGAGTTACCGGTTTGAGATCCGTAGAGGATTGGGACATGGAGAGTCTTCATTGTTCTAAAGTATTATTGATTGATTGATTGTGATATATGTTCAAATTGAAAATATCGCTTCTTGTTTGTTGGTTCAAACTTCAAACTGTTCATTCATCAGGATCCTCATGGAGCACGTCCTGTCATTTTTCATTTTTCATCTCTTCTTACATGTGTTACTCTTTCTGTTTCTTTCCCATTCCTTCCTCCTTCTGAAAACGATCAATAACGACCACACCAAAATACGCCACCACACAGTTTTCAAGCACCTCCACAATGCACGATGGACAGCACACAACAAGCAACAAGCAACAAGCCGTACTTATATACATTCAGTTTATATGTACATAGTCTAGTCTGTTAACTCCCTATATCCCGACCACCCCTTATTTAATACAATCCAAGAACTCTAAATATGTCAGAAATTCAAAAGAAGATTGACGAGATCGAGACCGAAATGGCCCGGACTCAAAAGAATAAGGCGACAAATTATCATCTTGGTACTCTCAAGGCAAAGATTGCAAAACTCAGGAGTGAACTCATCAATGGTCCAGGAGGAAAATCCGCAGGAACTAAGAATGCTGAAAGAGGTTTCGATGTTAGTAAGAGTGGTGATACACGTATTGGATTAGGTAAGTTTTGTCGTTACTCTTTTGGGCTTCGAAATGGGCTTGGCGCTCTCCCGCTGGGCCGGCATGCAATACGGTGCCGATCTTCCTTTTCCAAGTTTTGATTCTGATTGCTTCAGATGATGTTGTAATTCACATATGTTAGACCGGTACTCTATTACCGACAACGTTCATTTACGTGATGGAGCTATCAGAAATCAAAACTTTAACCCTGGTGTACGGTACTCGTACACAGCAAACGCAAACAATTGCTTCAGATGATGTTGTAATTCACATATGTTAGACCGGTACTCTATTACCGACAACTTATATTTACGTGATGGAGCTATTCACATGCAAACTTTAACCCTGGTGTACTCGTATTATACTGGTACACAGCAAACGCAAACAATACACTGTTGTGATACTTTTTCTAACTCTCTTTCTCTACTTCTTGTTTCATGGGTTTCCCTCTCAACAGTCGGTTTTCCATCAGTGGGAAAGTCCACCCTTCTCACAACGCTCACTGGAACCCGTTCCGAAGCGGCAGCTTACGAGTTCACGACTCTGACATGTATCCCAGGAACCATGAAATACAAGGGAGCAAGAATCCAAGTCCTTGATCTTCCCGGTATCATTGAGGGTGCTGCAGATGGAAAGGGTCGTGGTAGACAAGTTATTTCCACTGCCAGAACATGTAATATGATTCTCGTCGTGCTAGATGCTGGTAAGCCACTGACGCACAAGAAGATCATTGAGATGGAGCTGTTTGGTTTTGGTATTAGGATGAATCAAACTCCACCGGATGTGAAGCTTGTGAAGAAAGAAAGTGGAGGTATTGGGTATCAAGAAAGCACTGTTCAAACGAAAGGAATGAATATAGATGTTGCGAGACTTGTTTTGAAAGAGTACAAGATCTCTTGTGCGGAAGGTACGTTACTGTTGTCAAATCCCCTGACACATTCCGGGAAAATGTGTGTGATATGCCGATTGCTTACCAATCTACCTTTCTTTTTCGACAGTTATATTACGAGAGGACATCTCCGTAGACCAATTCATTGACGTTATCGAAGGCAACAGATCTTATATTCCCGTCCTTTACGTGTTCAATAAGATTGATTCACTCACCATCGAAGAGCTAGACATTTTAGACCAGATGCCAAATTATGTGGCTATTAGCAGTCAGCATGGCTGGAATATTGAAGAGCTGATGGAGAACGTGTGGGAGCGATGTAATATGCTTAGGATTTACACAAAACCTAAAGGTCAGGCGCCAGACTACGACGCTCCAGTCATCCTGCACAGTGCCAAGAACCCTAGCATTGAAGAGTTTTGCAATCGCTTGCACAGAAACATTATCAAAGATTTCTCACATGCTCTAGTTTGGGGTAAGTCAGCAAAACATCAACCTCAACGATGCGGGAAGGAGCATTTGCTTGAAGATGAGGACATTGTTCAGCTGTGCAAAAAGTCCGGATCATAAATATAATCTATTTTGTTGACTGTATGTATAAGAATATATTGAAGCCACATTGCGTTTCTCTTCACTCATTGTATTGATCCCAATCTAAAGACAAGAACACCATAGATTTCATTCCTGCCCATGGCGTAAAGTCCTGCTGTGAGAGAGTATCCTCATCGTATTTTCTTTTAATACATGTGTGTGTGTGGGTGTGTGTATCTACTCAGCATGATGTA
>Ga0209712_10004564_pt1 | contig 10981 bp, 12 predicted proteins | sample ArcOceMetagenome_FD_187443 | JGI IMG/M metagenome (GOLD analysis project Ga0209712, IMG submission 187443) | Marine eukaryotic phytoplankton communities from Arctic Ocean - Arctic Ocean - Greenland ARC118M Metagenome (SPAdes) (version 2) | ecosystem: Environmental > Aquatic > Marine > Oceanic...
CCAATGTTGGCTGTTCTTTGGTGCCTTCTGTCTTCGAACAAGAGGGACGGTCACATTGGAGTTTGGACGGGGAGATTAGGGGATCGGTTTAGTGTAACAGTATAAGTTTGTCTACTATGCATTGATGCTGGGCAGCAGGCCAAGGTCGGCATTATATTCTGAGTGGACCTGGGTTTGTAATAGTTCCGCTCCACTGTTTAGATGTTGACCGTAGCAGCATAACGGTGCATCTACAGTTGTGTATGTACGCGTTGCTACAATTCAATAGCCATCGAATCAAGAACGGCACCACAGCGGAGGTTTTATATGGCGTCTCCTTGCCACCACTATTGTGCTCCGCCATTGTACCACCGTGATCACCGGTGAAGACGACTAGTGTATTATTTTCCAAGTTGATATTTTTCAGAGTCTATAGGATTCTACCAATGCTGTCGTCTAGTAGTTTGATCATTCCAAACGTCTGACGTTGACGACGTTGATCTTCAGGGATTTCCGGAGTATTAGTCCGTGACCACGCCAGTCGAGCTGGCTTCTTATTCAAAGACGAAACTATACCCATCATCAGAATCCAAATCAGTAGCAGCCACATTAACATTCACATTCTTACTCTCCCACTCCAAAAGCGCCAATCAAACATGTTCACTCTTCATCGTCGCCCCTGTAGTTTTCTCCATCTTAATCTTGTCGTCGATCCTCCCTGCATGACTCAAAGTCTTCTTGAGTTCTAACTAAGACTTCTGATCGTTTGGAGAATACGAGTATATAGTATATACTCGTATACAGAAAGCACCATACGTGGCGGGGCAAGGGAAGTATCACGTCGCTGAAACTCAAATCTACGGTTAGAATTCGCGAAAGCATAACAATGCACGTCATTACGATGCCCAGAAATTGAGTTTCCTCTAAATTACAATTACTGACTGAAGATCTTAGTTCGTTGATGTAACTTATGTTATGATTATGAGTCAATCAGTCCAAACCCCTCAATAGCTTTGGCACATTCCCTTTGCTGCACATCAGATTAGCTCGCGTTGGCAAATGTCATCTTTCAGATCAAAATCGGGCACAATATCAAAACATCCATACTATCCTCCGCCATAGCCTACAGTAACGCCTCACAGGGCGCTTCTACGAGCAGAATCTCGCATCATCAATCAAGTCCATTTCTGTCGTCCTCTTTATTTATCGCCTCTTCATTCTGCATGGTCTTTGAAACATCGTCTCCTACACCCCCGCCATCCAGCGTCTTTATTGGGAAAATACTCTGTCCTTGAGACTCTGATGTAGGAGATCTATTAGGTGGTAAATCTTCTTCATGAACACCTCCTTTATTTAAAGTCTCCAACTCCAGCTTGGAAGATTTATGTTGAAAGTCAGTAGAGTTTGCTGACAGTTCCGAAATTACCGAGTCTCTTTTTGAAATAGTATGCATTCGAGGCGGGCTCGAAGATTCCAGATCAGACGACCTAGCAGAGGTCAGTACTCTCTTCGAATCAATAGTGTTAACTCCCTGTGATCTCAATGATTTCCAGTCAGATCCAACAGAAAGTGGTGCCGAGCGACACGGAGTTGCTCTTCTACCCGCTGGGGGTTTCGATGCTCCTATTTCTACATCTGGACGACTAGAGTCGTTGTCATCAATCTTGGCTTCACAATCATTTCCATTATCCTCGAGAGAACCTGCTGGTTTCCACAAAGGAAATAATTGTGCCCGAATGATACCGGCGACGATTCTCCACTTGGGTGTATTGAGATTTTCACGCATCTGCCTGGTAGCACGGATACGGAAGTAAGCGAATGCGTTAAGAAAACCTTGTGAAGGAGCAGTAATACCTCCCAAAACAATGAGGGCACGAGGAGCTGTCCCACCTGTCATACTAATCACTCTAACTATGCTTGGGATACACCATGTCACCACCAACGCAGCAACAAAGTACACGCCTTGAAAAGCAACTTGTTTGGTCCGCGCTAAACGAGACGATACAACCGACGAACCAGCAGTCCTGAGTTCAGTTTCTCTCACATATTGGTATATCATGAACATACATCCACCGGATAAAATGATTGTGACCCAGAGAGGCACGTAGAAAATAGCTAATTGAATAGCTAGAATTAAATCCTTTCTGGGGTCGTCCGGATCTTTGTAATCAGTGCTTACCCAACAGTTCCAACCTGCCGGGTTGTATAGTTTTAAAGCGGCAGGAATAATTGCAGTAACAATACCAAAAGACCAAGGGATGATATGAAACCACTTTTCTAATTTCTTGAGTTTTCGATCTGACCAACGGTATTTGATCACCAGGAGGTAGTAGATGGATAGGCATCCATTGTACACAACACTTGCAGTATCCAAAAACTGCATCAAGAAACCATGGATACTGCAACTAATATCATTCCCAACGGTTGCAGGATAAAACTCATACGACATAGGTAGCCAAAGGTTAGTCGTGAGCCAAGTGAGAGCAGCCAGGGTATCAATGATACTCATACCCCCGACGAGGCGTTGTTGGATTTTCCCCCTGTTGGCTTCGGAACGAAATACGGCAGACACGATGCAAGAGGACCCAATCACAGACAAGGAAGCTGGGAACTTCTGAAGCACACAGAGAACAATGGTATATACGTCCGCTGTCATGTTGGCAATTACGATAGCAACAAGAATTAGTAGTGGTCCTCAGTACACGTATGTGCGCAGGGGTAGTAGATTCGAACTAAAGCAAATTGCGAAGGGGTACCGGTAGTAGATTCGAAATTCGAACATTTTGTTTTTTGTTGTCAAGATTTGATTTGGTGACGTTTTGGGCGGCAGGCGACAGACGAGTTTCAAGTTCGAGTGGTAATTTTAAATAATAGTCTATCAGCCTTAAAAAAACTTTCATAGCCCTAAACAAGCCTTCACATTGAACATGACAGATGTCATAAAGAGAATCCTGATATTTTTAATGACTAAATAACTAATAACTAATAACTAATAAAATATCACTGAGAATCTCAGTTCTCTCACTATTCTAGTAAGTATTCCTTAAAAATATCGAATTCTATCTGTCTAAAGTGAATGAATATATAAGATCCAACGATCAGCTCTTGCGTTATTAATCTTGGTAATTATTATTATTATTTAGAAAGTCTTGAATGATGATTCAATTCAAATCTTATTAATAAACACATTTAACTCACGTATCCTCGACGATTCTGGCTGAAGGGGAAAGCAGATTGCAAGATGCCTTCCTTTCTCAGTTTATACAGTCTCTTCCGCCTGATAGAGGAAACCGGTGCAGAGAGTGGCTTGATTAGCTCCAGAATTATTTCCAAGAACTGTGTACACAGCAGCGCTTGAAATTCGTGAATCCCATTTATCCAGAAGCAATACAGTGAAGTGATCATCAAAATTGAGCACAACTAATCGGGTCAATCAGAATGGTCAATAAGTTTTATCGTGGCCGACTTATATCTGGTGACTTGTAGCACTTCTCTGCCCGTCAGTAGCATCATGTACTGTGGACAATTCAAAAGAATGGAAATGTTTATCTTGGGCAGGATTCGTCTTATTGTACACGATACTCTTGCCTCAGTTCCTTCGCTGTATCTCATACATGCTGCTTCAGCCAATTTTTGGTCATCTCGATTAAACCAAAGTTCAGATTGTTTCCAGTTGTCGTCCATTATTATTCATTACCGTTCAAGGTGGTTATGAATCTTCTACTGCACGTCCTTGTGCCATTCAGGACAACTAATGAAAACATACTGTCCACGAGCATTTGCGGGGGTCACCATTCTACTATCGCAGCATCTACCAGAAACAGTTACAATTCTTTTCAAATATACCCCAAAGAAGTTTACAAGTCCAAGAAACTAAATCTAGATGGAATTGCTAAATCCAAATCCTGTGTTGCGAAAAACAACACTTTGTCTCGTTTTTGTAGTAGTAGGTACATTCTTTGCAAACATGAAATTGAAACTGGGCGCACTTCTGCCGTTGCTTCCTAACCTATTAGGGTTCGATGAAAATGCAAAACCCAGAACAACGTGCATAAAAAGTGGCAGCAAGGTAGTGACCAAGACAGGACCAGATGCAGATGCAGATGCAGATGCAGATGCAGACATTGCCACCAAAGCACACACATTTCTTCAGACATTGGTGGATCTTGCTGAGCATGAGAAATACTTGAAGACTGCCGCCGTCCATGGTGTATCATCTGGAATGATTGACTACACATTAGTGCTTGTCAACTCTTGACAACCCCCAATGCACATGACTCGCCATCATATCAGTTTGGCAGTTGCATGCAGTATTCAAATTTTTGATCGTCCTGACAATGGTCGATGGCTGCCCTGACCATGTGATGAAATCAGCCAACAAGGAGGAGGAGGACAAAGAAGTGAATAAAATCCTGGATGTGAAGATGAAACATTTTCACATCAGGCAAGCATTCAATGTTCCCATCATGCAAGTGAGATGCATACCATCACACGTATCATTCCCATTTCTCATCTAACAGGTGATGGTCTTGACCTCCTCACCAACAGTCTCATTTGTTCTCTCCCAAAAATGCGCCGTCATCAGCACAAAAAGGAATCTTACATATTTGAATATTCCCGCGCCTGGACATCCGAAACTTTTAAAATTTCAATTTCCGTTGCAGGTCGCGCAAAGTAAAAAAGAGCACAACTTCGGCGCCTATGTAGCTCAGGCGAATGAACCTGAACGACGACGGCGGCACACGCCTGTCACCTGCCCTCTCCTACATTCAATTCCTATCATATGTCATATGATCGATCGCATTGTGCACCATTCTTTAACACATTCCTCATTTGTTCACAATCCAGCACAAACGTGGAATCTATTGATACATCAGCGGAAAGAAAAGTACTTTTAATACAAGCGTGAACCAATCGTAAGTTTTACACCATCAATCCAATCAGCACCCAATAATGATCAATGATTCATTCAGTCGTGCATCTCTGTTTGATTCATAATTATGCGCTCACTATGTACCATACCACCTCGATATGATATCTGCAGTCTTCCTTGAATATGTCGACTACATCTGAAAACGAGGGCGAAGCAATGGTAATTGACACAAAAACTACGACCTCTGATTCTTCCCCGAGTAAACGTACGGCCAAAGACAAAGATGCGAGGCCAAAGTTGGAAAAGAAGACATATGATCTTTCTAACGAGAACAAAGGCGATGCTGATGCAAACGAAGCGACCGACGAGCATGAAGATGAATCTACCAACCCTTTTGCAGATAACAAGTCCGAAATGACGAATGGAAGACGAATCGCAAAGGCAATATCGAATACAATATGCTTGGGGAGAGGCTACAACCCTTCCAAAAACAAACGACCCATCAAAATTCCAGGTAATGAAGAGGAGGGATTGGAAGAAAAAGAAATAGCCCATCCTATTCTTGATAAAGCGTGGGAATACTTTGAGCACTACACTCTTCCGAGATGCTTTGCAGATAGAACGGATACTGCTCCTGGCAGAAAGTATTCGAGGGCAGAACCAGGAGAGGATCAGGAAAAGACCATCTTGTATCCAGTTTGGGGGACCCCAATGGCAGATATGGCTGACTTCGGCATTGGTGTTGGAATGTACTTTGACATGGTTCGTTTTTTTGGAATTGTGGCCTTGATTGCAGGATTCATGTCTACACCCTCCATTTTATTTTTCATCAACGATTACTCGTCAGATGAAAGGGAAGGAATACAAAATGCTCTCAACATTGGAAGTGCCATATGTACGAACACCACTTGGGTCCCTTGCCCTAACTGCACAATGGACGTCTTCGAGACGTGGCCGACCAAGACGGATAATCCATCAAGGGTTGCGAAAGTTGTAGGTGATTCGGACCTTTTCTTCATTAAGAAAAACAATTGCGAGTTGAATGGCACATTCTCCATCATGAACCTGGCAACAATTTTATTTTTTGCGTTAGCGACACTGGTGTTCATTTTTTTGCAAAGGAAAATGAGAGCACACTTGGATGAAGGCGAGCAGACAACTTCAGATTATTCTATTCGAATCAAGGTGAGTTTTGTTGTTCTAGGTCTTGTTTCGATTCGATTCGAGCGAGCGTCTTTTTGTTTTCTTGCATTTTTTCAATTGCTAACCTGTGGGATCTTACTTTGTTGATTTAGAACCCTCCACATAATGCAAAAGATCCTGAAAGTTGGAAGGCGTTTTTTGAATCAGCCTTTGAGGATGTTCATGTAACGGTATGCACCGTTGCGATAGACAACGAAGACTTGATTGACAAATTGGTCAAAAGGCGTAAACTTCTATTGGAACTTCAAAATAGGATGCCACCGCATATGTCATTTTGTGCCGAGGACTTGGAACGGACTGTTCTACAATGCCCCGAACCCGGTTTCTTTAGTAGGGTTCTTTGTTGCTCTGCAGGTCCGAAGGATCTATATGACAAGATTCAAGCAATGGATGAAGACATTGAACGTACTGCAGATGTTACATTTCCAGCTTCTAGTGTTTTCATCACTTTTGAAACAGAAGAGATGCAGAGAAAAGTTTTAGAAGAAATGACATATCCCAAGATTTGCAAGGGTGTTGTGGACAGCAGGTACAAACTTGAAGGACTTGTGTTGGAAATTTCGGAACCAGACGAACCGAGCTCTATCCGCTGGAAAGATCTCGACGAGCTAAAAAGCGTAAGTTTTTCACCTTTGTGAAGTTTCACATCTTTTATTGTCACTTTGAAGAACTATTCTCTCTAATTTCAAATTCAACTACGTGTACTCACATTTTTTTATAATAGACACGGATCATGCAACGCCTTATCACCTTTCTTATGACGTGTGGGCTCATTGTGGTAGGGGCTGTATTCATCGCTCTAGCGAGAAACAAAAGCATTACATGGTCGGCGGTGTTGATTATTGTTTTCAACTCTCTCACCCCGATGGTAGTGAGATATTTGACTTCCTTCGAGTCTCATATCGATGAAACTTCGTACATGTCATCTGCATACGTCAAAGTTACAATTCTGCGATGGGTCAACACAGCAATTGTTACTGCAATTATCAGTCCATTTGCATACACTATCGCTGACGGAGAACACTTGATTGAAGGTCTTAGGATTCTTTTCACAGCTGAATTGGTGCAGCGCCCACTTTTACAATTGACAGATATAATGGGAAATCTGAAGAGACACTATTTTGCTCCGAGAGCGAAGGATCAGAGAAGAATGAACTTACTTTTCTCAAGTGCACCATACAGCATTGGGGAGAGATACACGGATGTCACGAAACTGTTATTCTTGACGTGTTTTTATGCGACCCTGTTCCCATCCGCTTGGTTCTTCTCTGCTGCAATTTTGTTTGTCTACTACTGGGTGGATAAGTTCTGCGTACTGAGAATGTGGAAGCAAGGGCCAAAGATCAACGGCAAGATCTCGATCTACAGTGTTTACTTTTTCCTGGTGTGTGTTGTCACTTATGCAGTCATGGGAACATATAATATGGCAATGTTTCCTTTCGATAATGTCTGTGAGACTAACGAAGTTGTGCCTGCCGGTTATGTCAACGTGTTTAATCTCGGCACAAGTAACACCACTTTCACCGTTCCTGCTGATAGCAAGGCTTACAAATATTGCGATCAGGACTTTTTTAGATACAATAATGCATTCCCCCCGCTTCCATCCGACCAGCCTGATGGAAATGAATGGATGAGTGAGGCTCAATTAAAGTATTTGCCTATCTATGCATGGTGCTGTGTTGGTATTATTTCAGCTGTTGCTGCTGTTATAGCCTTCCGTCTTTTCATCAAGTTTGCTCTTCCTCTTTGTTCCAGACGATACAAGTCTCAAGGAAGAGCGAACGAGGAAGCGTTTAGCGAGGTACTTGAAATTGAGGGTTACATTCCCCACGTTGACATTCCTGGATACGAATTCCCATTTCTCATGTGCGACATTACAAACATCGATGACGAACTTATTGGATGGCGAGGTCACAATGCAAATGGCTTTAACACTTTGATCTATGATGTGCCGCAAGTCCTCAGGAGACGCAAGAGTAAGAAAAACCTCAACGCTGAGAATCTTTCTTTCTCTCAAGTCATGCATTGGCCGCCATCAGAAGAGGTTGAATTCACGAAGGTTAACAGTCCAAGGGATGACGGTTTCTTCATGACTTCTTTGAGGTTCATCTTCCAATAGTTTTTCCACACGTTATACGCATGTAGCGGTAGGACAATAACTTTGGATCAAAGTCAAAAATGGAGAATAGGTTTGCCTTTTTAAATAACATCTGCAAAGTTTCGACTTATAATTTTATGGTTATTTTTATAAGATCTACAATCCCTAGAGTAGAATCCCCATTGTAAATATTTCCTTTCCAGTACAATATTTCCGACGCAAGTATCTAGCTATGAGTGCATTATTTTTCAGATGTTTTTACCTTTGATCGGTTTGGCGTCGAAAGCTGGAATGAATGTTTCATACCAGAATTCATAAATTAAAATTCCCAGAATGCGCCATTTTCAAAACCCTGCATGTCTCTTATTCCCGTCCAAACAATTAAGACCGCAAACACAGCAACTACGATTGTGCAAAGTATGTCACTTCCCACAGATAGGCAGGGCATAATCATTTTGTTTCTAGACAGGTTCGGATCAATGACGATATTCGGGATACTGGGAACAACCCATCCGACTGGAGAAAGTTCATCTCGCCTCAAAAAGGGTTCGATTTTCTTTGATCGAGACGAATCTAGCCGATGGCATAGAGACATTGATACCAGGGAACTAGCAAGAAGCCACCCTCCAATGATAAAGTTGACAATTCCTCTGTTTGCAGAGAAGTCAAAGCCAAGACTTTCTTGAACTTGCTTTAAATCCGAGAAAAGGAAAATCAAAGCAGCTCCAGAAGACGCCACTGCGATGTTCTGCCTTCCGCGTTTTCCATTGGGCTGAAATATTATCTTCTCGACATCGGCATTTCCGTCGCTTTCGTCAGAACCGCTGTCAACAGCTCTTAGGCCCATAAAGGGGAAAGTCAAACCAGCAAAAATGGATGCAAGAATCACAAGAATGTTTGTAAACATATTGCTTGAGTCAATAGGTGTAGAATCAATCTTCTTCCAAGACCTGGAGCCAAGGTTGCACAAGATGACCAAGGCTCCAAACACAGAGCCAGCAAGAGTCAACTGTTGCTGCAACTTTCCAGTCGCAGAACTTGCAAGGATTAAGATCAACAGAAGGATCAACCGAGGATAGTCGGTTAGTGTACCACTTCTCCATACATGGGAACCGACACTATTAGACCCTCTCACAAAGATGCTCATGGCTAACAACGAATGCGATGTTTCATTTTTCAATATGAACGCAAAGACAAAGAGCAGCATGGTTGGGTGAATTGCCATTGGAGACGTGGCAACGGCCGATCCGACAAACGGATACGAAGCAATGACTCTTGCCAAAAATGGAATGAGTGCAATTGCAATCCATCCAGAATACGATGCTTGCAGCATACTCCAATTCTTTGCTAAACCTTCTGCTCCACCCTTTATATTGAATAAGGCAAAAGATCTGAAGATTTTATTAGAAACATAAACATATTGATCTACACACATGAAACAGAGGACAGAGGTGATGTACGTGAAGTGCAGTGTGTACTCACCGAAATGACAACGTTGAAAACTCTTCCCATCCTATCAGTATAGAGCATGCATTTTTCATCATTTGCCTCTCCTAATCTCATACTTGTTACAGCATCCATGTAATGAATCATAGACGTTGTACTTAAACTCTCTAGACTCAACACCGTCACACCAACGTTCCTCAACTCGGCTACAATACTATTCCCAGTATCCTGTTTCATGGTGAAAGCTGTAAAGCGGACAGACTGAGCATCATTGATTGCATTCTTCTCGTTCATATACTTGTCGTCGTATTTACTAGGATATTCTGAAGCCTCCGCGTCCATTTCCATGCGGTCTACAGGGTCATCGTCGTGAAGGGTTGTATCATCAATGCTATGAGAGGAACTATATGTTCGCTGTCTGCTGCCGCTGCCGTACTGTTGACTGGCTTCCTCGTTCATCACTCGTCGAGGGCTCGAATAAAACATTTGATTAACCAATATGCAAGTCTGAAGTGTTGATTAGTGGTATGTTAGACACGGCAATTTCAAATTGGTGTAATTGAATGGAATGGAGTGGTTGTATCAATTATTTTCCAAATTCCAAAAAGTGACTTAAAGAAATATCCGTTGGCCGTTGGTACAGATTGTTTAGACATTGAACATGTTCAAAAAGAATGTCGGTGTTCAGGATCGATTATGTGTGCCATTTTCAATTTGAATGCGTGGTGCGCGCGTTCGTTTGTTGTTCCCCGCTCCAATCAGAACCTTACCCTCCTCCTCCCTTCTCTTTTCATTACGTGATTTGAGAACTCTACATTTTTAAAAGTCTTCCTTCGTTTATCCTTGCAAGCTTGTGATTTGAGATGCCTCGTTATTATGGTTGATAAGTGTTGTAACTGAACGTCGGCGTACTACTGTAATTAGTAATAACCTTCAATACTATAGGAAGAGCTAACTCAATATATAGGTTAGGTGTATAGTAGTTAGTAGGTAGAGAAAAGCGAGTGGTATGATCGCTGTTGGTGATACCAGTACAAGTTGTTAAAAATGTCAATACAATTCCGATGCGGATAGTGATGTCAATACTATCTTGAATCTTTTTGAATCTGGTGAACAATCGCATATCGCATGACGACGCATCACAACAACAGGTTGAAAGGTGAAGAAAGGTGACGACACGAAGAACAAACCAAGTTGAAAGTGGAAGTATCCAATCTCTGTCAATAGCTTTTTCGCTACAAGTAGGCAAGGCACCTTCTTAGCCATTACCTGATACTGTATATCAAACACAGTTTTAATAAAAAAGAAGCATGTTCAAAAATAGCAAGGACAAGGCCAAGGCCAAGCGTCACGAGAGCGAGCATCATCCGGATGACAGTGAA
>Ga0209712_10004567_pt1 | contig 10973 bp, 10 predicted proteins | sample ArcOceMetagenome_FD_187443 | JGI IMG/M metagenome (GOLD analysis project Ga0209712, IMG submission 187443) | Marine eukaryotic phytoplankton communities from Arctic Ocean - Arctic Ocean - Greenland ARC118M Metagenome (SPAdes) (version 2) | ecosystem: Environmental > Aquatic > Marine > Oceanic...
AGGAATAAAAATAGAAAGCATTGCAAATCAAATCAAATAAAGGCTTACATTGTTATGTATGTGCATCCCTCCCTTAGTCAATATTTAAGAAAAAGTAAACATTCTGAAACTTTACAGGTTAATCAACTATCGCTATCTCGCGCCGAAAATGATCAGCCTGTATTCAAGTTTGGTTTTGGTCAAAGCCCCTTTCCTGTGCCAGAAGAAATTACAACAGCGCTGGCTAATGCGGCTCATAGAAAAGAATATATGAGTGTTCAAGGGCATTTACCTCTGAGAGAAGCTATTGCTAATTTTCATAAAGAAAAAGAAGGAAAGAATTGGGAGCCAGAAAATATAATTGTCGGTTCAGGGAGTAAGATTTTGTTGTTCTGTGTTATGGCTGCATTTGAACAAGCAGAAATTTTACTACCAGCGCCAAGCTGGGTTTCCTATGAACCTCAAGGACAACTAGCTGGTCATAAAGTCACTTGGCTTAACACAACATTCGAAGAAAAATGGCATTTAACTCCAGAGCAATTAGACCAATATTGTTTAGAACGTGATACGCCCAAAACGCCATTGATTTTAGTCCTTAATTATCCAAGTAACCCAACGGGACAAACATATAATGAAGTGGAGTTATGTGCACTTTCTACTGTCATGAGAAAACATAATATTATTGTTATCGCCGACGAAATATATAGCTTACTCAGTTATAAAAGCGACTATGCAACCCTTACAGATTACTACCCTGAAGGGTGTATCGTAACATCTGGTATTTCTAAATGGTGTGGTGCTGGTGGCTGGAGACTTGGTTTTATGTATATTCCTCCTCAGCTGAAAAACTTGCTATCCACCGTTATTGGCGTAGCTTCAGAGACATACTCTTGTGCACCTAGTCCCATTCAAATAGCCGCGACAAAAGCTTATGCTGGCTTGAGTATTACTGATGATTTTATAGCAAAGCAAATTGATATTTTATCGGATATTAGCGAGTACTGCACTAAAGCACTGAATGACATTGGCATCAATGTTCATGTCGCAGAAGGTGGTTTTTATTTATTTCCTGATTTTTCCGCTTTTACTGAAAAATTAAAATTACATAATATTAAAACGAGCGAACAATTAACCACCGTTTTAATGGAAGAAACGGGCATAGCTTTATTACCTGGAAGTGCTTTTGGTATGTCACCAAATAGTTTAACGACGCGTTTAGCTTTTGTCGATTTTGATGGTGAACAAGCTCTTTCTCAAAATCATAATGAATACGAATATAAAAAAATCAAAAAGGGAATATCGTTACTTTGTCTATGGTTTTTATCCTTAGATAAATAGAAATAAAGTGATAAAACTTAAGCTACTACTTGGACTTTCCACCTAGGTTCTTACTTATGTTTTATATGTTTTGGTTTTATATCAATAATAAAAAAGGTTTGATTAAATCATGGAAAATCAAATGAAAGCGCAAATATATTTTGACCCACTACCTTTAACACCTAATACCATAAGCTTGTCAAAGAACAAGATGTCTACATTACGCAATGCATTGATGGACTTACTAAACACCAATCAGTTTAGCACACAACAAGAACTAGCAACTGCACTGGAAAACCAAGGTTTTGGTAAAATTTCACAAGCTAAAGTATCAAGACTACTAACAAACGCGCGAGCAATTAAGAAATACGACAAAGATAAATCTTTTTACCAGTGCCCTAATGAAAAACAAAGACCTCAATCTATCGACTCTGTTGAATCTCTTGCACTGAATATTGCTCATAACAAAACGCATATCGTGCTAAAAACCGTTAAAGGGGGAGCTGCAATAGTAGAAACAATGATAGGTACTATGAGTAAGTCTACTGGGATTTTAGGCTGTATCGCCTCAGATACCACTATTTTGATTATTCCTTGTGATACGTCAACAATAAACGATCTTGTATATTCAATTAAAAGTCACCTCAAAATGGAGACGTTACATGTCGTATAACATCAAAAGTTATAGTTAACGCCGGCATAATAATAGACGCCATTAAAGCCAAAAGGCGCAGAACGGCGAGAATAGGTAAATACACCGGGGCTACTGACAATGATATTGCCACTACTATCTTCAATCGTACCTGCTCTAGAGTTTCCTATTTGATTTTTGTCAGGCATAACATCAAACATATTATTACTGCCAAAATTCACTGATAAGTCATCATTAAATTGATAGTTAATACGTAAATCAGTAATTAATTCAGCACCATAGTTTTGACGCCCACCATCCATTATAGTGTACTCTCCGTAACGATTGAATGTTAAGTTAACCGACCAGTTTTTCTTTTTGTATAATGTACTTAGACTGATTCTATTCTCTGGCTGCCATTCTTCTATGATCGATATATCTTGCTCTGAAAAGATTTTATCGGGTGAAATATCTTCTAATCGACTATTTTTGGGTGTGAAAATGTCAACAACATCTGTTTCTGTAAAATTGGCTGCAAGGGTCATATCGAACACACCATCAAAAGCATCTGTATTCCATGTAACAATCATATCAAGTCCAGCAGTTTCCGTGTCTGCGCCATTAAGAAAGAACTGACTAACGCCAATACCAGATGCTTTCAGTGCTGCGTCAAGTGCTGATGATAAGCCTTCACCTAATTTATTACTGATAACAATGCGATCTTCAATATCAATCGCATAAAGATCAACCGTAACCTTAATTTCGTCAGTTGCTTGATAAACAATGCCTAAACTATAATTAGTTGATTCTTCTTCTTTTAATTCTGGTATGCCAATAGCTTGAGCTAAAACACTATCATTTCTGAATGTGCCAACTTGTTGAGCAATCAGATCACCTTCAATATTATCTGGGTCCGTAACGAATTGCGTACTTATATTATTAAAGTAAAGTTGTTGCATGGAAGGTGCTCTGAACCCTGTACTAAGCGCTCCTCGAATAGCGAAAGATTCAGTAATAGACCAATTACCAGCTAGCTTCATATTTGAACTATCACCAAAACCATCATAGTCATCATATCGAATGGCTGCACTGAGAATAAAGTCATCGGTCAATTCCTTTTCTGCATCAACATAAAAAGAGTAAACATCTCTCGTTTCATTAACGGCTGATACTGGACCAATACCGCCAAACCCTTGAGTGCCAGCACTGCGATCATCAATAAACAAACTTGTACCTTCTAAGCTGTCATAATCGCGATAGGAATATTCATCACCCGGAACAACACGATATTCATCTGTTCTTATTTCAGACCCCATCGCCAATAAGAAAAAATCAAATTCTTGGGTATAATCGATATTAATGGTTTGTAAACTAAGCGCTAATCCGTAAGCAAAGGCTGAACGAGGAATTGTGGAACGAATATCATTCGCGCTTAATCCAGAGTCACCATAACGCAGACTGTTCGCGAAAGATGAGTTGATAGTATCTCGAGTAATATAGTCAATATTATTTTTACCATAGGTGTAGGATAAATCTAGCATTGAGCTATTGTTAAAATAGGCTTTGTAACCCAAGTTGTAAGACAAGTCACTAATGTCAGTATTAATGAGAGGTAGAAATCCTGTGGGAATAGTCGCATCACCATCTTGCAAGGGGGTGTTTCCATCATTATTATTGTTATGTCGAAAGAAGGCAGCTGATTCATTATTTCGGCTCGAATACGTTATAAAACTATAAAGCTCACCTATCCCCAACTCGTAGCCTGCACTTGATGTTATTGCTATTTGTTGAGAGTCAGCATCTCCAATACGAAATGTTGTACGCGCAGCATTGGATTCTCGAACGTCAGTCAATAATAAATGTCCATTAGCCAGCGAAGTACAGCCTGAGAACAGACAAGAACCATGTAACCCCGCACGATTAGTTGCCCCTCTATCTCTAAAGCTTAGCGTGGTATTTAAATAGCCATTATCGCCCAGTGCAACTCCCTTGTTAAAGTCTACATTAATGGTTTTACCATCGCCTTGAGAGTATCCACCATAGGAAATAGCAACCGTGCCGCCGTCAGATTGATCATTAAGAACAATATTAATAACGCCAGCAATAGCGTCAGAGCCATATTGAGCGGCTGCCCCATCACGTAAAACCTCGATTCGTTTAATAGCGGATGCTGGTATTGAATTTATATCAGTCCCAGCGGTGCCTCGGCCAACAGTAGTATTTATATGAATAAGGCTGGCTTGATGTCGCCGCTTTCCATTAATCAAAACGAGGGTTTGGTCAGGACCTAGCCCTCTTAATGTCGCTGGGCGTAATGCATCTGTACCATCACTAATGGCTGAGCTAGAAAAATTGAATGATGGCGCTAGAGACTTTAACATTTGACCAACTTCTGTTTGTCCTGTGTTAGCTAATAGATCCGCAGAAAAAATGTCAACAGGAACGGGTAATTCGTCTGCTAATCGCCCAGAAACTCGGCTACCGATAATGGTGATTTTTTCTATCGAGGGTGCTTGATCTAGGTATTTTTGAGGTACTTTGCTGGAAGAATCAGAAACTAGAGATGTTTGAATGCTCAACTCTTTGTCGATTATCTTACGTTCACTTTTTTGTTGATAAGTAATGCTCAATTGACCGGAGTCATCGACTAGCGCATCCAGGTCAATATCGTATAATAACTTTTTGAGGCCTGACCGAATTGAGTAATAACCTTTTAATCGATTAGTTTGGTATTTTTTAGCTAAATCATAGGAGAATATGATGGTTTGATTCGTTTGTTGAGCAAAAGCAATTATCGCTTTATCAGCACGCTGTTTATCTATATCAAATTTAATCAGCTCTTCTGCACTAACATTCAACGATAAAAAAAGCGAAACACAAATCATTACCTGCGTTGTCTTTGGGGAAAGCCAGGCGTTCTTTTGATTAATACGATCGAATAATTGTCTACTATGTAATATTAATAAACGGTACAAAAAATTAAAGCCTCAACTTTCGTGTTATTTTATCTGATCTAGCTTGATAAAGCTCAAGTTAAAGAATATATAAATATAATAGTGCTAATAAGTCAACACTATTTATATCTGAATTTTATATTCTATCAGATGATAACCGAATTAAATCTGAAGACGTTTTTTGGTGATGAATATTAAAATTAAGACTTAACGATTTTAATAACCCATCAATATCGTCAGCTTTGAAGTAACCTGCAATCACTAATTGTGCTAACTCGACATCCATAATTTCAAAATGAGTATTGCTATAACGGCTAATTTCTTTTAACGCTTTACCTAGCGGCTCACCTTCAAAAATCAACATACCTTGCTGCCATGCTAAATCTCTTTGAACCTGCACGAGTGTTACTTTGTTTATTGGTCGTAAGATATTATCATCAATGACGGCTTTTTCACCAGACGTAACCAGTACACCAGGAAGATTTACTAGCTTTATTGAACCCGTTTGATGAGATACATATTCGATAAATTCGGCGGACTTTGAGATAAGCACCTTACCTTCGGTAACCAGTAACTCTAAATCTTGATTAGTATCTTTTTGCACATTAAAAATTGTGCCCAAAGCGGTAAAAGACTTTTCGCCAGCCTTAACGGTGAATGGCCTTGTAATATCTTTAGCAACATCAAATTTTGCCTCACCTTGTATTAACTTAACAAAGCGCTGACGTTCATTGTAAACGACTTCAATAAGACTATTGGTATTAAGTTGAATACTGGTACCATCGCTCAATGAAAAAATCGCTTGTTTTCCCACTGCTGTCGAAAATTTTTGTACAAGATGCTGATTTTGATTAAATGAAGGGAATATTTGGAAATCTGTTGTTAAACTTCCACCTAACAATGCTACAAAGATAACACTTGCGGCTACCGCTATTTTTTTAAAATGATGACGTGTGCGTTTCGTTGCATTTTCTAATGGGAATAAAGCACTTAATTCATTAAGTACACTCAAATCATCCCATAAAGAGGCCATTTTCATTAATATTTCACGATGAGCATTACTCTGGTTTATCCAAATAACAATTTCTTTTTTCTCACTTTTTGTACAACCACGATCGATTCGACTTATCCATAAACAAGCCTGTTCTTGAATTTCTTCTTTACTGCTGAATTGGGTTACTTTAGTCATCAACTATAAACTCTTTATACTTTTGCCAGAAGGCAGTGCTTCGACACTATTTAAGTGACGCTGGTTATTATCATTTTGTTCCATATATAATGAACATTTTAATAACCCTTTCGCGACATGTTTTTCAACCGTGCTTTCGCTAATATGTAGGTATTTTGCTATTTCCTTTTGACTGAGTCCATAAACCTTTTTCAAAATAAAGCACTTACGAACGGCTGTTGCTAACTGATTGGTCGCTTGAACAAAAACTAAGAATCTTTCTTTACTTTCAAATTCATCTTCAAAGTTCTGCGAAGTCAATTCTATAGGGGGTTCACTGAATTCTTCAATGGAATCATTAAATTTATTATCCCACTTTGCTATATGGTTTAACGCTAAATTTTTAGCCGTTTTTAACATATAACTGCGAGAATACTTAATTTCTTGTTTGAGGTTAGCTTCATAACTGCGAACAAAAGTGTCTTGAACAATATCATCAATATCTTCAGGGTGAACAATACGGCTAACTACACGCCTTATTTTTGCCCTGTAACTAATGAAAACATCCGATAATTTGGGTTCTGTTATCATTCAATAAATACTTTCTATATTAATAGTTAAATCGAGCTTAGTGCGAAAATCAAACAACTACAAGCGTTAAATTACTCAACGAAATACAGTAAAAATAAATAAAATTTTTTTTTGAATAAAATAAAATTTAAATACAAATGACAATGAAAATAAAATTAAATCAATAATAACAATACCTAACATGTATGTTTTTTTAATCGCCATTATAAATAAATGACATTTTCATTACATAAAATATAAAAAACATCTGTAAAAGCCCTCTATTTGAAATAAATAAATGAGGCTTTTAGTTTTTCAACTGTCTATTAATTACGGGGATTTTATATTTGTTTACTCTTAATAATATCTTCTGATGTAATTTGAATAAACCCCTCGTTTTTCCATAATGATGTCAATTAATAAACAGGTAAATGTAATGCTAGAAACAAAGTGTCTCACCAATACAAAAAGCTTAGTAAAAGAAAATCATGTCCCCCCTTATTTTGATGAAAAATCACTCACCACTGATACACTTTACATTAAAACACTCAACCTAGATATTGTAGAAAGTGAAAGCACGAGTTATGTATTGGGATATAACTAGACACGTTTTGTGTGAAAAATAATAAAAGGAGGAAACTAACTTGTTATCTGTCTATTAAATTACCCTGAACACCTTTAGGCGTTCAAACACACTTATTTAGTCATAGGTATAATTTAATGGAAATTGTTGTAAACCTCACAGAAACGTTATTTATCGCGCTTATCGTACTTTTTTTAGGATACTTTCTGAACAGTAAAATTCCTTTTTTAAGGAATAATAATATCCCAGAACCTGTTGTTGGCGGTATCGTATTCTCTCTCATACTCACCCTAATTCATTCCTATTTAAACATTAACTTTCAATTTGATATGAGTTTAAAAAATCCGTTAATGACGATGTTTTTTACGACCGTCGGTTTAGGGGCAAGTTTTAGCTTATTAGCAAAAGGAGGGCCTAAAGTTCTGCTATTTCTACTTGTTGCCACTTTATATTTATTTGTACAAATACGGTGGGTGTTGTTTATGCAATTTCAACAGGTATGGATCCATTAATGGGACTCATTGGTGGTTCAGTGACGTTGTCTGGGGGGCACGGCAACGGTGCTACTTATGCAGATTTATTTATAACCGAATACAACATGCCTTCAAATACCTTTGAATTAGCCATGGCCTCTGCAACCTTAGGGCTGATATTAGGAGGACTGATCGGAGGGCCTGTTAGCCGGAGGCTTATAAGCCGTTACAATTTAGCTTCCAGCGACAAAGACACCCACTTAAAAGGTGGCGATAAAGAAGCGATTACTTTTGATCCTGAAGAATATGATTTAGTGACACCTAAAAAAATGATGGAAACCCTCTTTTTTATTCTTCTTTGTATGGTGGTAGGGCAATTAGTTTATATTGAGTTAAAAAATGGTGGGATTGTTCTACCTGCCTTCTTAATTCCCTTATTGTTTGGTGTAGTTGTAACAAACTTAACCGAATTATCAAAACGATATCGAATCAGTAAAGCTTGTATAGATTTATGGGGAACAATGGCCCTGTCGATTTTTTTAACGATGGCGCTCATGTCACTCAAAATTTGGGAGCTTGAAAAATTAGCAGGTACCATGCTATTTCTTATTATATTACAAGCGACATTACTAATGATATTTGCCTACTTTGTCACTTTTAGAATCATGGGGAAGAACTATAATGCTGCGATAATGGCAGGAGGTCATTGCGGTTTTGGTTTAGGCGCAACACCTACAGCCGTTGCAAATATGGAATCTTTGGTTGCTCGTCATGGACCATCACCGCAAGCTTTTTTGGTTGTACCTCTGGTGGGCGCCTTTTTTATTGATATAACAAATGCGGTAATTATTCAATTTTATTTAAGTTTACCTTTTGTTAGTGGGCAGTAATATGTTGCAAAACTCGAAGTAAGAATAAAGGATAATCTCAAGTTTAAAGCACTACACTGTGCCTGCTTTAAACTTGAGACTAAATAAATAGCCTATTTATAATCCTCTCTGCCACTCTTGACGGATAGGAATACTTTTAGATTGATCAATCGCCAGTTGTACTGTATTCAGTAATTTAATTTTATCTTTACCCAAGAGACCTTTCAAGACCAAATAATTTGAAGCATGATCCGATCTAAAAATGGTTTTATCTAATTCAAGTGCCGATAACAGAATTTTCATTTCCCTAAACAACTCTTGTTGATTTAACAGTCGAAAAGGTTGATTCTCAGGAAAGTTTTTGGCAAAACGCTCTTCACCTAAAGGAAAGCTTACCACTAACGTAGACAAATAATCAGGTTGAGCTTCGTTCATTAATTTTGCAGAATTCACAGCATGTTGTTTTGATAATTCAGGTCCACCTAGGCCATTTAATATCATCACTGAGCTTTTCATACCCGCTTGTTTAATTTTATTCAGTGCCACTAAAGAGCTCTGATATGTTTCACCCTTTTCAATTAATTTTAGCACTTCATCATCGCCACTTTCACAGCCTACATACATAAGTGATAAACCTAATACTCTCAATTCAGTGAGTTGTTCCACTGTTTTATTGGTTAAGTTTCTTGGTAAACAATAACTGGAAACACGTGTCACTTGTGGTAAATGTTTTTTTATCAGATCAAGAATTTCTTTCAAGCGTTTAAACGGTAACATCATCGCATCGCCATCAGCTAAAAAAACTCGACCTACCGATAAAGCTGATTGTGCAATTTCAATAATCTCTTGCTCTATCAAGTCTATTTTTTTGGGTTTAAATTTTTTATTTTCTGCAGTATACATATCGCAAAAACTGCACTTATTCCAAGAGCAGCCATTGGTCACTTGTAAAATTAAACTTTTCCATTCACTTGGTGGACGAAAGACGGGTTCTATATATTCAATGGGATACATGCTTTTCCTATTTTTTATTTATACAACTACCAAGAACGTCTATTTTTAAACGCTTTAGTTTGTTCTTTAACATGCGTTTGATTATAGCTTTTTATCTTTTGATTTTTACTCAGCATGACTTTTATTTGATAAAGCGTTTCACGAGCTAACGTATAACGGTCACCGCGCCACCATACTTTGTTGTATAGTTTTTTCACACCAGCGACGGCATCAGGTGATTGTTGGCAAAGTGATTCTGCCAATGCTTGTGCAGCAGCGATGGGATCTGAAGTAATTTCGGTGATCAAATTATATTCAAGGGCTTGTTTTGCAGAAATTTCTTTTCCTGTCATAGCAAGCAGTTTGGCTTTATCAGCGGGCAAGTGCTCTTTAAGGGCTAACGTGCCGCCCATATCAGGAATTAAGCCCCACCTCGCTTCTAGAATAGATAAAGTAGCTGTAGGCTCAACAAAACGAAAATCGCCACCTAAAGCTATCTGTAAACCGCCGCCCCACACTCTCCCATGTAAAGCCATTATTACAGGCGCTGGAACTTTACGCCAACCTGTTGAAACCCGTTGTGCTAAGTTTGATTCACCAGGAAGCCACTTAAAGAGTAACTTCAAAATATTAATTGGTGCTTTCATGACTGACTTGACATCTAAACCACTACAAAAATCAACACCTTCGCCGTGTACTATCACTGCGCGTAGAGCTTTATCTTTTTGTAATTGCTTAATTACTTTGTCAAGTTGATGAAACATGTTCATATTAATAGCGTTATGCTTGTCTGCACGATTAAGTGCTACATAAGCGATGTTATTTTCAATTGTTAATAATACAGTTTTTTCTGGCATACTGACCTCTGGTTCGACCAGAATAAAATAACCTTGTCGGCAATAGATGTAAATAAAAATAATGAACAGTGTCACTTAAATCAAGACTACACTTGTAAGAGCCTAAAAAAACAATCGAATCAGAGTCCATAGTTTGGTGTTATAATTGTTATCAATGAACTAATTAAAACTATAACAACTCAGTGATTTAACTTATAACGTTGACCACTGCTTTAGCATTAAAATTGCGTATTGCTTCTCGGGGAAAAAAGTACTTGTCATTGCTGCTTGTTGAAGATAACTAGTAGCTTCTTCTCTCCTGCCTAATTTATCTAACACTATAGCTAGGTGGTAATTTACTTCAGCATTTTCATGTTCAAAAGAATAAGCCAATCTAAGTAAAGCCAGAGCTTGTTGGTAATTTTCTCTATTGATTTCAATCCATGCTTTAGTATCCAAAATAGTGACACTATCGGGAAGAAGTTTATAAGCTAATTCAGCCATAGATGCTGCTTTAGTCTTCTGCTGAAGTGATAGATAAACCAGCGCTATGTTGTTTAGTAAAACAGGATTATTTGGGTACATTTCTAATAAGACTAA
>Ga0209712_10004568_pt1 | contig 10968 bp, 8 predicted proteins | sample ArcOceMetagenome_FD_187443 | JGI IMG/M metagenome (GOLD analysis project Ga0209712, IMG submission 187443) | Marine eukaryotic phytoplankton communities from Arctic Ocean - Arctic Ocean - Greenland ARC118M Metagenome (SPAdes) (version 2) | ecosystem: Environmental > Aquatic > Marine > Oceanic...
TGGCGTTGGCTAGAGCTAAATTAGTAAAAGAAAACGAACCAGAGGAAATTCCGAAGAAATTTCCAAGTAGGCTAGAACCTAGCAATTGATTATACACGGTTTAAGTTTGTCTTTTAATATTTTTGATAAATAATCAGAAAGAATAAAAGAGAGAATTAAGGTTAATATACACGGTGAAGCTTTCGACTTCGACAACATTGATAATCCCCTCTCTTTTCTACTAAAAATCACGTTCAGTTCTGTGAGACCTAGATCTCGTTTTTGAAAACTTGCTTTGTAAGCAACAGCGGCAAGTCTAGTTTTTCAAACCAAACTTCCACGGTCTGCTGTCCTGGCTGTAATGTTTTAATATTTATGTATGTCCCATTTTGCTTATCTTCTAATGATAAGGCTACTTTTCGATTGTTTTTTAAGGCAATAATAAAATCGTTTTTTAATGTCGTTTTACAGCAAATCATATTTTCTGCCGAAGAAAACCAGCTATCAGCCAAAACATAATCAAAGTGTATTTTACGACTACATTTTTCCATCATTTCTCTAAAAAGTTCATTTTTAGTTTTACTACTTTTATGCTTTATTCTTCCCTGTATTTTTATCGGTAACCCAAAGATCTTTCTTTATAAATTCTACGCCACATGGTATACGCATACCGCCAACTTCCACTAAAGCAGTTAGAAAATTAATCCCTTTTAAAGACCTTCCAAATACATGGTCAAAATGCCAAGTGTTAAGCTCACTTTCAGCTGTATATTGTTTTTCTTATATAGAATCATCAAAACTTAAAATGATACTTTCTTTAGATTGAGTCAATTCTTCAACATAAGGTTTTGCTTTTTTCCATAGAAATTTACTGTCGTAAACTCCTGTCCCTAATGCTCGTGTTATTTTGTCGTGCTTTATTGAAAGTAATTATGCCATTCCTGTTGCTGTCGTGTAATAACTGGAACTTATCAAGTAATCCTTATATAAATCAACAAAATTATCCATTTTTTTAGTATCAGAGTTATCAACAATATAATCTATAAATAGTATAAATTCAAATTATACTTGCGTAAGGTGAGTTAATAACGTATCGCTATTTGACGTAATGTCTTATTATAGCTCGTTTTATGTGCTATAATGTCTTGCGTTATGCGCATAAAAACTAAAGATTGAGAATCTTTAGTTTTTTAAGCGAGTTGTAGCGCTGGAATTGGGAACGGCATAAAAACAAAAGATATGGGAGACCTTATATTTTTTGAGCGGGTTGCAGCACTAGCGTATTTGGTACTGCTCTTTCTTTTATTTTTTTCTTTCTAAAATCTTCTTTAAAAAATGTAATGGAATACGCTTTGCCCGAAGCAACGATAGTAGTGAGGTGGCAATGTCTGTGTAATGGGATTATTCTCATTTATTTATTTATTTCTTCAAAAATAAATTTAATTTCATTTTTAGTAGGTTTTGAAATATTTTTTAATTGCGTTTTATAATAATTTTCAAAAACAAAAGGTTGATTTTTAGAACAGTCAAGCCATTTTTTTGTGATTTCAATAAATTTAATGTTTCCCAGTTTTTCTTTTAGCATATGTGAACCTATAACTCCCTTTGCTGTTTCGAGATACTCTATACCGTCTGCATATAATAGTGCTGGTTCTTGGTTAGGTTCTTTATTTTTTTCTTTAGCATAAAAATCTGCTTTCTTTTTTAGAATCATAGTATGAGCTTCCTTACCAAGATTACGTTCCACTACTTGAAGAGCTAAAGTCTCTGGAATAGCATTTATTAACATCTCTGCACCTTGCACATTAGCAAAAGTTCCTTGCTCTTGCATCCAGTGCTTAATAATTTGAGAAACAGTACTATGGTAGACGTATGCTTTATCTTTAATAGCAGAGATGTCTGCATACCAACCTTCTTTTTCTGATATGGAAATACTATTTGGGTAGGCATATAAGCGGTTACTATAATAATTAATTTCTGACAAGCGCACTTCTTTATACGGATACGACCCTAAGTTATTATTAACATATTGAATACCATCTGTTATAGCTTTCAGATATAAATCAATATTAAATTGATGTTTAGGGCTTGATAGAATAGTGATATCTGTCCCATCAACAACGCTATTACTAACTGAGTATTGAGCGGAAGCAATATGCCAATTAAATGAACTTGATGAAGCTATAGAATACCTCCGAGTTATACGTCCGTTTTCTTTCTTTTCTGAAATTAATGAACCAGGAGCTAGAGGGATTTGCCCAGCTACGGTGCTGATAGTAATGGTTCCTGATACGGCTAGCGCGTTCGAGTCAAAGTAATTTTGCATAAATGCAACTTCGTCATTAATAAGAGGCATTCGCGAATTTATTCTAGGGAGACCTTGTTCTTCACGTTTCCGGTTTTCAACTAGTTCTTTATCATCATCATACCCTATGCTCGGAATAAAGTCAAAAATACTTCCAAAAGAACCGTTGTAAGTTAAATCTGTTTGTGGTTCTCCACCTCCCTGTGATAAACCGATGTATTGTTTTTCTGCTTTAATAGAAATTATAAGTGTATCTCCTGCATGCAATCCTTTAGGAATTTTATAGGCTAAGACATCGTGATTTGTATCTTCAAGTTCCTCATAAATAGTACTTCCATTAAACTTAATATTATGAATTGTAACTGCTTGTTTTCTATTTAAATAGATGCTATCGATAGTTGCTGAAGTTCTATTAATAGTTAAAATTTCGGAAGAAAAAACAGCTTTTCTTTGTAATGGAAACAAATCAAAAGTTGCATCCAGATTGATAATCTTAGGCTGTTGTATTTTTTTTAAATAACTGTATTTTTTTTCATAATCTGCGTTTTTCTTTTCTTCTTTACCGCTCAGCATAAAGTTATCTTTACCTATTGTTTCATTCGAAATAAACGACTGCAAGAAAAAGAAACCTGCAAAAGCTAGTACAGTTATACTTTTACCTAGCCATGAAAGTTGATTATTATGTATTGAGAATTTGTTATACCATTTTTTAGACATACCACGATTCCAAAATAATATTCCTAAAAGTATAAATGCTGCAGATAATAATGTCCACATTAAAAAATACCACCGTGCTGCTGTTTTCCAGATACCATATCCACTTACTTCAGAATAATCTTCTAGACCAGGTACTGCTGCAAAGGCAAAACGTGTCTGCTCTGCAAGCCCTAACTCAAACGCCATAATCATTGCAAAAAAGAGTCCTACGCTTAGCACGTGTGTTAAAAAACGGTTGCCCGTTATTCCTGAGATAAAAAAAACGAGCGCAATCCAAAGCACATAAGTTAACCATCCCCAATTATATCCTAGCGTATCGTATATATATAAATCTAGTTCTATTAATCCGGCACCTCCTTTTACAACTTGTATTAATATGCCTATGACCATAAAACTAAAGGCTAGCAAGAATGCTACAGCACTCATTGCACAAAATCTCGATAGTTGTGTTACCCAAACGGGTACGGGAAGTGTATCCGTAATACTATGAATTTTCACTGTTTTATCTTTAAAGAAAAGCTCTCCTGACCAAACCATAATTAATATCATAATAAACACTCCAAATGAAAGTCTAAAATAGGTCATTGTCGATGTGAGGGGAGCGGTCGCACCAATATAAAAGCTCGCATTCCAAATGAGGTTTTGTAGGATTGCCATCATTAAAATAACTCCTATAATAACTTTAAACGATGCTGGACGAACTACATTTTTAAACTCAAGAACAGCAAGAGACCAAAGCTTCTTTAAGTAATCAAAACTAGTAAATGACAATGCTTGTTGCGTTAATTTATGGTGTACGAACCCTATTTTATTTTGAGGTTTCGAATCTATTTTTTTAATCGATTTTTTTGTAGAACCAAAATTCTTGAACGTAAATTTAAGAACACTCAAAATAAGTAATACAGCCGCTATTGAAAACCAAATTAAACGATTTGCTCTAAAATTACCATCTAACGGAATATATGCTGTATTTCTTTCTAAACTTGTAAACGACAAATTCATTTCTTCAGTCGCCACAAATCCAAAAGGATCTCCCAAAGCTAGAAAATTTGTAATTCCACTTGCTTCTGAGGTGGTTTGCATTAATAAAAATGCAATGACTGTCGCTAGAATAGAAAGATATGCTACTGCCATTTTTTTTGAAAAAACTAGCGAAAAAAAGAACAAAGACGTTAGTAAAAATAGATTTGGTACTGTAAGAAAAATGAAACCGTGTATTAATTGACCCAAAGGTAAAGGTCCAAATTGATGTGCTTCTCCTATACCAGAATAAGGAACTAATACCATACCTACAATATAACCTGTTGCAAGTAGCACATTGAATAGAAAAGCAGATAAAAACCTTCCTAAATAAAAGTGTTTTTCATTTACAGGTAAGGTGTACAACCAGTGTCCTGTTTTGTGCTGTATGTCTTTGTATAAAGCAGTACCTGTGACAATTGCAACAATAATGATCATTAGCATACCACCACTTGCTAAATTCTTATAGAACACAGATGGTGAATTGATAAAAAGATCTTCACTGATATAGTAATCAAAATTACCCTTGGTATACCAAATACCTTGAAAGACCAACATTAGATAATAAAGCAAGGTTGACCAATGGAAGAAACGCTGACGTATCTCGAAAAAAAGAATTTTTCCTATCATATCGTTATTTTTTATTCTTGAGAATACAATAGATTAAAATATGCATCTTCTAAACTGGGCTGTTTTTGATAGAAATCAATATCAGGGAGCTGATCTGCCACTACGGTTACCATCATTTTACCCAAATGAAAGCGATTTGATATGACTTTATATTTTGTCTTATAAGGTTCAAACTCTGAAATATTAATTTTTTTTTCCCATACCTTTCCAGAGAGAGAGGTTTCAATTTCGCTTGGTTTACCTGTTAGCAATACTTCACCATTTCCCATAATAGCCATATCATTACAAAGGGTACTTACATCTTCAACAATGTGAGTAGATAGTATTACCACTGCATTTTCTCCTAACTCTGCAAGAAGATTATAAAAACGATTGCGCTCCATTGGGTCTAGTCCTGCCGTGGGTTCATCCACAATAATAAGTTTTGGATTTGCTAATAGTGCTTGTGCAATGCCAAAACGCTGCTTCATACCACCAGAATAGCTTTCTAGATTTTTTTTGCGAACCTCATATAAATTTACTTTTTGTAATAAAGCGTCTACTTGATTTTTACGTTCACTTTGTTTTACAATACCGCGCATATCTGCGATGTGTAACAGAAGTTCTTGAGCCGATACGTTGGGATAGACGCCAAATTCTTGAGGCAAGTAGCCCAGTATTTTTCGCAGTTCTGATGGATTTTTCAAGATATCAATATCATTAAAAAAAATACTACCAGTATCTGCATCTTGCAGCGTGGCGATGGTGCGCATTAAGGTAGATTTACCTGCCCCATTTTGTCCTAATAGACCAAACATACCTTTGTGAATAGAGAGATTGATATTCTTAGCAGCGGCTACGCCATTACTATATGTTTTTGAAAGATTTTTTATTTCGAGTTTCATAATAAGTGAATTGTGTAGTATTAGAAGATTCCTCTTTCTTCAGCAAAAAAGATGTTTTTAAGAGGTTTACGTTTTCGCGAAAGCAAAAACAGCACCATCAAAAACAACAAAGCATCAAAAGCAATAAACAGCACGTATTTTGAGAAAAATAGGTGCGTCATTAAGAGGCATAGCATTAAGGGAACGAGCATAATACTGCCCAATAACCAAGTGCGTTTAAAAACTAAAAGTAAACCACATAGTAATTGAAAAAAACCAACAAAATATAGATAACCCGCACCCTGTAAAAGCTCGTAAAAGGTAAAGAATGATTCATGTGCCTCAGAAGCATCTGCCCTAAAAACAGAAGGGTTGTAGGGCAGGAACAGCTTCTCAATACCTGCGTAGATAAAGATAAAGGCTACTAAAAATCGAATCACATATGCCACTATGTTCATTGCTATAATTTAGCAGTTAAAGTAACACCATAGGTTTGAGGTAAACCAAAAGAGGCTGCGTTAAAGGTACCCACACCATAGCCATAACTAAAATAGGTTACGTCTGCAATATTTTTACCCCATAGAAAAAAGTCTACATGTTTTGAGGTAATCCCAATACGACTATTTAGTAAACCATACGCATCTTGCGTTGCATCATTTGCAAAGTTAAAAGAAAACTCAGATTTATAATTATAGTCTACACTAGCTTCTAAATTCAATTTCTTATTAAGCGGTTTGATATAATTTATATTAAGATTTCCATTAAATTCTGGTGACAAGGGTAAGTTACGCCCAGAAAGATCATTTTCTTCACCAGTCTGAAAATCTATGGGTGCATACGTAAGTATCTCCGTGTTTAAATATCCAAAATTCATATTAAAAGTTAGCCCTTTAGTCGCAGCCCACTTACTCTCTAACTCTAGTCCATAACTTCTAGATTCCCCTATATTATCTACTCCAATTATGAAATTTGTTAGGTCTAATACCGTAAATGCTTGTTGATTTTCGTAGCTTATATAAAATCCTGTTAGGTTTAGTTGAAGTCTATTTTCAAAAAGATTTGTTTTGATACCTGCTTCATAATTAAATGTAGTTTCTGGATCAAAAGGTGCATCAGCTCCATTAATGACAAAAGTGTTTATTCCTCCGGGCCTAAAACCTTTCGCCGCATTTGCAAACACAAATACCTTATCGTTTGCTTGATAACTAATTGCTATTTTGGGTGAAATGGCATTGAAATTAGCACTTTCAGAAAAACTAGATGCTGTAAATGCCGGTGTTGTGTGCGTTCTAGCAACAGAGGCATCAACCTCTTCATAATCAAATCGAAGTCCACCTGTAAAGGTTAACTTATCTGTTATATCATAAGTAGCCTGGCCAAATAAAGCAACACCTTTTCTCTCTAAATCTGGTGTATCAATTTGACTAAAGGGTGCAATGCTTTCAAAATCTGGAATAACTAAACCGATGTCGCTACCATTAATATTTGTATCAATCCTTGATTCATTATTGAGATATGCAAACACACCCGTTGTCCAATTTAACATTGTATCTCCGTTGGAAGCGAGCCTTATTTCTTGTGAAAAATTAATATAGTCACTGTCTTTTGAAGCAGATTGAATATTGAGTGGTGAAAAATCTAATTCATCCAAACTATATTGGTCTGTAACTTGGTAGGCAGTAATAGCATCTAGTGAGAATGTATTAAAGTCGTATTTAAGATTAAAGGCTAAGTTTTGGGTTACCGCAGTCTGTAATACGTCCGTATCAAAATTTACTTGATACGGGGTATTCTCTAAGATATCCTGAAACGTATTATCTGGTGTGCTCGTTACAAAAGCATAGGCATTAGACTCTCTTCTTTGTATGTTATATAGAAGCCCTAGTGTTAGTCTATCATTTGCAAAGTATTTGAATCTAAAGTTTGCATCTATAGATTTTCTATTTTGTAAATCTGTATTGTTAAACTCATTTTTCACAAACCCGTCTCGCTCGTTAATCGTACCACTAGCTCTAAAGAATAATTTATCTTTTACTAAGGGCGCACCAAAACCGAAACCTATCTCCTTTGCATTAAGGTTACCATAACTAAGTGTAGCGAATCCTGTTAGTTTATTTTGAGGTCTTTTTGAGGTGATTTTAATAACGCCTGCAAGCGCATTACGCCCATATAAGGTTCCTTGCGGGCCTCTTAAAATTTCTATTTTATCTACATCACTAAGTGATAATGGAAAAGCTAAGCTTGTAAAATAAGGAACATCGTCTACATACACTCCAACGGTAGGGTTTACATCGATGGTAGAAATTCCACGAGTAGAGATAAGGGTGAAAATTCCTGTACCTCCATCATCAAAGGTATTAAAGTTAGGTGCAATACTACTTAACTCATTAAATTCCTTAATCTGTAATTGTGCTACTTCCTTTGCGGATATCGCAGATACTGATACTGCTGTTTTTTGAATATTCTGCAGACGACGATTAGCAGATATGATGACCTCATCTAATTCACCTGTCGTTTTTTGTAACATAAAATCTATAACATGTTTTTGATTCTTTTCAAGAGTTATTGATTTCGTGATACTTTTATAACCTAGGTAGCTGATTTCGATAAAGTAAGTGTTTCCCGAGATATTTTTAATTATGTACTCACCATTTTCATTGGTTGAGGCACCTTTTCCTGTTTCTAAAAGAATGACGTTTGCTCCTAATATTGCATTTGATCCATCCGTCACTTTACCTGAGAGTGTTGTTTGTGCGTTCGTAATACTAAAGCAGCAAATTGAGACTAAAAGAACCGTTTTAAAAATTATTTTTTTCATATTAGTAATAATTTATTTTATTATTTTTATTTAGACTTATTATAGATAATAATTTATATTTGCAAATATATTAAGGAAATGCTAGTTATGAAAAATAAATAAAGACGGCAAAGGGAATAAAAAAGACGCAATAAGATAAACACATGCAAATACAAATTACAAATGAAGATATCTATGAAATGGTTATTGAAAATAGCTATGGAAAATCTTTATCAATTGATGAGTGTGACGTTATTGAATTATCTCAAAGTGCCGATTTTATTTTTGGAAAAGGTACTTACCGTGAGATTATTTTTGAGGGAGTACATATTGGATATGGTTTAATGGATATTAGAAATCCAACAGTTCTTCATTTTAATTTAGAAGAAGAAGAAAGTATTGGGATGCATTTTATACTGAAGGGAGCTATATTGACCTCCATTAAACAGTTTGGAAACCAATTAGAAATGCAGACTAACGAACATAGTATTTTTTACTCTAATGGTATTTGTGGGAAAGCAAACTGGAAAATGACTAATGGAATGGAATTGTTTGAAATTAATTTATCTAGGTCTTTTTTTGAAAGATATCAAACAGCTTTTAAGACTTCATTCCCAAAATTTAAGAAAGCTATTACGAAAGGTACATCGGCTATAATATCTAAGCAGATGGGTAGAATATCGCCTAAGATGAGATTTATCATCAAAGAGATAATTAACTGTCAACATATAGGAATTTACAAACGCTTGTTTCTTGAATCTAAAATTGTCGAATTACTTATTTTACAAATAGAATCTCTAGAAAATCAACCTCCTAAGACATCGTCTTTAATTAAACCCTCAGAAATTGAAAAAATACACTACGCAAAAGAAGTAATTATATCACGGCTTCACAATCCTCTTTCACTGACTAAATTGGCTAGAGAAATTCAGACGAATGAGTGCACATTAAAAAAGGGGTTTAAAGAGATTTACGGAACAACAGTTTTTAAATACATCAATGATTTAAAAATGAATGAAGCAAAGCAGCTACTCCTTGATAGTAGTCTTCATATTGCCGAAATATCTGATCGTTGTGGCTATAAAAATGCCACACATTTTTCAGCAGCCTTTAAGAGGAAGTTTGGTATTACTCCAAGTCTATTGAAATTGAGCTATCCAGGCCTTCAAAAGTGATAGGGAAACGATTTTTTTCGTTTTTATAAAAAGTCTCCTTTAAAAAAGACGAGGTGAGTTTTTAATCCCAAACGCTAATCATTGCATTTAATAATTTAAAAAATAGCTTTACTACTACTTATGTTCAGTAGTAATGCTAAGCCTCACAACTCGCACAGTCCTTCTTCTGTTTGAACTTTTGTGCTGCGTTCATACTATGCTGATTGCAAAGTGATTTTTTCCTGTTCTATGTTTAAGCCACTCCAACTTTATATACGCTATAATTGACAGGACAAAATGATTCGTTTGTGTGGTTGTTTTTTTAGTTGGAGATTTAGCAAATACTGTGTTGCTTTTAATCGATTTATGATATTCTTCTGCTGCCTACCGTTTTTTGTAGGTTGTAGTCATTTGGTCATACGATAAACTTAAATCACTACAAGCCAAGTACAACTCGCCGACTGTACCATTCTCGTTTTTGAAAACTTGCTTTGTAAGCAACAGCGGCAAGTCTAGTTTTTCAAACCAAACTTCCACGGTCTGCTGTCCTGGCTGTAATGTTTTAATATTTATGTATGTCCCATTTTGCTTATCTTTTAATGATAAGGCTACTTTTCGATTGTTTTTTAAGGCAATAATAAAATCGTTTTTTAATGTCGTTTTACAGCAAATCATATTTTCTACCGAAGAAAACCAACTATCAGCCAAAACATAATCAAAGTGTATTTTACGACTACATTCTTCCAACATTTCTCTAAAAATTTCATTTTTAGTTTTGCTGCTTTTACGCTTTTTATCTCCTGTTTTTTGTAGGTAACCCAAAGATCATTCTTTATAAATTCTACACCACATGGTATACGCATACCGCCAACTTCCAACAAAGCAGTTAGAAAACTAATCCCTTTTAAAGACCTTCAAAACACATGGTCAAAATGCCAAGTATTAAGCTCACTTTCATCTGTATATTGTTTTTCTTGTATAGAAACATCAAAACTTAAAATGATAGTTTCTTTAGATTGAGTCAATTCTTCAACATAAGGTTTTGCTTTTTTCCATAGAAATTTACTGTCGTAAACTTCTGTCCCTAATGCTCGTGTTATTTTGTCGTGCTTTATTGAAAGTAATGATGCCATTCCTGTTGCTGTCGTGTAAGAACTTGAACTTATCAAGTAATCCTTATATAAATCAACAAAATCATCCATCTTTTTAGTATCAGAGTTATCAACAATATCATCTATAAATAGTATAAATTCAGATTATACTTGCGTAAGGTGAGTTCGTTAACAAGCGATTCCCAAAAAAAATATTCATAAACTGGCTCCTTTTACTAGGCTCATTGGTATTTTTAATTTCGTGCGCCAAAAACATATTTCCGATCTTCTAATTTTTCACAACGATTCCGTAAATATTCCGTTCAGTTTTGAAAAAGTAACACGTTATGAATACATAAAATTTTGCCTTTTTTCTCTTGCACACAACGGCTCGGCTATGGTTAGTACGGGA
>Ga0209712_10004569_pt1 | contig 10966 bp, 8 predicted proteins | sample ArcOceMetagenome_FD_187443 | JGI IMG/M metagenome (GOLD analysis project Ga0209712, IMG submission 187443) | Marine eukaryotic phytoplankton communities from Arctic Ocean - Arctic Ocean - Greenland ARC118M Metagenome (SPAdes) (version 2) | ecosystem: Environmental > Aquatic > Marine > Oceanic...
ATGGAAATCGAATTTATGGTGGGGGGGTTATATCTTCTCCAGGCGAAACAATTCATGCAATTGAATCAGATGATTGTGTTCATATGCCAATGCGTCCATTGGACGCATTAAGAACCCCTTACCGTATAGACATTATGCAACCTATTTATTATGTGCTGGATTCATTTGACTCCCTGTTCAATATTGCTGATATGGATATTATGGCCCTGGTTAGCCAAGCTAAACAATTAGGTCTATTTGCACCTAGATTTTTACCAAAAGAAAAACAAGTCAGTTAATTTTTTTATATATAGATGACTTTTTTTGCCCCTCTCAAAAGCAGGTTTATGAAGCTGTGAAAACTGCCAAGTAATAACACTGTCTTAGCTTAGCCAATTGTAATAATATCTTTACGATAGCCTTAATTGGGCTGGTTTAGTCTTGTATTCAAAACGGGGTTGTAAATGCGCTTAGAAGTAAACTGCCAGGACCGTTTGGGCATTGCTCAAGATGTGTTAGATATATTGGTTGAGCATGAAATAGATCTACGGGGAATTGAAATTGATGAATTAGGAAAAATATTCCTGAATTTCCCCAATATTGAATTTGCAGATTTCCAACATTTGATGCCTAAGATACGTAAAATTGAAGGTATAGAGGATGTGAAAACCACACCCTTTATGCCTATCGAACGCGAGCAGTATCAACTTAAAGCTTTATTGCAAACTCTGCCCGATCCGGTTTTCTCTGCACACCCTTTATGCCTATCGAACGTGAGCAGTATCAACTTAAAGCTTTATTGCAAACTCTGCCCGATCCGGTTTTCTCTGTGGATACCAAAGGCAAAATCATATTGATCAACGATGCGGTTGTATCAAGTCTAGACGTCCCTAAAACTAATATTATTGGGACTGATATTGCCGAGTTTCTCAAAGGATATAATGTGATCCGATGGTTGGAAGGTAAAAAACCTCAAGCTCAAGCACAAAGGATCAGATTTTTAGAACAAGATTATTTACTTGATATGCTGCCCGTTATGGTGCCTGACTCCGATGGCGCTGATATATTGGCGGGGGCAGTATTTATGCTAAAGTCTGAACTCAGATTAGGTCAGCAACTGACTGTTTTTCATAAGGCTAACGTGGATAGTTTTATCTCTATCCAAGCGGATAGTAAAGCGATGAAAAATGTAGTGAAAGAAGCCAAAAGAATGGCCGAGTTGGATGGACCTATTATTATTTTTGGAGAGACGGGAACAGGTAAAAAGATGCTTGCCAAGGCATGTCATGAGGCAAGTAGACGCAATGAGGAGGTGTTTTTATCCTTAAACTGTGGATCTTTAGAGGAAAATATGACTGAAATTGAATTATTTGGTTATGCCCCTGGGACTGATGGACAAACAGGGAAAAAAGTTGGTTTATTAGAGCAGTCACAAGGTGGCACTTTGCTCTTAGACGAAGTTGATGGTATGTCTGCAAGGCTTCAGGTAAAACTTTTGCGTTTACTACAAAAAGGCAGCTATCAGAAAATAGGTGACGAGGAAGAGTTGCCGTTCGACGTTCGGTTAATTTGTACTACTCAAAAAGATTTAGGTAAATTAATACAAGAGGGAAAATTTAGAGAAGACTTATTTTATCGTTTAAATATGTTGAGTTTGGTTTTACCCCCATTGCGGGAACGTAAATCAGATATTATTGCGCTAGCTGAGCGATTCGTTAAACAGCATAGTGTAAAATTAGGTCTAAAAGCTCCTAAGATGAGTAAAGCTTGTCTCGATTATTTACAAATATATCCGTGGCCTGGCAATGTTAGACAACTTGAAAATGCACTTTATCGTGCTGTTTCATTACTAGAAGGTAACGAATTAAAAAAAGAAGATATTCGACTGCCGTCATGCTCTGCAACAGTAAGTTTTGTTTCAGAGGAATTCGTCGGTAGCTTAGATGATGAAGTGAAGCGTTTTGAAAAAGACATTCTGGTACGATTATACCCTAGTTATCCAAGTACAAGGCAGTTGGCTAAAAAGCTAGGGTTAAGCCATACCGCTATTGCAAATAAATTGCGTGACTACGGGATTAATAAAAAAACTGTAAAAATCGTTTGAGCTTTTTAGTTGAGCTCTAGATTATTATCGTGATTAGGCAAGCTTTTAAAAGCATCCAGTAGAAAAATCTAGTTAAAAATAAAGGTAAACCCTCATTAAATCCATTACTCAAGAGTAAGTCCGATTCAGCACACCAACAGATTGAAAAAATTTTACCACCACAAAATTATGTTGGTATCAAACTAGTAGGTTTTTTATAGATTTTTAATGGGTAACTCAGTAGTATTTTTAACCTGCTTAAGAGCAAAGGTAGAACTTAGATGATCAACTAACGGCAGGTTAGTCAACTTAGTTTTAAGTAAGTGTTCATATTCCTCGATACTTTCAACAATTACTTTTAGCAGATAATCCTTATCTCCACTTGTGGTATGACACTCAACTATTGACTCAATACTTTGAACTGCTTTTTCAAAGTCATTTAACGACTCACCGTCATGATTCTTTAACGTGACATAAATGAAAACTGACACGCCTAAATTCAACTTCTTATTATCTAACAATGTCACTTTCTGTAGAATCACTTTTTCAGCTTCGAGGCGTTTAACTCTTCGCCAACAGGGTGTGTGTGACAATCCCACTTTTTGACTTAAATCTGCCATCGAAACAGTCGCGTCCTTTTGCATGACACGCAAAATTTCTCGATCGAATTTATCTAGTTTCATAAAAATTGTGTTTAATTGAGAGTATTGACTTACCTGATAGCATGATGAAAATTTAATTCTTTTTCAAGACAAAAAAGAGGATATTTATCCTAGTGACTCAATTCATCTGTGATTTATCATCTTAACTATTTTAACTGCACAATAAAGTCGCAAATAATATCCTATCTCTTATGAGATATGATTGTAGCATTGGGATATTTAAGGGGTGAAGAAGATGTCGGTTTTTGAACATAGCGAATTTGATGGACACGAACATGTGGCATTTTATCAAGATAAAATGAGTGGGTTAAAAGCAATCATTGCTGTACATAATTCAAACCTTGGTAGTGCTTTAGGCGGTTGCCGGATGTGGCCATATTCTAATGACGATGAAGCATTACGAGACGTATTGAGATTGTCCAAGGGCATGACTTATAAAGCGGCAATGGCTGGACTTAAGCAAGGGGGGGGCAAGGCTGTTATTATTGGCGATCCTCGAACTGAAAAAACCTCAGATAAATTGTTAGCTATGGGTGATTTTATTGATAGCCTATCTGGGAAATATATCAGTGCTGAAGACTCAGGTTTAACTGTTAATGATTTGAAGCTAATGAGAAAGAAAACTGTGCATGTGTCAGGTATTCATGCCAAATATCATATTAATTCAGAACCTAGCGATGGAAATCCTGCACCATCAACAGCGTATGGTGTTTACGTAGGTCTTAAGACAACGGTAGGACATGCCATGAGTTCAGAGCTTAAGGGGGTGAAAGTTGCTATTCAAGGTTTGGGGCATGTTGGAATGCGCCTAGCTAAACAGTTGCATAAACAGGGTGCCATATTGTATGTAACCGACATTCATTCAGAAAATATTGAAAAGGCAGTCAACGAGTTTTCTGCAATCGCCGTCAGCCCTCAAGATATCTATGATTTAGATGTTGATGTATTTGCTCCCTGTGCGATGGGAGCTATTCTTGATGCCAAAAATATTGCGAAACTTAAAGTGAAAGTTATTGCTGGGGCTGCGAACAATCAGTTAGCAAAAGAAGAGTTTGGCCAGTTGTTAGTGGATAAAGGGATCCTTTATGCTCCAGATTATGTGATCAATGCGGGTGGAATAATTGACATCTATCATCAATCAATTGCTAGCTCAGATAGAGGATTACGAGACCATATTGAAAAAATTAGCGAGACATTGTTAGAGATATACAGTCGCGCTCAGTCACAAGGAATAGCCACCAATATTGTCGCCAATCAAATTGCGGAAGAACGTTTTGGCTAATTTTTATACTTTAAATACATTGTCGTCAAAAGTGGGTTGCATCTAACATAAGCTTTGTTCATAATACTTGGGCTTTAACAAAAATATTCCAATTTTGCTAAGGTTTTTCAATGGTGACCTTTCGGTCCCCTCGCAATGATACCTTGTGAACCCGGTCAGGCCTGGAAGGGAGCAGCCGCAACAAAAGACTCATGTGCCGAGGTGTGGCTGGAAGGGCACCACCAACCACTCCAAAAAATTTAAAGTCCCAGAGAAACAAGAAATTGTTTACAGTTATCATGGTGAAAATATCATTATTGGTAACACCAAATTATTCATCCATTTATTATCCCAAAAAAAGATGCCTAATAACTTTGAAATATATTTTATTTTAGTAAACTTTAAATAAATCTGGGTAATATCATTTTTTAAAAACGCGTCTAGATCTGTACACAAAACACACAAAAAAATCAACCATACCAAGTAAAATCATCAACACTATTCTGTAATGAGTTCTTATTTAATTTGAACACCCTGATTGTGATAAAATTATTGTTTTTACTTAATGAACGCTTCAGAGGCTATCTTTAAAAAACACAAAGTGTCCATAAAAGCTAAGTATATCATTATACAAGTTCATTTTTTATTGTCTCAAATAGTAAATCTAATACATTTACTATATTAGTGATTTGCTTATTTCGTATACTTAAATTGGTGACGAGAACATTTTTGCTTTGGTATTGCGTAAATATGTAAAGAATTTAACTTGATCATAAATAAATATTGTAAATAATTTTTACTAAATTGAATTACTTATGAATACTTCAACTTATATCTTATAATCGAACGATTCCTCTAGTTGACCTTATGCCCCGGTTACGTATATGATAAATCAGGGGTTCACTACCTCTTATATTAAAAGTCGTTTCAACGACAATACACACTAAAATTGTGGTCCAGGGAGACATACATGTTTACAAATTCAAAGTTGACGAAGTCAATTCGTCTAGCAGTAGCTGCTGGTGCAGTTGCCACTGTGTTTTCATCAAGCAGTATTTTTGCGCAAGAAGCAGAAAAAAAAGAAGGTTCAGATGAGCTTGAACGAGTCGTAGTTACTGGCTCACGTATCAGGCGTGCTGATATAGAAGGTGCTTTACCTGTAACCGTTATTGATCGTGCGGCTATTGAGTTTTCTGGTCAGACTTCTGTTGCAGATTTACTCCGTAACACGTCTTTCAACTCAACTGGTTCGTTTCGTCCACAGTCTGGCTCATCTGCACAAGGTGTTTCGTCTATAGACTTACGTGGTATTGGCGCATCTCGTACATTAGTACTTATTGACGGACGTCGTCTTGCACGTTCACCGTCAACAGGTTCTTCACAAGATTTGAACTCAATCCCAGCTGCAGCTGTAGAGCGTATTGAAATACTGACTGACGGTGCTTCTGCGGTATACGGTTCTGATGCAATCGGTGGTGTAATTAACGTTATAACACGTAAAGATTTCAACGGTGTTGAAATGCGTATTGGTGCTTCTCAAATTGAACACGAAGGCGGCGATCGCGAAGAAGGCTCAATCATTTTTGGTACAAGCTCTGACAAAGGATCAATGTTAGGTGGTGTATCTTGGAACTCACGCGATATCGTATACGCTCGTGACTTCCCATGGTCTTCTCCAGGTGGTTCGTTCTACTCACAGAATTTCCGTGACTACAACCGTGCAGGTACTAGCTGGACAAAAATTGGAGGTGATGCGTGTGATCAAGGTGAATTCCGTAGCATCGATTATAGCGTTGCTATTCCAGATTCAAGTGGTGCACAACAGCGTTGTGGATTTAACTTTGCCGCCGTTTCTGCTGATGAAGCCTCAACAAGCAACTTAGGTTTCTTTTTAAATAGCCGTTATGAAATTAATGATGATTGGGCAATATTCTCAAACATGAACATTTCAAAGAGTAGTTCATTTGGTCGTTATGCACCTTCTCTAGCATTTGTAGACGTTTCAGCAGATAGCCCAAACAACCCAACTAACCCAGCAAGCCCTTACTATGATGCGGCGTTTAATGTGTCAACTTATGACGACACTTTTGATGGCCCTGCCGGTTCTGATAGCGTATCTATTCTTCACCGTTTTGCCGGCTTAGGAAATCGTGACAACGAAGTGGATAACGAAGTACAAGACATCCTAGTTGGTGTTGAAGGCGAAATAAACGATGTGTTTATAGACTTTGGTGTACGACGCAACAAATCACGCACATATGACATTGGTCGTAACTATGTAGTTATTCCAATTGCTGAGCAGTACATGAATGAAGGTTCATATTTAGTAGGTGACTTAGATCGTAACCCTTCTGATGTCCTTAATTCTATGAAGGCTACTATTTCACGTATCAGTGATTACAACCAAGATGAAATATTTGGTTCTGCACAATTTGACTTGTTCGATATGGACGGTGGTGCTGCAATAATGCTTGTTGGTGCTGAATGGCGTGATATCTATTACAACGATCAATACGATTCACTATCAGAAGGTGGAGTAATTGGTGGTTCTGCTGGTAACTCAGCCGGCGGTGGTAGACAATCTCGTGCAGCTTTCATTGAGTCTATTTTTCCAGTAATGGATGAGTTAGAAGTGACAGCCGCTATTCGTTACGATAGTTACTCTGACTACGGTAGTGACATATCACCAAAGCTTTCTGTTAAATATACACCAAGCGACGAATTAGTATTACGTGCATCATACGGTAAAGGTTTCCGTGCTCCTTCACTTGATATCCTTACGCAAAAGCCAGCTTTTTCAGCTGACTCTGTAAACGATGACACTCACTGTATTGCAATTGGTGACGTTGCTGGTTGTTCTGACCAAATTAACGCCACTGTTATCGCAAACTCAGCACTTGAGTCAGAAAGCTCTACTCAATATTCTGCAGGTGTAGTTTACGAGCCAATGGATGAACTTAGTTTGTCTGTAGATTTTTGGAGTATCGAAATTGATAACCTAATTTCTGGTTTCAGTTCTCAGTTCCTTATCGACAGTATTTTAGCCGGTGATCCAATTCCTGTCACCATGAGTGTTACTCGTGAAGCAAACGGTGAGATTGCTAGTGTTGTACGTGGTTTTGGTAACCGTGGTGACCTTAAGACTACTGGTATAGACATGAATCTCGTTGGTAACGCAGATTTAGATGAGCTTGGTTCAATTCGCTCTACGTTAAATTTATCTTACACTATCGATTACACAATTGATGGCGGACGTAATACAGTGAATGACTTCGGTCAGCCAGAGTACAGAGGTGTTTGGTCTAACGTATATAGTATTGGTGATTTTGACATTGCTTACAATATGAACATTATTGCTAGCACATCTGAAGATACTGTAGCTGGTGTTCAAGAAGGGCATGTTCCTTCTTGGATAACTAACGATATACAAGCGACTTATAATGCTGCATGGGGTGGTAAAGTCACCGTAGGTATTCAGAATATTGGCGGTAAAGAGCCACCATTGTACGGTTCTGGCGGTCGTGACTATAACTTTAATTTGTATGATGGTTACGGACGTATCACTTACGTACGTTATTCTCAATCTTTCTAAAAGATTAGACGTCATTTAAAAAGCGAGCTTAGGCTCGCTTTTTTATTATTTAAATCCAAACTATTAATCCATTGGTTTTACATCGTATACACATCTTATGTAGAGAAAATCTATGCCATTAAAAACACAAGCTTGGGAGAATTATTGGGAATCCAATGCCTCTATGAGTAGCTTTGCTTTTGATTATTCTGCTACCGAAGGCCCTTATAAAAGAATAAATAAATTTTGGGTAAGAGCATTTGAAGAATTTACACTGTCAGATACTATTGTCGATTTAGGTGCAGGTAATGGCGCTCTGGTACACCTGTTCTTGCAAAGCAAAGGACTTCAATATATTGAAAAGTGGTTAAATATTGATTCTGCAAAAGCTGTAGCTCGAATCGAACACTCCACTGTGACTTATCAACAAGATGATATGTGCGAGTTAAGTTTACCTGATAACAGTGTCAATCACTTTGTGAGTATGTTTGGACTAGAGTACGGAGATTTTTCTAAGACGGTACCTCACCTCTACAGGTGTTTGCGGTTGGGAGGGCAATTTCATTTTATTTTACATCACCAAGATTCGATTGTCAGCAAACAATCCAGGGTGACTATAAGTGTTATCGAAAAAGTCTTGGCATCAAATTTATTAAATAATCTAACCCAATTTGTGAGTTTAGAAGAATTGAAAACACACCTACTGTTCGGTTTAAACCAAACTGTACAGAGTGTTGAAGAACATGCACTAGATGATGTTAAGATTATTGGAAAAGGTATTTATAACATCATACATTCTTCGAAAGATTTAACTAATAAAGTGGATATGCTTTTATCTTTAAAAAAGGATATGCTCTGGCAAATTGAACGTTTGCAACAACAATTAGCAGGAGCGCAACAAGTAAAATCTTTATCAGCGTTTTTACATAAAAACGCATTTGGTGAATATTCTCTTGCGCCACTATCATACGAAAATGAGATTTTATGTTGGTCTCTAACGGGTACTAAAGTTTAATAACAGAATCAAAGGAAATAAAATGCAACATGGGATAATTCTACTAGTAACATTGCTTTTTACTATAAATATCAAGGCAAGTCCCGTTGACTTGCCTGTAGAAGCATTTTTTAAGAATGCTAAATTTAGTAATATGAGCATATCACCAGACGGAAAGCATCTTGCGGTAACTTATGACACAGGTACCTCAAATAGTGTTGCCATCATGGATATCGGTTTAACTAAAGTATTATCAAATATTAACTTTGGTGATTACATGCGAATTGGTCGTGTCTATTGGCCGCGGTCAGATCGTTTTATACTCTCATATTCTAAATTTGTGGGGTATTTAGACAATAATGGCACTCCCCCTATCCACGTTGCATACGACTTAGATGGGAAAAATGGTCGTCAATTGACTATCCCCCAACGCACACGTTACAACATCATCAGCCTACTCCCAAATAAGCCAAACAAAATATTGGTCACAAAAGGCCATTACTTTGATGAAGGTGCCGTAAAGTTATTTGAAATACAAATAGATAAAGGCAAAGAGGATTACATTGGAGGCGAGCCATTGAAAGCTACTTCAATTATTGCAGATTCTGAAGGTATTCCTCGTGTGGCGGTAATATTCAAAGATCTTGAAGATGAAGACGAATTGGGTAACGTTGAAATTTCTTTAAAGGTAAAGCGTACGCCAAAAAGTGATTGGGAAGTAGCAAATTTACCCATTTTGGCGGGTATCGATACTAAGGTTGCTTTGTTAGGTTTTAATGCTGACAACACAATCGCGTATGTCTCGTCTGATATAAAAACTAAAGTACCCAGTATCTATTCTGTCGATCTCGCGACCTGGGAAACTAAACTCATACACGAAGAAAACGTATCAGATATAAGTGGTAGAGGTGAGTTGTACAACGGTGCATTAGAAGCCTTGGCTTTTTCTCCCGATTATAATCGTACGGTATTCCTATCTGATGACAGTGAAATGAAAAAGCTCATGATGCAGCTTTATGTGTCTTTAGATATTGATGACGAAACATCTGATATAAGCATTAGTTCTTTTACTGAAGACGGCGGCAAGCTAGTATTTAACGTAAGGTCTGATCGTGATCCTGGTGTGTTTTATTTATTCAATCGTGGGATAGATGGTTCTAAACCAAACATTAGAATGCTATCGGTAGCTAACGAACAAATTGATCCTAGTCAAATGGCTGCCATGAAGCCTATTAAATTTCAGTCTCGTGATGGTATAAGTTTAAACGGTTACATGGTTTTACCCACTTATGGTGAAGCACCGTTCCCAATGATACAAATTATACACGGTGGCCCTCATGGTCCTCGTGATTACTGGGGATGGAATAGAGAGGCCCAGTTTTTGGCTAGCCGCGGCTATGCCGTGGTTAGCGTAAATTTTAGAGGGTCTGGTGGTTACGGCAAAGCATTCGAACGTTCTGGTTACAAAGAGTGGGGCGGAAAAATGATCAATGACATGACTGATGCGACTATGTGGATGGTTGACAATGGCTATGCCGATAAAGACCGCATGTGTGTCTATGGTGGCTCTTATGGAGGTTACGGTACTTTACAAAGCGTAGTACGTGAGCCTGATTTATATAAATGTGCTATTGGCTATGTGGGTGTGTATTCACTTCACGAAATGAAAAAATCTGGAGATATAGTAGATCGTAAAAGTGGTCGCACCTTTTTGGACCGAGTGTTGGGAATGGACAAGGACTTACTGACTGAATTTTCACCGGCATTGAATGTTGACAAAATAAAAGCCGATTTATTTATTGCTCATGGTCGAGAAGACGTACGAGTGCCTATGGATCAGTATGACGTGTTGAGTGATAATTTAAAGCGGATTGGAAAGCCTTATCTTTCAATGATAAGAGATGAAGGTCATGGTTACCAACAAGATAAAAACAAATACGATTTTTATCGAACTATGGAAGGATTTTTTGCGAAAAATTTAAAATAAAAGCTTCTATCTAAATTTCTAACAGTTTTAAATACGCCATCCACAATGTATCGTGGAGGCGTATTTAAAATGACATAACAATCTAATCCTCACTTTTTTGACATTACCTTTCACGTTACTACCAACACGCTAAATTGTTGAATAAATAATAACTTTAAGCTGCTAAAAATTTTAAACAGAAATGACTTGGGTACAAATACGATTGCTTGTACTGACACTTTCAAGTCCAAAGAAAAAAGCAAAAAATCGACTGGTGCATTCTAAAACTTGAGATTTATTTCTACTTATTCTGCGTTGCATGATTTAGAAGGGCGACCTGTATAAATGTATTCTCGCCACTTAATTAAGCAGTTTAAAATTTAGACAGAGGAAAATTATCCCAAAACCGATTTAAGTATTGACATAGTATTTGACTGCACGTCAATAATG
>Ga0209712_10004574_pt1 | contig 10963 bp, 15 predicted proteins | sample ArcOceMetagenome_FD_187443 | JGI IMG/M metagenome (GOLD analysis project Ga0209712, IMG submission 187443) | Marine eukaryotic phytoplankton communities from Arctic Ocean - Arctic Ocean - Greenland ARC118M Metagenome (SPAdes) (version 2) | ecosystem: Environmental > Aquatic > Marine > Oceanic...
GCTTTTTTCACTAGGGTACTGTTTGTATAAATAGCTCCATTTGCCAAACAAGACTTGGCATTCATTGCACAAGACACTATGGGTTTAGGTGAGTTTTCCAATTCTACAAGACACATACGGCAATTTCCTGAAATAGATAAGTTTTTGTGATAGCAATAATGTGGTATATTTACTCCTAATGTTTCACAGTAATCAATAAGGGGTGTATTTTGTTTTCAAAAGTCATTATTTAAATTATTTTTAAACTCCAAATCATAATTAAATTTTATATTATTTATATGAAAGTATTTCAAAATTAAATTGAATTTCATTTAAGGAAACGTAGCTTCAAATGGTTAAAGCGTCGACTTGTCACGTCGAAGATTGCTGGTTCAAATCCTGTCGTTTCCGTCTCTTGTGTCTTAGCCTTTGACCTTTTTAATTTTATCTATTCGAATAGTGTTTTTTAATCTATAATAGATGGTTAAAATAGCTAAACCTATTGCAGACTCTGCTGCAGCAATAGTCAGTATGAATAAAACAAATACATAACCTGTAATATCATCTAAATATATAGAAAAAATAACGAAGTTTAAGTTTATTGCCAATAACATTAGTTCGATTGACATTAGTGTTATTAATATATTTTTTCTATTTAAAACAAGCCCTAATACTCCAATTAAAAACAAGGTTATAATAATATTTAAAATGTAATTTATATTTAAAACTATCATGTATATATTAGCAAAATTTGGGTACATTGGGGTTTGAACCCAAGACCTGTGGATTAAAAGTCCAATGCTCTACCAACTGAGCTACATACCCATTTTTAATTCTTTTACTGCAAACCCCTTATAATGCAAAAAGAATTAAGAACGCCATCATTAATGAGAAAAGTGCGATAGCTTCAGTTAAGGCAAAACCTAAAATAGCCAGTTTAAATAATTCATCTTTTAAAGAAGGATTTCGTGAAATTCCAATTACTAATGCACCAAATACGGTACCAATTCCTACTCCAGCTCCTGCTAGCCCAATAGTTGCTAATCCAGCCCCTATAAATTTAGCTGCTTGTAATAACATGTAAATTATCAAATACATATATATATAGATATACATTCCGGTGGCTTTAAAGCAGCTTTTAATGCTTAATTTTTAGATTTTAAAGATCCCATCAAATTTAATAAAATAAAGTCTATTTTAAAGGTTTAATGTCTTTGCAATTTATAATATCATTATTTGTATTATGACAAAATCATTGTTTTAACGGGTAATTTAGCGCCTCCCGTTTTAAAGGCTGTGATTGCAACATTTTGCGATATCCCGTATACTTCAAACAAAACTGTACCAGCATTAATTTTAGCACTTCAATGAGAAAAGGCACCTTTACCTTTCCCCATTCTAATTTCAGTAGGTTTTGCTGTAATAGGAACTGTAGGAAATACTCGTATTCATAATTTACCTTTACGACTTAATTTTCTGACAATAGCTTGTCGTGCAGCTTCAATTTGTCGGGATGAAATAGTGCCTGATTTAGTCGCTTTTAATCCAATGCTTCCAAATTTTAATTTATTTGAACGAAAGTTAAATTTCGATAGTTTACCTTTTTGTATTTTCTTATATTTAGTCTTTTTAGGCTGTAATAACATAAGTCTTTTAATAATCATTTTCACACAATCAAACTTTTACTCCAAAAGTTCCATTAACTGTATAAGCAGTTGATTGGTGATAATCAATTCTAGAATTAAATGATTGAAGAGAGAATTTTCCAAAATGTATGCTGCTAGCTCTTGCTCTTGGTGCTCTGTTAAATCTACCCTTAATAACAATTTTCACACCCGTAAGGCATGAAGTATCAGACTTGATTAATAGCATAACAGTTTGCTTTAAAAATCCCAAAAAATAATTATCTTTTCGAGAAATACTCATTTGATCCGTCCTTAATTGGTTAAGCCTAAATTGGTCACTTATAAACTCAGCTAATACTTTTGCAGATTTTCTTTTAGAAATACTAACAAGTAAAATATTTATGGCTTCTTTAAAAAAAGAATTTTTAGTAAAATTTCTTAATTGTTTAAAAATTTGTTTCAAATTTTCAATTTGAACGTGTGATAATTGTTTGTAGCGATTTAAATTTTGTAGTGTAACAGAAATATTAACTTTATTTTTAGTATATGTTTCTAAACTTTTTAGTAAGATTTCTTGAAATCCTTTCAAATCCATCGTTCAGTATTTTTTAAGTTTATTGAATGAAGCATTTTTACTTCTATTTATTTTCTGAAATTTTTTCATCTTTAATTTTTTCATCGAGCTAAGCAACGGTTTAAATTGTAAACTTTCATTTTTAATCTTTTTTCAATTCTTTTTTTTCCAATTCTTTTTTTGTTCGTTCGAAAGAGTGGGATGAAATTCTGTTGAAAATTCCTTCGAATATTTAGTTACATTTTTTTTTATGACGTAGAAGGTTTTTGTTGTAATATAAAAAGAAACAAATATTTGTAACGAGCTATCGGAATAAAATATTTTGCAATTATGGATTTTTATTTTATATAGTCCAAAAAATCGATTCAAATATTTTTGAATTTCTAAGGTTTTGTATAAATACAAAGAAGACTCTTCATTATTTTTCTCAATATGTTTTAATTCCCAATTTTTTTTATTTACCCCTTGTCTAAAAATTCGTGCGTCCGTTTTCTGACCCATTCTTATTTATTTTTTTTTTTCTTATAAGAAAACTGTTTCCGTGTAGAAACAAATTCACCTAATTTATGACCAACCATTTCATCTATGACTTTTACAATTATAAATGCTTTTCCATTATAAACTCGCAATGTAATCCCAATAAATTTCGGCAATATTATGGAGTTTTTAGATATAGTTTTAATATTATTTTTAAAAACTAACGTAGAGTTTTTTACTTTTCTCAGTAAGTTATTTTCAATATATGGTCCTTTCCATTTAACTCTGTTCATTTTTTAATATTTTAATACTTTGATTTTTTCTTCTTGTCCTTGTTTGAATGTTTAACTGCTTGTTTAGAATACAAACTATTTTTTTGTAAATTAATAAATAAGTATGTACTAGTACTTTATGTACCCAAACGATAGACAAGTGCATTTCAACGTAATAAATGATATAAGCAATAGAATCAGCAAGATATATTTTTTCTCATTATTTTTAAGGATTAGAATATTTAATCAAATAAGTACTCACCCCTAATGCTTGGCAACGAATTTAATAGAACGTTTAATGGTAGATTTCCTCAAGTAATATGGTACCATTATGTGTCTATTAAAATTTTAGATCTTTTCGGTTGCTTGTTTTACCATTTTTGGTAGGTTTGCCTCACGGCGTTACAGAAGATCGACCTCCCGAACTTTTCCCTTCCCCACCCCCATGAGGATGGTCTATAGGGTTCATTGCTACTCCTCTAACTGTTGGTCGTTTGTTCATCCATCTATTACGACCAGCTTTGCCTATAGTATTAAAAAATGAAAACTCATTCGAGACAGTCCCAATTGTTGCTTGGCATGTAGGAGAAATAAATTTATGCGTACCAGAGCTTAACATAACTCGACAGTATTTAGAGGTTTTTTCGATTAGTTGTGCATTAGTTCCTGCAGATCTAGTTAATTGAGCTTTTTTATTTTCTTTTAATGAAATATTGTGAATGAAACCTCCGACAGGAATTTTCATTAATGTTAAAGAATGCCCAACTTTAATATCGGCACTAAAGCCTGCCTTTACAATATTACCAATATTTAAATATTTGGGAGCAATTATATAAAAATATTTAAAATTTAAAAAGTCATAAATAGAAGCTATAAAAGCTGTTCTGTAAGGGTCGTATTCTATACTAGTAACAATTCCTGTTGAATCTTCAGTTCGTATAAAATCAATTTTTCTATATTTTTTTTTATGACCACCACCTTTATGGCATACAGTAATTTTTCCAGAATTATTTTTACCTGCTACATTTTTTTTACCTATAATCATATTCTTAATTAAAGGAACTTTATTTAATTTTTTTCTTGATAAATTAATTAGTTTTTTTTGGGTTGACGAAGTAAACTTACTTTTTATTGAGTTCATATGAATAAAAATTATTTCAAAAATTTATGCTTTTACTGAAAATAGCAAATAAGTCATTTTTTTCACATAACTTAATTACTCGTAATTACATGAAAAATTTATTTTGTAGCATCGGGATTTTCGAGTTTGTAAAAGAAGAGACATTTTCATTTTACGTACGTTGACTACTTCTATTTATTTTTACTAATTTGTACAATCTTAAAATGAAAACAAATTATTTTATCTCATATATATATGTTTCTTTTTTCAATAACAAAAAACTAATTAGTTACGTTATAAACATCAATTTATCTTCAACAAATACTATAGTTAACATCAATAATATTAAGGGTAACCCTAAATTTTTTTATTCTGCAGGGATGTTTAATTTGCAAAAAAAACAAAAAATTAGACAACCTAAAGCAACAATTCTAATCTTGCGAGCTTTGCTGTTAAAATCAAAAGTTTTTAAAACGAAACCTGTTGCTGTGCATTTTAACAATTTATTCTTCAATTACCAATCATATATTTTTAAAAAATTGAAGCAAAAAATTTTCACAAAATTAGTCATGAGTTATATTTTTCATTCACATAATGGATGCAGACTGAAGAAAAAGAAACGAATTAAAATTCGCACTCGAACTAGAAAGTTGTAGAAGGAATGACTGAGTGGTTGAAAGTGGCAGATTGTAAATCTGTTAAGTCTATCTTATCGTAGGTTCGAATCCTACTTCCTTCAACGAAATATAACGCAGTTTGGTAGCGTGCCTGTTTTGGGAACAGGAAGTCATGTGTTCGAATCACATTATTTCGATATTGGCAATGTTTTTTTGCTTTTGAATTTATAGTAAGGCATTTTTGTGAAAATTTTCATAGAATTATGAAGACCGTGAAAGTTTTCAAGATACGACATTCTTTTTAAACTTTTAATTTGTTCTTTAGAGTAAATTTTATCGTTTAGCCTACAACCTAATAAACCAATTAATGGACTAATATTTCCCAATTCTTTGAAAGTTAGTTTGGTATTATTACTGTTTAATACAATAATAGGGCCATGTATTAACGTAATTACATTTTTAAATATTGAATTTTTAAAAGTGTTAATCATTAATTTATTGAGGATTCTAAAATAATTAAGTTTATGACTAACTAAAACCTGCTCAATTTTAATTCAACTTTCACTGTTTAAAGAAGTCCCGTGAAAAAAAAAAAAAAATTTTATTTTTTTAAAATAATGTTTAATTCTAAAGAGTTTATAAGTTTTCAAATTAAAATCCATTTGTTATTGTTTAGGCTTAGTAGGACTTGAACCTACGACAAAACCGTTATGAGCGGTACGTTCTACCTCTAAACTATAAGCCTAAAGTAGCAAAAAAGCTAATTTTTGATTTTATGAGAAATATAAGTACAAGTCAACTTATTGTTGTTTTTTTTATAGGAATTTTGTTATTTAGCGATTTTTCGAAGATAATAAAAAATTTATGGGGTCTAGTTAAAAAAAACAAAATTTATAAAAATATGAAGAAAAAATAAATTCAGGAAAAAAGGGATTTGAACCCTTGACCTTTGGTTTTGGAAACCACTGCTCTACCAGCTGAACTATTTTCCTAAAAAATTTATGATTTATAAATACTTATTAGAAATTAAATACCGTCTTTTCTTCTCTTTTGTTGCTTGAAGTTTTATTATGGTAAATTGTTATTACTTTAAAGAAACTTTACTATATGTTTTTATAAGATTTAGTATAAAACCAAATAACAATAATTTGTTATATTTCTTAACAACCGATGTAGCCGAAATTTTTATTGCTTATATAAATTTATCGTCTTATGTAGCGAATCAAATAGCGGTAATATTTATATGCTGTCAATTTTTATTTTTTCTATCAACAGGGTTACATATGTTTGAGTATACTTATCTAAAAACTATTTTAGTAACTACAATAGTTTGTTGATTAATGTTTGTTTTTGTATTGAATAGTTTTATTTTTCCAACTAGTTGAGATTTTTTTCTAAAGTTTCAAGAATACTTGTCTTCTCAAAATTTAGCATTTTATTTTGAAGCTAAATTAAATGAATATTTAATTTTTTACAAATCAATATATTATTTGTGTAATTTAATTTTCCAAACACTAGTTTTGTTTTTTGTTATTTTAGACTTATTCAAAAATAATCTATTAATTGTTAAAAAACTTAGAAAAATCTTTTATTTTTCTTTTTTCCTTCTTTCAACATTTTTAACACCTCCAGAAGTTATATATCAAATAACAATTAGTATTTGCATAATACTAATTTATGAATTAATTACAATTCATATGATTTTAAAAACTGAGCTTGCTAATTTTACGTAGGTAACCAATTAAAACTTACTAAAATGCCTACTGAAAACAATAAATAGCCTAATGCTAACGGAAGAAAACTTTTTCAACCTATATACATTAATTGATCATACCTGTATCTTGGCAAAGTAGCTCGTGTAACTATGAAAAATATTACGCCAAAAGCAATTTTTAAACTAAACCAAAAGCTACCGGGGAAAAATGTGAAAGGGGGTAAATCAATTGTAGGCAACCAGCCACCTAAAAATAAGATAGAAACAAAAGCACTCATTAAAAGCATGTTAGCATATTCTCCTAGAAAAAATAAAGCAAAAGTCATAGCTGAATATTCAACATTATAACCAGAAACTAGCTCAGCCTCAGCTTCGGGTAAGTCGAAAGGATGCCTATTTGTTTCGGCAAGCATTGAAACACAAAAAATAATAAACATAGGTAACAAAGGTATTATAAACCAAACATTATTTTGAGCCATTACGATAGAACTTAAATTAAAAGAACCCGCGCAGACACACACGTTGATTATAATAAACCCTATAGAAACTTCATAAGAGATCATCTGAGCTGCAGAACGTAATGCACCTAAAAACGGATATTTTGAATTACTAGATCAACCAGCCATTATTATACCATATACGCTTAATGAAGACGTTGCAAATAAGTATAAAACGCCCACATTTAAATCTGATAATACTATTTGTTCTGATAAAGGCAAGACTGCTCAACCAATTAAACTTAAAATAAAAGTTAACATAGGAGCAATTAAAAATATGATAATATTAGAGTTACTAGGGAAAATGGTTTCTTTCACAAATAATTTTAATCCATCTGCTAGTGGTTGTAATAAACCTAAAAAACCAATAACGTTTGGGCCTTTTCTTCTTTGTATAATACCCATAATTTTTCTTTCAGCTATAGTAAAGTATGCAACAGAAATTAATAAAGGAACAACAATAGCAAGAATTTTTAGTACAGTACAAATTATTAATACAATCATTTTTAATTTAAATAACAAAACACATTAACTACAAGATAAGGTAGGATTCGAACCCACGGTATTTTTAAATACAATAGTTTTCAAAACTAACGCCTTAAACCACTCGACCACTTATCCTAAAGAAGCAAAAGAAGGGATTTGAACCCTCATCCATAATCTTGGCAAGATTACACTCTACCAAATTGAGTTACTTTTGCCGTAATAATGTCAAATCTATATGAAAAACTTAATAGACTTAAGTAAAAAAAAAAGTTCTTTCTGCGACTTAGAATTTGTAAGTAATGTAATGTCTAATCGTGGTATATCTTTAAAGAATTGAAACTGGTTTTCTAACTCTGCAAACAATAAAGGACTTTTAAGTTGAAAAGATATAGATTTAATTAATTTTAAATCTCACTGAAATCGAGACGTTTTGGACTGTTTAACTTTTGAAAAGATAGAAGTTATCAATTTCAGATAGAAAAAGTACATAGTACTTTTTTTCAAAACTATTTTACAGCCTACGGGATTTCCTTTTTTAATTTTCAAAAATACATTCAAATGTTTAGATTTCGTCATTCTACCTTTTTTAGATGAAATAAATTCCAAAGCCAATAAACTAGATACAAGATATTTGAAATTCGATTTTTGATACCCAAAATTTAATGTTATTTTCCTTAATTTAGGAATTTCTATTAGATTTCGATAGAAAAATGTATTAATTAAATCATATTTTATGACTTTAGAGAAGTATGTTTTAAAAAAAAACATTTTAGCTTACTTTTATATAAATCCTGAAGAAAGGGTTGCGAACTTGATTTTTTTCCTTTTCTTCAAAATCTTAGGCATAGGGCCTATGATACGAGACGCAATTGGTTTTCCTTGCTTATTTATTAAGCTGACTGCATTCGATTGAAAAAAAATTATAGTACCATCTTTTTTCACTGTTTTGTTTCTAGTTCTAATAATAACAGCTTTATGAACTTCACCTTTTTGTACTTTTGATGTTAATCGAGCTTTATTACGAAGCTTTTGTATAGATACTATTATCGTATCACCAAGAATAGCAAAACGTCTGTTAAAACCGTTTAAAACTTTAATACATTTTACAGTTTTAGCACCTGAATTGTCTGTTACTCTCAAAGTTGTTTGTTGTTGAATCATCTTTTTGCGTTTATAGCTCAATTGGATAGAGCGTTGGATTTCGGTCCCAAAGGTTATAGGTTCAAGTCCTATTAAACGTATTAAACATATTTTATTGCTATTTATTTAAAATCATCGGTAGTAAAAATATTTTTTTTTTAAATAAGCGTATTCGTATAAACGTCTTTTTTTATTCGTACTCACTCCTGAATTATTAGCTGTGGCTAACAATTCATTTGCAAGTTTTTTATGCATTCTTATTTCATTTTTATTTTTTGTTTTATTTAAAAAGAATTTTAAAGCTAGTGAAATTCTATTTTTATTATTTATTATATAAGGGAATTCTTTTACTTGCGAACGTCTTTTTTTCTGTTTTAATTGCTTCACTTTAAGTAAAGGCGTTATATTTACAAGTGCTCGGTTAATCAATTTCTTATGATCTTTAACAAATGATTTATCAAAAAACTTAATACTTTTTAATCAAATTTTTTCAGAAGTTGCACTTTTACCATTTAATAATAACTGGTTGATTATTTTTTCATTCATAACTTATTATTTATTTATTTTCTTAGTACCATATTTTGAACGAGATGTTCTTCTTCCTTTTAACCCACTAAAATCAAGTTTACCTCGAACTAAATGGTATTTAATACCAGGTAAATCTTTTACTCGACCACCTCTTATTATAACTGTTGAGTACTCTTGTAATTTATGACCTTCGCCAGGAATATAAGCCATTATTTTTTTATTATTAGTTAATCGTAATTTAACCAACTTTCTTAATGCTGAATTAGGTTTTTTTGGGGTTCTTAAAAAAATTTTAGTGCACACTCCTTTTTTCTGTGGGCAATTATCTAATGCGGGCACTTTATTTCGTACTTGCTTTTTTTCTCTCTTGCTACGACATAATTGATTTATAGTAGGCATTTGTTTAACTAATTTTACCAAAAAAGGGACTTGAACCCTTACTCTTTTACGAAAAGAACTAGAACCTAAACCTAGTATGTCTACCAATTCCATCATTTTGGCTTTTGTTGTATGAATACTCGTTATCGGACTTGAACCGATACTTTTTATATAAAAATCAGATTTTAAGTCTGACGTGTCTACCAATTTCACCAAACGAGCTTTTAGTATATTCCACAATTTGACATATTAACACTAGGTGCACAAGTATTCGGACTTTTTTTTACTCTAGCTTTTTTTTATTATTTCAATATTAGCGTTGTTATTCCAAGTTTTATAGAAGTGAAAAAATTTAGAACTAAGAAACTAGCGAAAAATACAACTTCTATTTCGATGATGGGTTTAGAGCTAGTAAACAACAAAAAGTTAATTAATAACAGCTACAAATGATTTATGCAATAACTTAAAAAGATGGGGATATAACTCAATTGGTAGAGTGTATGCTTTGCAAGCATAAAGTTATCGGTTCGATTCCGATTATCTCCAAGTTAACTTCACAATGCATTTTAGTTTTATTGCAGACTCTCTTCAAGTTGGATTTGAACCAACAACCTAGTGGTTAACAGCCACTCGCTCTACCTTTGAGCTACTGAAGACAGTAAAACTTTTAACAGATAGTCTGTTGGGTGGGAAGTTGAGTTTACCAAGACAAAACAATTGAAAAGAAAGTAACCTGAAAACGCATCAAATAACCCCTAGATGAGTTCTTCTGCATAAGACATTTTATTACCATATTTATACTATTTGTAATACAACAACAAAATTAACGAATACTATTTATTTTAACAGGCATAACTTCTTCTAATTAAAATGAATTCATACAATACATTTTTTTATCTTTCATAGAATTTAATGAAAGAATTGAAATCAATTCAAAAAGGGTAATATGTTAAATAGTTGGTATAATTAATATCTTCTATTACTAAAATTTGGAGCGTTTTATAATTAATGTAGAAATGTTTTGGAGGTATGGGTCAAATCTTTGACTTTCGAATGTTGGAAGTAACAAATTCAAAAGTGTCCCTATCCAATGTTATTAAATCTCCTTTTTTTAATACGTAAGAATTGTATTGAACAATTTTATTGTTAACATAAATCTTTTTGTGCGAAATTAGTTGTCTTGCACTTTTGAAACTATAAGAAAAATGTGTTCGATACAACGCAGTATCTAGTCTAGTTTCTAGTTTTTTAATGAACAAAATAGTAGCATGCGTATTTAAACTTTTAAATTCTTTCAAGGTTGATTTAACTAGCCTTTTCAAACAACTTTTCCTCAGGCTACCGTAAAAAAAGCTTAATCTTTGTTTATTTTGGAGGTTATATTTAAATTTTCTACTAAAAAAATTTTTAAAATTAAATAAGAAGTATGAAATAGGGTCATAAAAGTTTTTCTTCCTGAATTTTGAGTTGAAACGTTGAAACTTTTGTCATTTTTTTTTTTTAAACTTCATAAGTTTGTCCCTATTCTGAATATTTTTTTTCAATGGCAAAAATTT
>Ga0209712_10004575_pt1 | contig 10963 bp, 6 predicted proteins | sample ArcOceMetagenome_FD_187443 | JGI IMG/M metagenome (GOLD analysis project Ga0209712, IMG submission 187443) | Marine eukaryotic phytoplankton communities from Arctic Ocean - Arctic Ocean - Greenland ARC118M Metagenome (SPAdes) (version 2) | ecosystem: Environmental > Aquatic > Marine > Oceanic...
TGCATGCATCGCATCATCAATGTCTTGGCACCCGACAGGATCAACAGAAAAGATACGACATGACTTTCGCAAATCGCGCCTTTTGCTGATTTCTTCCTCGTCAATTTTCCATCCGGTTTCGTCCACCATAGGTAGACAAGCAAGGGCGTTGGCACTAAATGGAGATAAGTCAATACAGTGTTCTCTAAGCAGACATGAAACCTCAGTGTTTAGATCACCTACATCCCCTAGAATTTGTACAAAATGCCCATGAGGGCTCATTGAGGCTACATCCCAGCCATCAATTTCGACAAGTAGACGCTTGTTTTGAATCTTTTCATGCTGTATTCTCGTTTTGATACGAATACGAGGAATCTTGTAGTCCATTGGTACAACTAAAATGAAATTGTCTTCGCGGCGCAGTGCCCCAGTGATGGGTATCATTGTGGCGACAAATTTTCTCCTCAGATGACTTGATTTGTGCAACCCCACTACTCTCGCTGTAGGAACTGCATTGTTCGTGTCTCGAAACTTCGCATCGGTGTCTTCAGTGGTCTCGTCAGACGCACTGTTATGGACTAATCGGCGCCTTCCTATCGGCTCTTCCCATTGTTCTGATGGCAACGGCTCAATTACGACAGTATCCTCATGAATTGACCGATTGAAGTGCCCGTTGATTTCGTTTAAATAATATGTAACATTTGATCCATCTGGCGTGCGCACACTACAATATGCTTCTTTGGGATTATCCCTTGATACTTTGAGCACGCTTCGCAAGAGCTTCTTCTGTGCTACTCCGTATTCCAATTCTTGGTCTGGGAGGTACTCAAAGTGCCCGTAATTATCCATTTCAATGTGGTTCTCTCCAATAGGTACAATGGTGTTTCGCCTGGTGTATTTTTCTTCGCAGCTTTGTTTGATGTGATGCCAATGCTCAGTAATTAAGCCCTTCTCTTGCTCGCTCACTCCTGTGCAGAGGCTAGATAGAACCTTGATGAAACCTGAACAATCCATGGTTTGAATGGATGAAGTGGTGTCATTCGTATTTGATTCCAAAAGCAACTCATCTTCTGACAGTAAAATAATTTTGGCACCATTCAAAGAAGAAGCCTTGATCATCTGTGCAGCACGAGATAATGCGCATCGTGAGCGATTATTGACAGCCATGTTTGCGTACTGAAAAATGTCAAACTCATCTTCGCCACCCTCATCGCCATTAAATCTCAATGATAAATCAGCAAATGGAAGAACGGTGACCTTGCTTTGTCCTGCATTTACATTATTCTCTTGCCATAGTTTTACGATCCGTTTTCTCTCGTTAGCGGCTGCAGATTCAGTGGAAAGCTGATCATTTTGTAGATTGGGTATAGAAGGAGAAGAATTTCTATAATCCATGATTTCAGCAGCACTTTCCAATAGAATGAAAGTGAAATGTTCGACACGATCAAAAGACGTGTGATGCTGAATTAGGTCTTCAATTAGGGGGAGATATTTGCGAAGAAATTGTCCATCAGGTATCATGATTAATGCATCTTCGGACGTTGCAATGCTTGGTAACTTGACTTCCTCAAGCTTATTCTGGTATCTTTCTAGATACCGCATTTTATCGTTTTTAAAGGTACGAGAGATCCATCTTTTGCTCTCCATAATTCGAATCAGTGCTAAATATGTGAGAGCGAGGAGTGTTGCTTGGGAGTTAGACAGGTAGCAGTACCGGTGTACAATACCAAAGACCAAGGTAGTAACTACAGGGTGGGTGGGGGGGAATGTTGATCGCTTCCCGCTTCTTGGTACGGTACGTCGTGATGGCTTTCTTTTCACTTTTCAATGCTCATCATCATTGTCCCGCGCGCGAACGGACATAGCATTTATGTTCTCTCTCTTCTTTCCTCTTTCACTTCGTCTTTGAACTCCCAACTGAACTAGTAGCACGGTATGGGTCATTATTGTTGCAACTGTTGTGGCCGTCTTTTTTTAGAAGCCTACTGCTGTTCAGACTTGGTTCAGAATAAAGAATAAAGAACTGCGCAACAAGAAGCCTAAAATCAGGATCTGCAAGAACAGCTTTACTATTGAACACAGTAATCTATACCTACCAAATTTGATGATTTTTTCATTCCAGTCCCGTCATGAAGCGACGCTGATAATGTTTGAAGCTCAACAGTTCTTCCAAATAATGATCAACGTGTTGAAAAAACCTGGGGAAAATGCACAACCTTCTCACACAATCCTCCAGGGACATAATACATAATATAATTGTCCATCGCAATGTCAGTTTGTACCTACTAAATTTGATGTTTTTAAACGATTTTGGCAAGATTGGGTAAATCCAGTCCCTACTAGTGTATCCGCGTTTTTACTTATGGCGGTAATTATGCCGAGGTTCAAATCCGAGCACATTAGCAGACGGGTGTTGTATCTGAGTTTGTTACAGACATATATACTCCTAAACAGAAAAAGAAAGAAAAAGCAATACTCTCGGTCGAGACTCCGCTAAAATGGATTCTCTGCTGTGCTCTCGAATGGGTTTGCTCAGCAGATCCCTATCCACGAGTGAATTTCCGGGAGACAGGAGAGGTCTGTCGTTAGCGTATGGTATCAATCGAGTCCCACACAGGGTTCGATAGATGCCATCTGATCAGAGTGATCAGCAGTCCCATATAGGGTTTGCTGATCAGTCTGGTCAGTGGTCAGATCTGAGTGGGAAGCCATCTTAGACACCTTTGAAAGGTGTGAAGGCCTCCGAGAAGTGTCAACTCAAGCCAAGGAATCCTTTGAAAACTTTGCGACTTTATCTTTTGACTATGTGAAGTTAAAAATCTTTTTAGTCTCTCAAGGTTGAAGATGTTAGAGGGAAAAATGACCAATGACCATTGATTTTGATGACCGACCACCACAACTAACAGGGGACACACACGAAAACCGAAAACTCATACCTTAAGGTCATTGATAAGTTACTTCATAAATAATACATCTTCCATGCACAAGTATGAACACAGGATCACAATCGAACAACAGGAAGACTCCTGAAGAATTGAATGATGTCGAAAGCCTTGCTACGAATGCCGTATCTGTAAACAACACGGAAAGAAAGTTCAACGAGCTACCTCTAGATGAAGAACAGACAATCGTCAACTCTTCATCTCAAAGCAACAATGAGGTCTCGAAGGAAGGAGCTACGCCACGTAATACTAACCAAGTTTACAGACCTTCCAGAGATAAGTTGCAACGAAGATACTCAATGGAAAGGATTGCTGCGTTCCCTCTTGCCGGTCACAGTCACAGTCACAGTAACAACGAAACGAGATTTCTCAACGATGATAATTCCAGCCTTTCCATTGCAACTGGGAAGAAGCAGCGAAGGAGATTCTCTATGCAGACAACATACTCTGTTCGGAGAAATGCTGAGTCTCTCCATAGAACGGAATCCTCTAGGATGGTGACGGACACCATGCTCAAAGCTATGCTCGATGAGAGTAGTGCCAAAAGATCACTCACCACAAGAAGAAGCACACGTGACCTCCTGGCCCCTGCCCTGTGTACGTCATCGAAATTGAAATCCAGAATTGGCCGTCGACTGTCGCTTGATAACGTTGCTGTATCATTTGGCAGGGATGATTGCACCCGCAGAGAACTAGGGGTCGTAGATGCTTCATGTTTTGAATACAGAGATGTTGAAAAGAATTCTTGCGATGCATCTTTTTCTTCAACCTGTTCCTCTTCTTCTCAAGGCGATGTTGTGTCCATTCCTTTAGGAGCTGATGCACCCTTCGACGAGAAAGATTTATGCCCCAACAGTCCTCATCCTACTATCGAGTATCCTCCTCTCTACTTCCTACTGAAACGCTTTCCGTCCGTCCTTAACGCTCTTGAAGGTTTCTACAAAGTACGATGGGAACTGCAATATCCTCTGCAACGCCGTATCCCGTTTAGCAAAAAGCTAAGGAAGATTGGCATTGTTGCGACATGGGGAGAGTGTTTGCTTATGGTACCCTTCATTGTAATCTTCGTTCAGGGTTTGATCACTAGCTTTGCAAGTCCAAGCGTCTCAAAGAGCGGTGTAGCATCAAGGCTGCCTCTCATAATCTGCTTCTTGACTGCCAACCACAACTCTCTCCTCACACTGCTACTTGGAATTCCCTTTGAAAGAGCCATCAAATACCATAAGATCTCGGGCTACCTGGCCTTCGTCAATGGCGGGTTTCACACCTACGTTGCATGGATCGCGCACAAGCAAAGCATTTCCAAGGACCAAGAAATTTCATCCTTCATTGCTGGTGGCCAAGTAAACATATCTGGGACCTTACTCCTATGCATTATCATGTCCATGATCATCACGGCCAGTCCCTACATAAGGCGCAAGGCTTTTGAGGTGTTTTACTATTTCCACATTGCATTTGCAATTTTGATGATGATTTGTGCATTTTATCACTCGGGTATTCTTGTGCCCGTGTTCGCGTCGACGTTTTGGGGAGGTGATCTTATCGTCCGAAAGTTGTACATGGCTCGCTTCCGTTATCCTCGCAAGGCAACCATCTCGCAGCTCACCGATACGGTGGTTGAAGTACGTATCCCCAAGACAAAAGGATTTGATTACAACCCAGGACAATATATGAAGATCGCTATTCCTGCTCTGAGCGTATTTGAGTGGCATCCAATTAGTATCTCTAGTAGCCCTTATCAGCAGCACGTTACCCTCCACATTCGTAAGCGTGGTACATGGACAAAGAAGCTCCATCAACTTGCAGGGAGGATTGACGAGGTGGAGATTTTGCTTGAAGGCCCGTATGGGTCTTTAGGTGTAGATCTAACTAGCGATAGGTATTCGATGGTGATGTTGCTGAGTGGTGGTATTGGAGTAACACCAATGCAGTCCATTGCTCACCAGCTTATGTATGAGCACGAGTGGGGTGAACGAGAGCTCAAGAAGTTATGGTTTATCTGGACGGCTCGCGATCCGGAAGTAATGGAAAACATGGATGTTGTCACAGATTATCGGCAATCCATTGCCTCAGCTACAGCAACGACGATAACAAATCCAGATTTTATGGGATCTTTAAATGGATCCAGTCATCATCGAGGTGATACAAATTCCCCGATCAACTCTGATGCCAGTACTGCTTTCATGGCAGGTAACGTCTTGACAAGTCTGCCATGTAGTAACACTACTGATCAGGAACTGGAGATGGACCTGCCAATGGACGAATTCTTTGAACCTGAAGGAGCTAACCACGAAGAAGAAGGACAAACCGAGCCGAACAATGACGTCATGAACGTTGAAAAGGGGGACGGGGATACCATCTTGTCGATAACAGAGACGCTTGAAGGTATTGCAACCGATTCACAGCTCGGTGGAAACCTTGCAGCACAAGAGGGCGACCTGCTTGAACTCGATTGCTACTTGACGGCAAAGGAAATGAAAGAATGTGGAATAAACGATTTGCCATTCGTCAATAAGTGCAGGCCTGACATGAAGAAGATTTTCCTTCAGATGAGAAAGGAGGCAATACTACGTGGAGAGAAGAGGGTAGCAATTTGCGTTTGTGCACCGACGCGTCTTGTTAACATCACCCGCGAAGCTTGTGTGAAGTACTCGAATAGGCACCTACGCTTTGACTTTCATTCGGAAGTATTTGATTAGACAAATAAACAAAGAATTGTTTTCGATTTTTCAGTTCCTATTGCGTTCATTCAAAGGGAGTTGACAAGCTCTGTTTAATCTGCACAATAACTCTGGTAATAAATTTTATCGGTTCACTGCTATGAGTGGACATTGTACCCATAAAGTTCTTCGTTAGAATGGCTTCCGTTCACTATCATTTATCTCTTCGATGTTTGTTGTGGTTGAGAGGTATACTACCGATACTCTATGATCACATTGGACATCCACAAAGTGTGATTTCCAAATCGAAATACATGGTACGCATCTACAGGTAGAGGATGCGAAATGCATCTTACCACTGGAAGCCAACAGCAGTAATGATTTCCAAATCATTTGTAATCCCACTATGAAATCACTATTTGATTATTGTGCATGAGAAGAAAAAATCTGAAATATCTTCTGGTCATTTCAATTATTGATGTGGGCCTAGAAAATCTTGGTGTGGTCAAAGATCCCCTGTGTAGGACTGGGAAGCTAGTCAGTGTATGTTTGCGAACTGAAAATGTGATTTATCGCCAAAATGATTGCTCACGTGTTGAAGGACCTCGTAGATTGGTCGTTGGAAACTTAGCACAGTTTCGCGATAAACGATAAATGCGAAGACAGTACAGAGGACTGTTTTAATGTAATGCATTGTATCTGCGCACTCTTGGCGACGCATCGGACAACCTTAGAATGGTATTTGGATCTTATAACGCAGTATTCGCGATGAAGACTAAGACGAACCCAGAGGAAATGAAAGTTGCATTGAATCTGTGCAGATTGTAGCGCATCGGACGACCCACATTGTGAATGGCTAACGAAAGCCCGATTTCCGATTAGATGTGTTACCCGAAGGTGGTAGATCCTTTGCGGTTTAGTCTGGAACAGCATATGTTAGTTGTCTCCTGATATTTTCTCCTTTAGCCCTTTCGTTGACTAATAGCGATCGTGGTCGTCTTGATTTGGTCACTTTGATATCATCCCAGTACGCATTTCCTAATTCGTCAATTTATGTTCTTCTTCACTATCATGTCTCAATATCATAGCAGCTCGATTGGACCATTCCTTCTTTTGCAGTAATGGCTTAGTATGCATTCTATTGATGCCATGTTCGGCTCTATATTCAATATGAGGTATTTTCTTTCCTTCTGCCTACTACTATACTGATACCTCCACATCTTGATTTTTCCGTCAGGATAATCGCAGAGCCACTTTCCTTAATTTACAAGATGCACCTGTTATACCTAATGCGTTTTAAATACTTGTCTAGCCCCTTCTGTGCCAACCATACGACGTCTACCTCAAGCTCTAGTATTGAGGTAAGGAGTGTGGACCATTGCTTCCACTTTCCTTCTGAACAAGAATCTCCTCCTTATTGTGTTTCAACCGATGTATCCATTCTTCGGCATGATTATTATATTGTCCTAGTTCATCTGAGGCAGTAATTCAATATCAATGCATCCAGTTTCAAATGTTCTTGCATCTCTTCTTGCCACAACTTGACGGGTTCCTCAGATGTAAGGTTGGATTCCCATTTCTCAAACAAAAAATATTCTCCAAGTAGGTCCTGAATGGGTTGTTGTTGGAGCGATGCGCTACTGTCAGTAGTTGTAAGCTTGCCTTGATTATCCTTTACAATTTCTTCCTTGGTCTCTTACGTATCAGTGGTACACTACGAACTCTCGCTACTTTTCACGCTGCTGCACAAGGTTGCAAATGTGAAGCAAATTCAGAGTAATGAACGGTGCATATCAAAATGACATCTGGTGTCCGTATGACAAATATTACTAAGCATAAATAAAACAGCTCAGAGCAAGCATGCGATTCGATTCAGTGATCCACGTCAGCGCCTCGTTACCACTTCCAAATACTGCCAAACTTAAAACCTTCTCTTCACAAAAGCTGGTGTCAGGAGGTTCGATGTATATATGTATTGCCCAGCGATCATGATGATGGTTTGCACATGTCTATTTCCTTTGGTTTTTGCAATAGGCAATTGCAATCCTTCATTTCATCTTGGAAGAACTATGACTTCTCTCTCATCTTGATTTGTTAATTAAAGCACCTAGACAGATGCTAGTCCTCCTAGCTTGAATACCGTTGTTTTGACCTGCAATCGTTGCCGCCTTCTTTCGTGCAACAGCACCTGAACTTTGTGGGCGAAATGTGTCCCAAGAATGCCAACAGTAAATTCTCTAATTCTCAGTGGCTTTTACCAGGATCATAGATCATTCACCATTTAGATTTAAATTTAAATTTAAAGGTCCTATAAACCATCTGTGATACGGAGTTTTTATTTACGCCCTCAAATGTAGTGTGATGTTAGATCCGTGCTGTCACACAATGAGATGCCGGTGGCTCTTCTAGACCACTAACGCTGCTACCGTTATCTCTCCGGGGATCACCTCGCCTCTCCTACTTCCCGATTTTTGATGCCAATAATGACAAGACAAGAGCTTCAGCGGAAAACTACTTGAGTTGGATGCCACATGATGCACTCTGGAAATCCTAGATATAGGTATCTCAGCCGCAAAAGAGTCGCTTTTACTATGGTGTAGAATAGTCCTCACAACCAACATTATACATGTACGTGGCACCTATATTATAGCAATATACGTAAGTGTACCAACCAGAACTATAATTCAAAGCGCTGTCCATCCTCCAAATCCACTCAAAGACTCAGTGCACACCACATGCATGCTAAATTGGCTTGGAATAATATAAATATGATTTTCCTTAATAATGCTTGGTCGTTCTTAATAATTATGAATGTTTCTGCTTGTTTTCTTTGATATCAATTTCTTTGTCAAAATATTCTTCATTCTTCTGATTGTCTGTCTCGTTCCAAATTTAAATCAGTTTTTCTTTCTGTCATGTAGATGGATGTTCCTGTGGAGAAGGCTTGATATTCACTTCGTATTCTTGCTCCTGCGCATTGGAGATCTGTTAGACTTCTTGCTATCTTCCTCATTGTATGTCTATTCACATCGCCTTCCCCTCCCACTTCTTCTCTTACATTTGTTAGACTGGCAATCAGAATCCTCATTGCACTTCCTGCCGTTGACGAGTTTCTCTAGGCACTTCTTTCCATTTCCAGTAGCATCACAACGCCCGCCTTGAAGCACATTGGCCAGATGAAGTGCATGAGTTTCCCGCACAGATCTTGCCGTCCTTTCTCGCACAGGAATAGCTCCTACAGTTTCCAGAAAGACAATCCGAATCTTCACCAGAGCACCGCTCGAAGTCTGCGACCTTGGTCAAACACTTCTTTCTACTTCCAGTACCATCACAGTCACCTTACTCGCATTGGTTAGACGAAGTGCATGCATTCCCCAGACAGGTCTTACCGTTCCTATTCGCGCAGGAATATTTCCTACAATGCCCAGAAAGGCAATCCGAATCTTCGCCAGAGCATCCTTGGCAATCGTTCGCTTTATTGATACACTTCTTTCCATTTCCAGTACCATCACAGCGACCTTACTCGCATTGGTTAGACGAAGTGCACCGTTCTTATTCGAGCAGGAACAAGCCCTACACTCTCCAGAAAGGCAATCAGGATCCTCACCCGAGCACCGACTGCAGCCTTCGACCTTGGGCAAGCATCTCTTTTCATCTTTCGTTTGATGGCACCGGCCTGTACGCACTAACTTGAAGATGCACATTTTTGTCATTCAAACAAATCTTGCTGTTATCATCGGCACAGCTACAAGCCGTAAAATTTCGAGACAGGCAATCGTAATCTTCGCCACTACAGGGTCTGCAATTTTCTTCTTAAATTTGAATATTTTGTCCAAAGCAGTGCTTGAAGATGTTCTTCTGTCGCAACGGCCACTTTTACATTCCTTTGACCAATCACACGAGTCACCATTACTTTTGCCATCGGGATCCAAAACTTTTTTTTGCAATACACGCCAATGGACAGCAATCCTCATCTGGAGAGGCAAATGCTGCAGCGGTTTCAGGACAATTGTCTGCAACATCGTTGCAATTTTTCTTAAAGCTGAATGCTCCGTCAGCATCAAGTCGAGTGTATTCTTCCCCACAAAGTCGAAGCCTACTTGGACATACTCGAGTTCCCCCCATTTATCTGGAGCAAACGCCAACACACACTGCTCGTCGTTTTCATGAAACTCCAACTAGGGCATGGTAAAAACGTTTCGAAAGTCAGGCACGTCAATGCTAATGTCGTTGAGTTCTGTAGCTTTTCGTCAACTTTGCGAGAAGACTTTCTTCGCATACCCTCAAGAATTATCTTCTCAACTTGGTATAATGATATCTAGACTTAATTTTTGGTCTAGTTCATACGTTCACACTCAACATAAGGATCTTGAAATATGAAACGAAATAATAAGAAATTATTCACTATGCCGTTCCATCTTTCCGTCAGTTTCAAAATTGTGAGCCCACGGTAACCAAACAAAATTACATTTTACCGCTTGATTTTACTCATTACTCTGTAAACGCAGTTTGGACACTTTCCAAAACTAGAAGGTCCAACGAATCCTCATGATACTCAGATTAAAATGATATCATGTTCGCTGGGCCGATTCCAAACTTTGATGTTTGACCTCTCGCTATCCTAGTGTTTTTTGCCTTCATTGCTTTTCTTTTGAATCCTTGCAAACTCTAAAATCTTTGATGTCATGGGATATCCAACCATTGAAATAATAACAAACCAAGAAAGGGTCGCCATGGTCTTCATCTTCAACAATGTCTTACATAGATATGCGGCATAGAGTGCTTCTACAACATGAGCAGTTATCGCAAATTTCCAAGAAATCATGACTAAAAAGGCAAGACCTTGCCCTCGAGCACCAACCATGTTTGCAATAATTTCATTCTGTTCAACTAGTTCTTGCATATCAATATTGTAATGTGCATACCCAAGTCCCGTCACGGAGAATAGAATAATACGACACAATGGCTCCGTGAGCAACCAGGAGAAATCCGGTTCAAGGCACTTATGATGCATTTCAAGGATTCTTGGCTTATATTCGTCAAGGGTAAGCATGGGTGGATCGAATTTAATAACAGAATGTTTTTGTGCGCAGCTATGTCTTTCACATGCAATATAGGAAATCTTTGCTTCTATTGTGCTGATGGCTGTCATTTTACAGTTTTTAACACTGGTGAGAGAGAGTTTTTCCTTTCGGTTTAGTGTAGACTGGACCATCGCATACAAGGAAAGTTGGTGATCCTCGTTCATATGTGTGATGATACGTGATTCTGTGGAAGTCATGTTGAATTAATTGTGGCTATCTTGAGTGTAGTTACCACGGTAGTGCCAGCTACCGTTAGCCTTACATTGAACATAGGCACACAGAGGTAATGCGTCGGTTG